>WNGR01003122.1_pt1 | contig 18140 bp, 15 predicted proteins | sample 5407581 | NCBI WGS metagenome assembly WNGR01 (sample SAMN13153383, study PRJNA577476) | soil metagenome | isolation source: 80 cm soil or saprolite under Garry oak tree replicate 2 | place: USA:California | collected 2016-06-15 | reverse complement strand
CCCTCCCCCCGTTTCGCTCGGTGTCCCGAGAAGCCTCAGGGCGGATCCGAGCGGAACGGGGATCTCAGGGGTGCTCGACTTTTCGACCGGCGTTTCTCAGCCGCCGGGTGTTCGAGTTTTCAACCGGCGTTCATACCGACCGTGCGGGGGAGGGGCCATGCTGATCGGCGAACCACTGACGAGGGGCGAACAGCATCTTCTTCACCCGCCGGGCGTCCTCCCGGGCCGGGTCGATGGCGTGGGCGTGGCCGGGGCTCTTCGAGCCCGCCGTCCTTGCCCGGCCGGGGCGGACCACCCGCCACGGGATGCGGACCTCACCTTCGGCGCCCTCGAGGTCCCGGTACCCGACGACGACCCACCGCTCGTCCGGCGGGGGCTCGTATTGGAGCGCCCTCACCGTGAGGGTATCCAGAGCCCGAGCCCGCCGGCTGTCCGGCCGGCCCCCCGTCTCCAGCTCGGCGTACAGGTCCACGGCCCGGTCGATCGGCACCGCGTTCCACCACAAGAGCTCCACCCCAGGAACGAAGTGCGGATCGCCGATCAGCGAGGCCGTCGTCGCCACGTTCGACACGACGTACCGGGCGTCGGGCAGCGCTCCGTATGACTCCACCATGAACGGCAGCGTCGCCACCTCCCCGGCGCGCGCGGTAGGCCCGACGTACCGGGTGTGCGCGTCGCGGAGCCCGGTGAAGATGCGGCCCACCTCCCAGTGGAAAGCCTGCTCGTCCATAGTGCCGGCCCGTTGGGCCAGAAGCCTGAGCCGCTGCACCGGGTCCGCCGCGTACATGGCCCTCTTCAGGGGGAGGTGCGCGTACAGGCCCTGCAGCATGGAGATGAGGTCTTCGATGAGCCCCGCCCGCTCTTTCGGGGTTAGCCCACCAGCGGCTGGGGGAGTGGGCGCCACGGGACGAGCCGCAGCCCTGGGCTTCCGCAGTGTGGGCACGACCGCCTCGGCGGCGCCACCACGCCGGGCAACGGGGGGAGGCGGGGCGGCGCCTCTGCCCGCTCGGACCGGGCGCTTTGGGGGTCTCTTCGCCGCCAGGGGCCGCGACGGGTACACGTCGGCGAGCGTTTCGCCGGTCTGCGCCGCGGTGACGGTGGCCTCGAACTCCGCCATGGCGTTCCTCCTTACAGAAACTGGCTGGCTAGGCCGTCGAGGACCCCGCCGTGGAACCCCCGACCCTTGACGGTAGAGAGCCACGTCAGGCTGTGGTACAGCGGATCCAGGGGAGGGATGTTCACCTTGACGCCGTGGGGCGGAGGGCCGGCCACCAGTGCCGGGCCGCCAGGCATGTCGGGGCGCGCCACGATCTCGGGGGTGCCGGCTGGATCGCCGGCCAAGGCCGGACGCGGCGGAGCCGCGCCCCGGAGCCCAGCGGGCCCGCTGGGGGGCTGCTGGGCGGCGTTCGCCCGGACCGCGTCCAGGCGAGCCGTGACATCCGACCACGGCCACGGGGTGGTCTGGTCGTCCGGGCGGAGGAGGGTCACCCGTCTGGTGACCCCACCGACCGGGACCGAGGAAGTGACTGCCTCTCCCGCCGAGCGCATGAGGTTGTAGGTGCCGTACCGGGCCCGGCCTTTGGACACCACGAGCACGACGTCGGATTCGCGGGCGGCCACAAGGTTGGCCCACGCGTCGGGGCGCCGAGGAGCGAGTACCACCGCGTCGCCCAGGGCTCCCGGGGTGAGCCTCCCGGCGGGCTGCTGCCACGCCCGGCCCAGGACATCTCCCGGCGCGGCGGTGACCATCATCGCCAGGTCGTGATCGGTGAGGCCCCATCCCTGGTGGTCGCTCCACAGCCGGGCCACCTTGATCTCGCCCAGGAGGTTCTTCGTTCCCGACGGCCCCCAGTCGGTCCCCAGGCTCACCGCCAGCCGGTTGGACCGGGCCGCCGGGACGTCGGTGGTGACGCCGTACAGCCACAGGTTGGAGAACGGCGACCACACCACCGTCCCCGGGGGGCGGGCACCGGCCCCTGACGCCGTCCGCCACCGCGCGAACTGCGGCGCGCCGATGGCTGAGCAATGGATGGCGGCGAGCCCCGGCTGCAGGCACCCCGCCGTCCCCAGGTTGTCGAACTCACGGGTCACGATGGACCCCGGCTGGCCCTCCGCGCAGTGGTACACGAACGCCCGGCCGGATCGCAGGTCTTGGGCGCGCCGGGTGAGCGCGGCCACGTCCTCGGTGAGGGCGGACACCTTCACCGGGTCTTGGAGCGGACCAACCTGGTCATCGTCGGCGCATCGCACGAGGGCGTTGGTGGGCTGGCGGCTCACGTTCGGCCACCCCTGGATGGCGGTGGTGCCACCGGCAAGGGCCCGGACCTGGACGTAGGCGAGCACGCACTCCGGAGCCTGGTCCAGCTGCGTCCACGCGGGCCAGGAGATCGACGGCCCATAGCTTGGCTCCCCGGGCCAGCTGTCGTGGTGGAGGTAGGGGGTCTTCTGGGTGGGCTCAGCCCACAGGGGCAGGGTGTTGTACCCGAGGTGGGAGTGCAGGTCGACGAGCCCGGGGTAGATGAAGGCCGAGCCCACGTCGACCTCCCGATCCGCGCTGACGCCCGGCGGGGGAGTCTCTCCGTCCTTGGTCACCGCGGCGACCGATCCATCCGCGCCGAACCACACCCTACCGGGGAAGACCGCGTCCTCCTCCCCCGGCGTCAACGGGGCAACGGTGCCTGCCAGCGCGAAGGTCATCTCACGTTCCTCCGGTGTTCGGGGCGATCCACTTGAGCGTATGACCGTCGTCCGGCGACGGCCGCGATACACAGTTGCCGTGGCGGGGCGATCCCTGACGACCCCACCGGTCGTCCCCGAACCACGCCGGAAGGCCGAACGGGAGATCGGCCTTGGGAATCGGGGCGTAGTCGGACTCCGAGAACGTAGACCCGTAGTTCGCCACGGAGGGATCGCCGTCCGGGTCGGGCGTGACGATCTTGCGCAGCATCACCACGGCCGCCCGCCACGCGTCGAGCAGGGCTTTGGGGTCGCGGCTGCTGGGATGGGGGACCTTGAACACCGGCACCGTGGAGGCGCCGGGCCACAGATCGGCCGCCTGCTGGGCGTTGGCCCCGAACGCGACGATGGCCTGGATCTTGGCACCCTTGGCTTGGTCGTACAGCCGATTTCGCCAAGCGAGGTGGACGGGGTCCATCAGGATCCTCGGGGCGGACGAGCCGTGGCTGGGATGCAGCGCGTAGATGAAGGCATTTAGGCACAAATAGGAGTGAGTGAGCCCGAGTTTGGTGATGAAGCCCTGGACCCGCTGCCCGGCGTCCCCAACAAGCGTGCGTCCGGCGACTCGCTCAGTGGGTCCGGGATCGGAGGCGATGCACAGCAGCCGGGCCGATCCGTCCAACCGACCCCGGTAGAGCACAGGCCCCCAATCGAACCAGAAGTCCTCTTTGAACGGGGAGTAGTCCGGGGCCGCGTCGAACAGCGAGTTGAAGGCAGGTGGTGGCCCCGCATCGAATTCCATGTCATCTCCCCCCAGGAAGACCGCGTTCGTGACCAATTTCCGTCGATATCTTGCTAATCTCGAATAGCCTTGCGGGAGGATTAGTCCTGTCGGCACCTTCTAGCGCCTCTCGGCTGTTCGGGGGCCGGGAAAGCAACTTCCACGGAGCAAGCAAGCAGTCTCCGTCTGGGAGGGACGAAGCAGGGGAACGCGACTGCGTTCTCAGGCAGAAACGGCTTTGATAGGACATGGAACCCCGGACCCGATCCTCCCCAGTTCCACCCCGCTCACCTCCGCTGGAACCTGCTCTGCCTGGGGGAGCGGAGCGTACTGAACGACTGTAGGCTTCACGGACACACCTGGTCAAGAGAGCGACTTGACGGGCACCCGGTCTGCCGCTATCCCACCGTTGCAACATGGTTCAAGGCCCAGCAGGCGCACACCGACACTCCGGCAGCGGTGCGGCGATAGGCCATTCCTGCGCTTGACCTTCAGCTCGGCGAGGTCGGCTCACTCCGATGTTTCTGAGGTATCTGCGTTCTCGCCGGGGCTCGCTTTGGACTCTTGTCTCAGGGCAGCGATTCGATCATGGATGTCCGCCCAAAACGGGTCGGCGCCCGGAGCGCGGGCTCCAATCTCCTCGGAGCCCCTCTCGTCTGCCTCCGCATCGGACGGGGGCCAGAACTCCCCCGGGCCACCGAGAGGAACGCCGGTCCGGTCGCTGGCTTCCACCGCGACGTCCCCGGGCTCCGAGCGGGTCGAGCCCAATGTGACGTCGGCCTCCTGATGGCTGGTGGGCTCCACGTGGTCCGACATCTGAAGACTCAGGGTTCGGAACCCGAAGGCATCGTCGCCAGCTCGATCGGCTCGGGACTTACGAGAGGACGCCTGGCGGTGCTCGTGACCTCCTCTGCCCCTTCGAGCGAGGAGGTGGCGACGCCACCAGCGAAAGCGGAACTTGCGGTATCCCCCAAGTGTCATGGTCGGCCCGTCTCCACTCGATCCGTCCGCGTCTCGGAGTGCCCTGCCACGTGCTTGAAACGCTAGCGGAGGAGATGGGAGAAGGGAATCATCAGAGGATGGGGCCGAAGACTGCTCCTGCGTACCCGAAACAATAGCCCTCGGCCTTAGGGCCAAGCCCCGGGCTACCTGAGCCGGCAGCGATTCGGGTCGCGAATCTGGCTCGGCCCGGGCCGGGCCATCGGGTCAGGGGCTTCCTCCTGTTCCTCCGGTTCGAACACTTGTTCGATCTGGCGGTGGGGAGCCCTCCAAGACTGTCGCTCTGCGTATGCACTCCGTATGCTCTGCGTCACCTCCATTCTTGGAGAGCCCCTGGTCGTGGTCGACGGGTGCTCGATGGCCCCACCCTCCTCCTCAGGCAGGGCATTCAGGGCGGGGGCCCCGCCCGGGAATCCCGACATCGCGATGATGCAGCGTGCGCTGGAACGGGGCGTACGATCAGCGACTTCGCGACGTTCTTCATCAAGCCGAACCGACCGGGCCCTCCCGACCTGGACAACCTCTTGAAGCCGGTCCTCGACACGCTGTTCACATCAGACAACGTGGTAGGGCCTACTGGAGTCCTCGTGGAAGCGAACGACACCTACGTCACAGAAGTCCGCGCGAGGAAGACAGAGGCGCCCGTTCGCGAGCAGGAAGGAGCGGACATCATCGTTACGTGGAGGCATTGCTGATGGTCGGATTTCTGGCGCTCACGTGGGTGAGCTTCGCAGAGCACCCCACGGCGCGTAACCTCCGACGCGCCATCCGAGATACGCTGCCGTTCGTCTAACCGTTCGGGTGCGCGGCGAGAGCTTCGCGCCGCCTCGGCGAGCATCCCTTTTCAGCGCCCTACAGACCCGGCCACCGGTCTCACTTGAAGGTGTTCTGTCGATTACCTCACGATTCGACAGGTGCAAGAACCCAGCCCACTCGGGCGGCCGACCCTTGGGGAACAGGTTCGTTCAGGTGGAAGGTGACTGTGCCCGCCGCGGCGTCCAGGGTCGCGGAGCGCACGAACAGCCTGGAACGAGTCTGCGCACCCGAGTCGTATTGCAGCAAGGCAAGGGCGATGTCACCGGACTGGATGACCAGCCCAGCCTGGGTTGCAGAATCCTGGCCGCCCTGCAGGAGGAGACTACCGGCCCGCTGAGGCCCGGACTCGCCGGGCTCTGTCGGATCGGTGGGTGTGGCCCCACTGCCCGAGGCGGCAGCCGTCAGCACAGACGCGAACTTGGCGCCGTCAGCTCGGCCGAGGCCCGTGCACGGATCCCATCCGGTGCGGGCTTGGTAGGCACCGTTGCCACCCGAGGTGATGTCGACGAAGACCCCTGCCCCAGCGGGTGCGTAGAGAATGGGGTTCAGGAACCCGGTGGCTCCTCCAGCCATCTGGTTCGCAAGAGCCGACAGGCCCGCATACAGGGGGGCGACAGCACTTGTCCCCCCGATCGCCTGCCACTGTCCGTCCACGAGCACGGCGTATCCGCTGGCCGGGCTCGCGTCCCCCGCCAGGTCGGGGACTCCCCGTCCTGTGTGTCCGAGGGGGTTCGCCGAAGCCGGCACACCGGCGTTGGCTTGGTAGTCCGGCAACGGGTAGAGCTCGCTCACGCCGCCTCCCGTGGCTGAGTCGGCGGCATCGTCCCACACCACTTCAGATTGGATTGCGGTGGCGCTCGCCGTGAGACGGGTTCCCCCGCAGGCCGTGACATACGGGCTCGATGCGGGATAGTCGGCATGTTGCCGACCGTCCCCGACACCGTCGTCGGATCCTGAATCCCCCGCCGCCACGAAGACGCTAATTCCGAGAGTTGCCGCCTCTTTGAACGCCTCGTCCATCGCCGTGCGACCCTGTTGCGACCAGCCCTCTTCCGGTGCACCCCAGCTGATAGAAATGATGGAGGGCTTGTTCTGGGCGTCGTGGATCGCCGCACTCACAGCTTCCACAAATGAACGGAATGACGCATCGGGTGCGAAGTAGACGACGATCTTGGACCCGGGCGCGATAGCCCCTGCGACCTCGATGTCGAGCATGACCTCACCGTCGGCGTTGGCGTCCGCTCCGGGAGTGTTCTGGCCACCCAGCACCGACACGGCAGTCACAGCCGGGGCGGTGAGCCCCAGCTTCGCGAAGTAGACCGAGATGTCTGGCGCGGAAAACCCTCCCCCTAGCTCCACGATTCCGATGCACTGACCGGCACCCGTAACGCCTGTCGGGAACCCGAGCAGATGGGCGAGCTGGGGCGGGGTGAAGAAACGGAGCGTGGTATTCGCCTCGGCTTCTACGCGGGCTCCGGCCGCCCCCACATCGGGGCCAGATACGGCATCTTCTGCGATCAGGGGTCCTCGCTTGATATGCGGCGCCGCCCCATTGGAGGGACCGCCGGGCACGTCCCTTTCGGAGATCATCTGGCCGCGCCGAAGATGCGGGGTGGCCTGAGGCCGGTTGTCCAGCCCGAACACGCCCTGGACGATCTGGGCGACGTCAGCTGGGACCATCACCGGTCCGGTGCGCATGCGGTACTGGACCCCGCCGTGCTCGTATCGTTGGAGGTCGACGCCGAACGCGTCGTTCAGTGCAGCCACCGACCCCCGCAGGACGATCCGCCGGCGGGCCTGGTCGAGGTCCACGACGTCCAAGCCGTGGTCGGCGGCAAAGGCCTGTATCCGTTCGATGTCGGCTGAGTCGGCGGCCCGCATGCTGGCCAGCTCCTCGTAGGAGAGGAACCGGCGGCCTCCTCGTACCGTGGTCGCACTCTCGAACGCCGACTCGAAACCCCCGGTGGTGCCGGGGCGAATTATTACTGTGACCTCGGCGGTCTCGTCAGGATCAGCAGGTCCGATGGGCTGGGCACCTGATATCTCGACGCGGGCGCTCCCGCCAAGGGGGACACGATCACTCGTGCTCATCGCTGCCCACCTCCTTCTGTACTAGGTGCACCCCCCCTGAGGTGGAAGCTGATTCGCCGCGAATCCACCGAATGGCTGCTCGAGTAGTCAACGCCTTGCGGATCGGGGTGTCAATCCCTCGAGTTGCCTCAGGAGAAGTGTCCTCGGGAGGCTCTCTCTTCTCCGTTCCTTCAAAGGCGAAAATGAGCGCGTTTCTGCAGCTCACGAAACATGAAGCGGTGGAACGTGCCGCGTTCGGCGCAGCCTCACGCTAAGGTCCGACAGCGGGCCCTCAGAACCTGACACCGCATGATGGGGTGTCGCGGGGTCCCCGAGGTTCGCCGAGGCAGGAGCAATCCAAGCTCGGTCACTTCCCACCTCGTCGCTGTAGGGGTCTCTAATCGAGGGGCCCTCCCGCGCGAGATCACCGAGCCTCGAGCAGTGACCTTCTAGCTTTGTCAAGCGGTCGGTTCCAAACTGTTGCTTCCGGCCCAACCCCTACAACCCCGGCTGCCGCAACCGGGCACGCCTGCTACGGCTTACCGCGCGAAGCCCGAGCTCTGTCGACGGCGGCCGCGCCAGCCGAGAGAGCCGCGCGCCGCGCTTCTTCCTCCGACCCGTACGCGCCCTCGTAACCGCCAGCGAGAGAGACTCTCTGCCCGGCATCGAGCAACTCAGCCCCCGAGGTCCAGGCGCCCGCCATCGTCTGCCTCGTCGTCACGATGATTCGTCGTCCGTGGTACGACTCCTCGTATTCCATGTCGTGACTATACGCTCGGTCCGGTAGTAGCTCCCCGCTGGTGGAGTGCCGAAGCTGCGCGAGGGCAGCTACTTCCCGGACTGACTGTCGCAGCCGGGCGGGCAGGCGGAGCAGGCTTTGGTGTCGGTGATCGCGGCCGCCTACCTAGCCGGCGTCTCGACCCGCCGGGTGAGAAGCTGGTGCAGCAGCTTGGCGTCGACCGGATGTCGAAGAGCCAGGTAACCGGGTGGGAGGAGCCTCGACCAGGTCCAGTTGCCCCTTCCTGTTCACACGACTACTATTCGTTGACGGACATAGGGGGACGATATGGCGGAACCAAGAGGAATCCCTTCCCTCAGCGCATTCCTCGACTCGCTGCAATCCGCGGAGCACGGTGAATATGCGGCAAGAGCTGCGAGCCGAGTGGCTCACGAAGACGCTTTCGCCGACATGAAAGGCCACATTCTGGCGCTCTACGAGCAGGTGGAAGCACCGCACAGTTTCATGGATGAAACCGGTGCAATCTTCGACTGCATTCCGATCGAGCAGCAACCCTCGCTGAGAGGGTCGACGGAGGCAGTGGCCACGGCGCCGGACCTCCCCCCGCTGGAAGCGGCGGACGGTTCGGCACAGGCGGCGGCGACCGGCGGTGAGCAAGATGAACGGCATGACACATTGACAGCTTCGCCGCTTAGTCCTGACCGGAAGGACTGGCACGGAAATGCCATGCACTGCCCTGAGGGCACGATCCCGATGCGACGGGTCACCCTTGAGGACACGACCCGATTCCCGACGTTGCGGGATTTTATGCGAAAGGGACCGCGAGGGGCCGGTCGCCCTCCTCGGGCAGCTGAGCCGCCCACGGTTCCGGCGACTCACCGGTGGGCCCATGCCTACCAGAACGTGAACAACGGGGGCGGTCACAGCTTCCTCAACCTCTGGCGCCCCGCGATCGGGGCCAACCAGATCTTCTCGCTCTCCCAGCACTGGTATGTCGGTGGCAGCGGCGCGAACCTACAGACCATCGAGTGTGGGTGGCAGGTCTATCCCGCGATGTACGGTGACGCGCAGCCGCACCTGTTCACGTACTGGACGGCGGACGACTACGCGTCCACCGGCTGCTACAACCTCACCTGCCCTGCATTCGTCCAGATCTCATCCTCGTTCGTCCCCGGCATGGTCGTCGGCCCGATCAGCGTGTCCGGAGGCCCGCAGTACAGCATGGAGTTGGCCTATTGGCTCACCGGCGGACGTTGGTGGCTGTATTACAACGGGACCCAAGGGAGCAACGCCATCGGCTACTACCCGGTCACGCTGTACGGCGGTGGTGCCCTCGCCTCGCACGCCACCGAGATCGACTACGGCGGCGAAACGGTGGGCACCACGAGCTTCCCGCCGATGGGAAGCGGCGCGTTCGCGAACCAGGGCTGGCAGAAGGCGGCGTATCAGCGCACCATCGGCTACTGGCCGCCCCTGGGAGGAGCGATGATCAACGCCAGCTTGACCCCGTCGCAGGCATGGCCCGGCTGTTACACGGCCCAAGTCACTCTCTATGCCGCACCGTGGAGCGAAACGCTCTGGTTCGGGGGCCCAGGCGGTAGCTGCTAGACGAGCACGCGGTAGCTCAGCCTCGTTTGGGTCAGGGTCGGCGCGTTAGCGGAGCCGGGAGCCCGATGATCACGGGCTCTCAGGAAGGCGCTCCGGTTCTGGGCTGGAACGGATTGGTCCCCGTCGACCGGCGTTGACAGACTCGCCCGGGCGCCGAGGAACCCAGGATCCCATCGTGTCCGACTGACCCGCGGCCTGAGGAACGATCGACAGGACTGCCTCAACTGCGCCCCTTCGGCGGCCTGCGCCAACCACACTAGCTAGCTAGGGTGGTCGTCACGCAGACGGGCATGCAGAATGACAAGGCCCTGGGTAGGAGCACCTGCCGTGACGGTCATCCCCAATCGATGCATATGGTGCCACCGGACGTCGTCCGAGGTCGTGTTCGACCGAAGCCACGTGGTCCCGGAGAGTGTGGGCAACGACAACCAAGTGCTGCCATCCGGAGTCGTGTGCCGACCCTGCAACGCCTACTTCGGGGCCAAGGTGGAGCCCGCGCTCCTGGCGGATCCGGTGTTTCACGCCCAGGCCGTCATGCTGCGTCTGGCCGACCCCGAGGACATGAACGAGTTCCGAGACCGGATGTTCGATCACCAGCATCCCTCCCAGACTCCGCCGGCAAGGAAACTCGCGCTCTCGACACACTTCGACAAGAACGACCTCACACTGGATGTGGCCTACACCATTGAGGGGCAACTGCACCGCGCCTACCCTCCTCACGATCTGGCCATCCTGTCACGAGCCGTCCACAAGATCGCATTCGAGGGTCTCGCCTGGAGCGTATTCGTGAGGGGAATCGATGCCTCTCTCGATCTGTTCTCTTCCCAGTTTGAGCCGGTGCGGCGGTGGGCACGTCAAGGCAGTCCTCCTGCCCCGGTTCGACCTGTACTGCGTTTTCACTCAGAGGCGCCGAGGCTTGAGTGGGAATGTGCTTACCGACAGTTCGGCGCTGTCGTCACTGGAGAACTGAATCTCTTCGGTGATTGGTATGCGGTGTCACTGACGTCCACCAGCGTCGACGCCCTCGGCGACCTCCGTCCTTTGGTCCCCGATCTGGTCCGGGAATCTCGTCTACCCGAAGAGTTGGCGAAGGTGTGGGTAGTGGGAGATGTCTTTTCGTCCTTGGACACCCCGTGAGGTCCCGGCCACGCAGGGTGCCAGGGGCCAACTAACTCACCTACCTTTACCCGGTCGCCGGGACCCGTCGTCAGGAAGTTCGCTTCTTTCTTTCCCCGCTCCTCCGGAGGCGAAAATGGGGGGTGAAGCGGTGGAAGGTGTCGTTTTCAGCGGCACCCTCTAGCGGAGGTTCTGAGGCGGCTCCCAGGAGCCGGCGGCCACGTCATCGCCGATGAACGAGGCCTCAGCTACGCCGGACGAGCCTACCGATCAATGAAGCCAGCCAGTGAACCACCATGAGCAGCGCTCTCGCTACGCTGTTTGGCTGCGGTTGGACATACACTCGCTCCATCTCGAAGACCCCTCGCCCGTTCGTCGCCGCCCGGATCACCCCGGTGGCCCCGCCGAAGGCCGCTCCCTGATGAGCCGAGAGTTCTGCGATCGAAACAATGGGCATGCCTCGCGACCTTGTCCAGGCCCACCGGTCCGTTATCCCGTCGTTCTCCCGCCGGGCCCGGTAGACCCCCTGATCGGTGCCGATGAACACGGTGCTGGAATCCCGAAGGGAGGGGTCGCCCGGGTCCACCACTACGCAGGTGATGCTCAGGACCTCCAGGGTGGGTCGGAACTCGGCGTCGAGCGTGCTCTCGGTCCACGTCCCCGGATTGCTCCGGGGGGTGCCATCCGGGCTCGAGCGGACGAACTCCTTCACCCGACCCGGGCTGGTCTCCCCCTCGAACACCGCCACCAGCCGGTCCGGGATGTTCAGGTCGACGGAGATCCCATTGACTGCCACACTGCTCCCGGCCGAGGCCAACTCCCACCCGAACTCGGGCGATCCCCGCCAGATCTCCCCGACGGAGGTTCCCAGGTAGTAGATCATCGGGGCGTCGAAGGTCAGACTTTTGGCGAAGGCCATGGTCTTCGTGAGGCCCCCCTTGCCCGGTGGTTCGATCGGCTGCCAGGAAGACGCCGCGCGGAGAGTCCCGGCCGAGAGCGAGTCGGCCTGGGTCGTCCTGGACAAGACCCCCGAGGCGAGATCCAGGCGGAACAGGTGCCCGGGCCGGTAAGGATCGGTCCAGTGCGCCGAGGGGCCGGATTGGAAGATCGTCTCCTGCGTGGCGATGGCCAAGACATGCGGCGCGGTGACCGCGCGGTCGATACTCCCGTCGACGCCGGCGTTGTCGTCGAAGTACACGATCGTGGACGGTGCACCCCCGGCATCGAACCTCGCCTGAGAGCCGTCCCCGTCCGAGATCAGGGAGCCGGCGCCGGTGGAAGGGTCGACGAACACGGTCCCGATGTGCCACAAGCCCGTGACCACACCGTCTTGGTTCCGGGGATCAAGCCCGATCGAGCCGCACTGGCCCACGGTGATGCCCCCGGTGATGGAGCGCCACCGGATGAACCCAACCTCATCGATCTCCCCTCTGACCACACCGCCGTCGTTGATGACGAACACAAGCTCCCGGACGATGTCGGACGACTGGAACGAGCCCGGGTTGGCGATGACCACGTCGTGGAAGTCGACGTGGATGTCGAGACCGGAGCACATGGGATTGGGCTGAGCGCACCCGGCGACGTTGGTCCAGGAGTTGCCCATCACCCCGGAGGCCGGATCGTTCAGCCCGCCCCGGCGACCGCCGTCGGAGGCCACCCAGAGGTTCGTCTGGGCGACCCACACCACGTCGGAGCCGGCCTGGCCGACCGCGAGCGCGTTGGTGAAGTCCAACTGATCCTCCGAGGGCGGAGACGGTCGCTGGAGCCAGCCGGTGCCGGGATCGCGCTGAGCGAACAGCCAGTACTGCTCCCCGGCGTTGAACCCGGCGTAGACCATGCGCTGCTGGGTCGGCCTCGACGCAGCGAGGGCGATCCGGGAGTAGGGAACGGTCGGGCTGACCTGCTCGCGGGTCCACTGGGTCCCTGTGGGGTCGGTCGACCGGTAGACGCCCATCCGCCACACTGCCACGAGCATCCGGCCGTCGGTGGGGTCCACCACGAGGTCGCCGAACACCGGGGCCCGGCCTAACGTGTCGAGGTCGGGCAACCCGTCCGTCAGCCGCTCCCAGAAATCGGAGCCGTCTTCCTGGTAGCGGAAGAAGCCGGCATCGGTTGTGGCAAAGACGGCGGTCGGAGTCCCGGGGCGAACCACGAGTCGGTTCACCGTGCGCCCACTCAAGACCTCGTTCGCGCGTTGGAGTGGATCCACTCCGATGGGACGCCAGATCCCACCGGCGTCCGTCGACCGGAACACGCCAAGGGATGGCCCTGCCAGGCAACAAGACGGGATCAGATCGCCCGTGCCGGCGTAGATCGTGTCTGGATTCGAAGGATCGACGGCCAGCGAGGCGATGGCCGAGGTTCCCCGGCGGGCTCCTGAACGCAGTCCGCGCACCAGCTGGAGGTCAGTGAGGGGCCGCCAGGTCCCTCCGCCGTCCTCGGTCTTCCAGACTCCACCCTCCGCGCCCCCCACATAGATGACGTCGGCGTCGGCCGGATGAACCGCGATAGCCATGACGTGGCCGCTGACCACGTTGTCGCCCTCGGGGACGGCGCTCGGTCCAATTGACACCCAGTACTCGTTAGGAAGTGGACTCACGTCCGCACCCCCTCCTCGTTTCGGTCCGCACCCCCTCCTCGTTTCGATCGTCCAGCAGCCTATTGACACTCGCTCCGTTCTGTCTTTGCGGCTGGGCCAGTTTGGGCCGCGGAGAGCATTATCGAACGCCCGCGATCTCCACGCTCATCGGGAAGTTATGGCGCGTTCCTGCTGCTCGCGGACCATGGCTGCCACGGGTCTTCGACCCCCTGGGGGGTAGGCCGTTCCCCATCAACTGCCCACAACTGCCCGTTTGTTGGCCGCCATAGCGGCCTCGGGAAACCGCATCGTGCCTGGTCAGGGCCACGACCCGGACCTACTCGAATTGCTCCACGCGGGCAGGTGGGAATTCCGACTCGTCGCGCGGCATGCTCGCGGCCCACCCCGCGAGCCGCAAGGGATGTTGGTATGGGCCCGGAAGCAGCACCCCAAGCCCTGCTCGGGGACTGGGCGTCGGCCGCGTCAAGAAGAAAGCGGGAGGGCGCTTAGCCGAAGTTCGCGGACGACCAGCCAACCTGTGGAACTGGCAAGGGCCGCGCTCCCTTTCAGCTCGTAGTCTGGGGCATACGTCTGTGTGTGCTTGAGTCGGGACCATGGCTGCAAGGAGCACGAGTGCGCGCGACCGAACAAGAGCAAACGGGAGGGGCCGGCGTAAGCGAGGTCATGGGGAAGTTCGAGCGGATCGGCTGGGGGCCGGTTCGCAACGAGGCACATGACCTCGGAACCGATCTCCTAGTGCAGGCTCGCGATTCGCGACGGTTCGATCGCGGCCTGATCGTGGGGGCCCAGGTGAAGGCCGGACCCACCTACTTCGAGGACGAGGAACGAGACGAGGACGGTGCAGTCGTCGGGTGGTGGTACTACGAGCCAGGAGCGGCGCACTTCGATGACTGGGTCACCCATTGCCTCCCGCACCTGCTGGTCCTGCACGATCTCCACGCCGACGTGTCCCACTGGGTCCACGTCACCGCCGACCGGGTGACCCGCACTGGGAAGGGGTGCAAGATCCTCGTCCCGGCGGACCAGACCATCGACCGCGAGCACTTAGACGACCTGTTGTCGGTCGCCGCCCGGCAGAGGGCGGCACCCGCAATCGAGGGAACTCCCCGAGCAATTGCGCGGGGACGACGGTGGGGGCGGGGGGTCGGGCCAAACACCGGCCACAGCGTCTGGGTCCGGTAGGGGGAGGTGAGGATGAAGTACATCCCGAAGGCGAATCCCAGGCAGGGGGGCGCGAGTCGGGCGAGGCCCTTCACGGACGCCAGGGGCCGGGGAAGGGAAGAAGGGCAACCCGCTGAGGGGGCGTACACGCTGGTGTTCGCTGCTCTGATGTGCCAATTCCAGCCAATATTGGCCAGAATTAGCCACCCCCCTCCCCCCCGGCCTCTTGGATCGACGTGTGCCACCCCCCGGGCGTGCAGCGCGTGGGGAGCGCCGTGCCAGGCCGGCCGGGTCGCCCCGAGGTTACCGAGCGACCGTGAGCCCGTGCTTGCGAAGCCTCTCGTCGACCAGGTCGGCGGTCTCCGGAGGGATGACGATCGTCACCGGCCGGGTGTCCTTCTCCTCGGGGGCCGGCGCGAGCATCCCCGAGATCTGCAGCAGGAGTCGGATGGCCCCGAGCCTCCCGTTCCAGTGGGGGATCTCGTGGACCTGGCCGGTGCCGTCCACCACGGCGGTGGTGGCCCGCAGAGCCTCCTGCAGGACCCCCACCACCTGGGGGATGAGGGCCACGATGTCCCCCCGTCCCGCCCTGAGGGTGGCCGCGAGCTCATCGGCTCGGGCCCGGGCCTGCTCCTCGAGCTCCCCGGCGAAGACCTGATCGCGCCGCCACGCCCCGACGGTGTGGCGGTTGACCCGGAGCTCCCGGGCCACGTCGGAGTCCGACGCCCCCTCCGCCAGCAGGGCCAGGGCCTGACGCTGCTTGGGGGTGAGCGAGGAGGCCGGGGACTCTTCTTCTGGTGCTGTCGCTGTGCTCATTTCGATTGCCTTCGATTCTCTCGTGGAACGAAGATGGGAACCCCGACGGCCCGGCCGTCAGCGGCTCCCATCCCGTTCCTTCCAATGTCATTGCTGTGCTTCCAGAGTAGACCGTCTGCGGTGTTCGCGTTTCGGCGCGGACCACGCCGGGGGGGCGCCCCGCTTCTTTCGAGGTGAGGACGCTTTCGGTCCTCGAGGGGTGCGCTGCAATCGGGCCCACCCGCCGGTCCGGCCCGGGGCGCGCCGGCGCTTCGCCCTACCGCTGGATCCGGCTTGCTCGGTACGTCGGCCCTCTGGGCGGACCTCAGCCCTGAGGCCAGGGTTCTGTCCCCGACGGCCCCGACGACAGGTCGGCCCCGTCGCCCGGATCATCGGTCAGGTCATCCACCAGGAGCGAGACGAGATCCCTCGGTGGGGGGACGACGTAGGTGGGCCTCAGCCGCCGGCGCTCCCGGCGGGCCGTGGCAAGGGCCCAACCGAGGGGTACCGGGAACCCGTCGTTGGTGACCTCCGCCCCTCGCAGAGGAAGGAGCAGCCGAAGGAGGCCTTCCAGGGCCCGGTAGGGCCCCGGGTCTGCGGCCAGCATGAACTCCGCGCGGTATGACCCGTCGGGCAGCTCGGCGAGCGCGCTCGCCCCGTCTTCGGCTCGGGCCAAGACCCTGGGGAAGTCCATGTCCCTCGACGGTCCGAACCGCACCGTGAACCTGGTGGCCGGCCCCGAGGGAGGGTCACCATCTCGGACCACCCGGAGGGCGGGGCCTCCTCTCGATGCGGATCTTCGGATGAGGGCGGTGCCGGCCGATCGGGCCCCCAGGCCATCGCCTGGCCGAGGGCGGGGGACGTCTTGAAGGGTTCGCCCCGGATCGAACAGGGGGCAGGGGCCGCACCGGGCGGCCACACCATGGAACGGCTCTCGGCACGCCCCGTTTCGGACCAGTTGACCGGCGGCGCACGATCCCATCTCCTGCACCAGGGCGCCCGAGACTGGAAGGCCGTCTGCTGTCATCTCGGTTCCCCGCCAGTTCCGGACGAGCCGGCACAGGGCCCCCACATGGGCGAACACCGCGGGGTCGGCCCGGAGCATGAACGTGGCCCGGAGCCGCCCCGGGGTGAGCTCGGTGAGCTCGGCCCCCGCGGCCTGGGCGTGGGCGAGGGCCCGGGGGAAGAACTGCGATCGGGCGGGCCCGAACACCACGGTGAGCGTGGTGTGGCTGGGCCGGGGCACGAGGGTGAGTCTGGCCTTGGTGCTCGGTGTCATGGTGGGGGGCTCACTCTTGCAGATCTCGTGGTCCCTCGGGTGGCCCGAGGTCCGCTGGGTAGGGGCGATGCGCGGGAATGGTTGGACCCGTTTCGTTGCAGCCTCTTAAGGTGTTGGATGAACGCCGCCCAGCGGCGCAGGTCCAACACTCTGAACAGTCCACCGTGCCGGCGATCTCGTCCCACGGCTCCGGTCCGTAGATCGGCGGCTTGCGGGCGGGCACCATCAGCCCCAGGCGCTCGTGTGGGGGCCGGTGGCCCGGGCTCGGAGCGCTTCGAGCGCCGTGGCCTTTCCCACGTCGGTGAGGCCGTAGCTGCGGTCCCGCCAGTCGCCACCTACCGATAGGAGGCCGAGGGCACGCCCCATGTTGAGGGTGTGGTGGATCGCCCAGCTCACGTCACGCTCATCGGCCGGCTCGCCGGTGCGGGTCTGCCGGAAACCCTCCTCGGCGACCGCTTGGCGGACGGTGGCGTTGATGTCGTCGTAGGGCATGAGCTCGGTGTCGGCGAGGAGGGCCAGGAACAGCTCGCCGGCGAAGATGTGGAAGGCGTTGTCGCCGAACACCCCGCGCGCAACCGAGCGCCACAGGACCCCGGGGTCGCCCACTTGCGCGCGCCCCCTGTTGGTCAGCGCGAGCTTGCGCCCGGACCGGCGGGCGAGCCCGAGGCGCTGGGCCAGGTGACGAAGTTGGTGGAGGTCGTACAGGTCGTCCTCGGAGCGGGGAGGGCGGGAGAAGTCCCACCCGAAGCGATCGGCGGCAGCCTGGACGAACCCCTGGCTGAGGTTGCCGGTCTGGGTGAGTGGGATGCCGTCGGCGAGCTGGTCGAGCAGCCATCGCATCAGCGGCAGCGGGTCGCCGGCCGGCAGCTCGATCGGGTGGAGGAACCGGTTGGCGATCGACGAGAGAAGCTGGCGGCGGGTCTCGCTCCGACGGCTCGCGAGCCAGGCTTCGATTCGCTCGGTGAGGATGGCCTGCGCGAGCGTCTGGCCGGCCAGCTCCCCGCGGGGTCGGTTCAGATGGGCCCGCACGAGCTCCTGTTGGCGGCTCCTCCAGCCTTGGGCCCCCGGCACGAGATCGCCGCCGGCCACCGCCAGCTCCAGGAAGTCGGCCGTCGAGGAGAGCGCACGTGACTCCTCCCATCCCATCGTGGAGCCCCACTCGAACTCGGGAAGGTCCGGCGGTCGGATGCCCGAGGCGGTGTCGGCCCCGTGGAACGCCTTCAGGCCTCTCCCGTCGTCCTCTTCGTACGCCCGGAGGATGTCACTCGTCGTGTCCGACCTGCAGATGGCGGCGTAGCGGGGCAGGCCGAGGAGGTCGAGGGCCCGGCCGAGCGCCGCCACGATCGCCAGCTTGTGATCGATGTCCGTCATCCACTTGAGGGGAAGCGAGTACCACAGGTAGTACTGGATGCGTTCCTGGGTGATGAAGGCCAGGCCGTTCTCGCCGGCGACCCATTCGAGGGCGGCCTCGGCGTCGTCGGCGGCGGACGGGTCTTCCGCC
>WNGR01030387.1_pt1 | contig 18143 bp, 17 predicted proteins | sample 5407581 | NCBI WGS metagenome assembly WNGR01 (sample SAMN13153383, study PRJNA577476) | soil metagenome | isolation source: 80 cm soil or saprolite under Garry oak tree replicate 2 | place: USA:California | collected 2016-06-15 | reverse complement strand
CTGAGGGGTATCGTCCTCCCGCGGGCGAAGTCTTTCTGCGCACCGAGTCGCCCAAGGGCGAACTTGGCTTCTATATCGTCAGCGATGGCAGCGCTAAACCGTATCGCATGCATGTACGCGGCGCATCGTTCGCCAATCTCGAGGTCCTGCCGCTGATGATCGAAGGGAAGTTTATCTCTGACGTGGTAGCAGCGATCGGCAGCATTGATATTGTACTTGGCGAGGTGGATCGATGATTGATATGCAGCCGGAAACGACGCTGGCGCGTCTATCGCTACGCGGTCATCCGGCTGAAAGGAACGTATAGATGATTTCTGAACAGGCGAAACAGCGCATGTGTGACCTGGCAGCACGCTACCCGGTAGCGCGCTCAGCAGTTATGCCCGCACTCTATATCGCGCAGCAAGAAGAAGGCTATATCACGCAGGCAGCACTCCAGGCAGTGGCCGAGGCAATTGGTATGACGGTGGACGAGGTCGAGAGCGTGGCAACGTTCTACACTATGTATTACCAGCAGCAGCCGGGGAGAAAAATCATCAAGATATGTAACAGTATCTCGTGCTACCTGCGCAACTGCGATGCGCTGGTCAGCCACTTCGAGCAGCGCCTGGGCATCAAACGCGGTGAAACAACCGCCGATGGCAATTATACATTGATGACCGCTGAATGCCTTGCATCTTGCGGTACGGCTCCTGTCTTGCAAGTCAACGATGAATTCGTTGAAAACGCTACGCTGGAGATGGCCGATGCACTCATCGACGAGTGGAATAGAGAGATGAATGCGCAACAAGGCCGGGCGACCGCAAGGGTCGCCCCTACGCCACAAGAGGTTGAAAGGTGACTCGCACTATTATGCCAGAATTCATCGTCACGAAGGATATAGATGCCCCCGGCTTAGACACGCTGGCGGGGTATCGCCAGCATAGCGGGTACACAGCTCTGACCCGAGCTCTCAAAGAGCTACAGCCCGACGAAATCGTTGAGATGGTGAAAAAATCAGGGCTGCGGGGACGGGGAGGCGCGGGTTTTGCAACAGGCCTGAAGTGGAGCTTCCTCGCCAAAAATGATAAGCCGCGCTACCTGTGTTGCAATGCAGATGAGAGCGAACCCGGCACGTTCAAAGACCGTATGCTGATGGAGAAGAATCCACATCAACTGGTCGAAGGAGTCATCATCACCAGCTATGCCTGCCGCGTTTCAACCGCATTTATTTATGTGCGCGGTGAACTGGCCCTGGCGGGACGACAGATTGAGCGAGCCATCGAGGAAGCATACAATGCAGGCTACATCGGCAAAGATATCCTGGGCAGCGGCTATCATCTCGACGTGATCATGCATCGCGGCGCCGGGGCGTATATCTGTGGTGAAGAGAGCGCGTTGATGGAGTCGCTCGAAGGCAGGCGAGGCTACCCGCGTTTGAAGCCGCCCTTTCCCGCCGTGATCGGCCTCTATGGCGGTCCAACGGTCATCAATAACGCTGAAACACTTTCAACTATTCCAGCCATTATCAATAACGGCGCCGACTGGTATGCCTCGTTCGGCACTGAGAAGAGCAAGGGGACGCGCGTTTTCTGCCTGAGCGGGCATATCAAAAAACCCGGCAACTACGAGTTACCGCTGGGAACATCCTTACGTACTCTGATCTACGATGAGCAGTACGGCGGAGGTATCCTGGATGACAAACAGCTTAAAGCCATCATCCCGGGCGGCTCATCCACGTTTATCCTCGGCGCAGACAAAGTGGATACGCCGCTGGATTTTGAAGCTATTGCCGCCGCTGGCTCCATGCTTGGCTCCGGTGGTGTCATCGTTATGCATGAAGACACTTGCATTGTCGGGGCCGTGCTGCGCATGATTGAATTCTATCGCGACGAGTCCTGTGGCAAATGTACTCCCTGCCGCGAGGGCACCTACTGGATGACCGAGATACTTGATCGCATCGAACATGGTCACGGCAAAGAGAGCGACATCGACCTGCTAATGGACATCTGCGATAACATCGGCGGCAAGTCATTCTGTCCCCTGGGCGACGCCGCCACCAGCCCGGTTACCAGTAGTATCAAACTATTTCGCGAGGAATATGCATATCACATCCGCGAAGGACACTGCATGGTAGGGGCTGGATGAACGAGGCCTGGCAGTCCGTGCGGATGCCAGGGAAACCACAAACTAACGAATAGTAAAACGACAAACCGACGAAACGGTAAAAGCATATGCCAGAAGAGAAACAAGACGAGCTTGTACACCTGACAATAGACGGCATCCCGGTCGCAGTGCCTCCTGGAACACTGGTCTGGGCAGCAGCGCAACAGGCCGGTATCGAGATCCCTATTTACTGCTACCACCCCAAGATGCCGCCACTGGGCGCGTGCCGTATGTGCTTCGTCGACATCGAGAAGGTGCCCAAGTCCCCGCAGACGGCCTGCACCACGCCCGTGAGCGAAGGCATGATCGTCCACACCAAGACAGAAAAAGTCCTCAAAGCACGTAGAGGGACGCTCGAGTTCCTGTTGATCAACCATCCACTGGATTGCCCGATCTGCGACAAAGGCGGCGAGTGCGACCTGCAAGACTTCACCCTGCGGCATGGGCCAGGAGGCACGCGTTTCGATCTCTACAAGCGCCATTATCCCAAGCCGGTTCCCGTGAGCGACAACGTCCTGCTTGATCGAGAGCGCTGTATCTTATGCCAGCGCTGCACGCGTTTCAGCTCCGAGATATCGATGGACAACGGCCTGGTAATGATCTCACGTGGCTATAAGATGGAGGTTGGCACTGCTCCCGATCATGCCTTTGACTCCATCTTTTCTGGCAACACCGTTGAGATGTGCCCGGTTGGGGCGCTCACGGCATCCAGCTACCGCTTCAAAGCGCGTCCGTGGGAGTTGAAGCGCATACCGAGCGTCTGCAATAACTGTAGTGTGGGCTGTAATGTGCGCGTCGATGTACGTGTCGACAAGATTATGCGCCTGATGTCCCGCACCAATGATGCCATAGACGACGGCTGGCTATGCGACCGGGGACGCTGGGAGTTCGAGTTCGTCAATAGCCCGCAGCGCTTGCGCACTCCCCTTGTTCGCCGCGACGGGCTATTAGTCAAAACAACGTGGGACGAGGCGCTCGACCTCATCGCTACTCGTTTTAAAGCAATCATTGCGAGTGATGGGCCACAGGCCATCGGTGGTATCGGCTCGACCCGCACCACCAACGAGGAAGCCTATCTCTTCCAGAAGCTGCTGCGCCAGGTCATCGGCTCGCCCAACGTCGACCATCACCACGGCTACTTCCCTGGCCCACGCGATGTTTTAACCGGCAAGCCCTGGATGATGACCAATAGCATCGCAGAGCTTGAGAAGGCTTCCCATATCGTACTGATTGCCGCCGACCCCTACCAGCGCCAGCCCATATTGAACCTGCGCATCAAAAAAGCCATGCAGGGTGGGGCAAAAATTTACATCGTCAATGCCAATGACACTGAGCTTGACCGCTTCGCCGTGAGCAAGATCGTCATCCCACAGTATGGAACTGGCGAAGCAGCCAGACTACTGCTGACAACAGTGTTGGACAGGCACAGCGATAACACGCGCCAGTACGACGATTTACGCACTAAACTAGCGAACGAGAAAGTAGGATTCGCAAACGACTTCGGACTTGAGGCAACGACGCAACTGGAGCACCTGGCAGGTGAAATCGCTGGCGCTCAGGGCGCCATTGTCCTCTACGACGAAATGGCGACCCTTGATCCCGGCTGCCAGGACCTGGCGGCCGACCTGCAGGCGCTGGCCGTGGTGACGGGTAACGTTGGCCGAGCTGGGGCAGGCGTTGGCCCGCTCTTCGAGGATGCCAACTCGCTCGGCGCACGCGATATGGGAGTATTGCCCGATGCACTCCCCGGCTACCAGCCTCCAACGGAGAGCGGTACGCCGTATGCTGAAATGCTGCGTAGTCCACAGGTGAAAGCGCTGTATGTGATGGGAGCGAACCCTGCCCGGCATGTAGCAGATTTTCCCAGGAAAGATTTTCTGGTGGTACAGGATATCGCGCTCAGCGAAACGGCACAACAGGCTGATGTCGTGCTGCCAGCGGTTACCTTCGCAGAAAAAGAAGGCAGCATGACCAACATCGATCACCACGTGCAAGCGATCCGGCGTGCCCTGCGGCCGCTCCCTGGTACGAAGGCCGACTGGGAGATTCTCGTTGAACTGGCGCAGCGGCTCGGTCAGCCATGGACTTACGATCACCCGGAGGAGATACTGCAAGAGATCGCGAGCAACAACCCGCTCTATGCCGGTCTCACCTGGGAGGACCTGGGCCTGCAAGGGATGCGCATACAGGAGCAGGAGGTGGCTCATGCTTGAGTTTCTGAATAACGAGATCGTCGCCGACGTGGTCAAAAGCGCGGTGGTGATCTTCGCTTTATTGACTGCCTTCGCCTATATGACGCTCATCGAGCGGCGCGTGGTGGCGAAGATACAGGGGCGGCTGGGGCCAAATCGCGCTGGGCCTTTCGGCGTCTTTCAGCCGCTGGCCGATGCCATTAAAATGGCCTTCAAAGAGCAGATCGTGCCGGCACAGGCGAAGAAGGCGATCTACCTGGTGGCGCCCATCATCTCGGTAATTGTAGCACTCTCGGCATTCGCCGTGGTGCCTATCGGCAACAACTGGATCGATGGCAAGCCCAGCATCTGGGACCCGCTTGTTGCTGACATCAACGTCGGGTTGTTGTGGATTCTCTCTATTTCCTCGCTGGCGGTGTACGGTATAGTGCTCGGCGGGTGGGCATCCGGCAACCGCTACTCGCTGCTCGGCTCGCTGCGCAGCGCGGCGCAGATGGTCTCTTATGAAACGAGCCTGGGGTTGGCCCTGAGTGGTACCCTGATGTGGGCGGGCACATTGAGCCTGGTGGGCATCGTACAGGGGCAGCTGCACCAGGGCATATGGTTCATCGCGGCGCAGCCGCTGGGATTCGTCGTCTACATCATTGCCGGCGTCGCGGAAGTGAACCGCGCCCCATTCGACTTGCCCGAGGCAGAGCAGGAACTGACTGCTGGATACCTGACCGTCTTCGGCTTCGGGCTGGAGCGCATTCCCGGCGTTTCGATACTCATTTTCCTGGTCAAGGTTGCATTTTTCCTGTTCCTGTTCATCTGGCTGCGCGCAACCCTGCCGCGCATTCGCTACGATCGCCTGATGCGCTTCGGCTGGCAGTTCCTTTTGCCACTAGCTGTGCTCAACATTGTGATGACTGCGACAGTGGTGGCGCTGGGCTGGCCGTGGTGGGTCAATGGCCTGGCAGGTCTCGTTGTTATCGCAGCGGTATTACTGCTCGTACGCCGCCGGACGGCAGCGGCGCAGGCTCCTGGCAAGACAAAGGGAGCGATGGTATTACCGTCGTCTGTGCGCCTGGCGAAGTTTGATGCGGCGGAGGCGGTGCAGGAGGCGAGAAGTTCTTAGGGATACAATCGAAGGGTGGGTATAGTTGGCAGGGCGAAGGCAAGCCTCGCCCCTACATTTAGCAAGTGTTATGGCAAAGCCGACCTCTGGTTGTTGGTAGAACTTTGTGGAGTCAGGCGGATGACAGAAGGTAAACACTCTGGTATGATTTGAATGTGTCCTATCTTCGGCACTAGTTTAGATTGGGTGCACCAGGGAGATAGCAGATGTCAACCTATGCTTATCGCGAAGCATTAAGTCGAGTCCTACTACTTACGCCCGATGAGCAGCTTCAGTTGCTGGCAGAAGTAGCTACCACACTTCGTGACAAAGTCACGACTCGACCCAAGCACAATGTCATGGAATTCAGTGGTTTTGCAAAAGAACTATGGAAGGATGTTGATGTAGAGAAGTACATAGACGAGGAGCGGAACTCGTGGGATAGGTAGACACATTCCATGAGATGAATATACTGGGGAGAAACCAAATGTCAAACTATACTTATGATGACGTGCTAAGCCGAATTCAACTCCTAGCGCCTGATGACCAACTCAGACTGCTGGAGGATTTGGCGGCTATTGTTCGTCAACGTATTACAGGAGAACCGCTGCATAGCATCTTAGAACTGGAAGGGTTGGGTAAAGAGATCTGGGAGGGTATCGACGCCCAGGAATATGTTAATCAGGAGAGAGATGCATGGAGTGGATAGCACAAGTGCGTGGAAAGCTAGTTGGTCTGGACACTGCACCAATAATTTACTACATTGAGAGGCATCCATTATATATAGAGACATTACGTTCCTTTTTTCAAGCAGTAAACAAAGGTGAGTGCGCTCTGGTGACCTCTGTCATGTCACTACTCGAAGTTCTTGTAATCCCAATTCGTCTGGGTAATACTGATTTAGCTCGTCAGTATCGAGATATCCTTTTTAAAACCAAAGGCCTAACGACTATGTCGATTTCTCCAAATATTGCTGAGGAAGCAGCTAAACTGCGAGCATCCTATAATATCCGCACTCCAGATGCTATTCAAATGGCTATCGCTACCTTTGCGCGAGCTGAATTCTTCCTGACAAATGATAAGCGCTTACCATCTTTGCCAGGTCTACAAACATTAGTATTGGACGAATTGATAAAGGACTCAGACGATCTGAAAGAGGACTCGTAAGGAGCACGCAATGTCTTTTGATATCATCAAGGGTATGGCAACAACCCTTAAAAATATGGGCAAGAAACCGACCACCATCTCCTACCCGGAGCAGGAGCGGGAGCTGCCGCCGCGTTTTCGCGGGCGTCACGTCCTGCACCGCTATGAGAATGGCCTGGAGCGCTGCGTTGGCTGCTACTTGTGCGCGGGTGCGTGTCCCGCCGATGCCATCTATATTGAGGCAGAAGAAAATACCGAGGAGCAGCGCGTCTCAGCAGGTGAGCGCTACGCTAAGGTCTTTGATGTCAACCTGCTGCGCTGCATCTTCTGCGGTTACTGCCAGGCGGCCTGCCCGACGGGAGCGATTACGCTGGAACACCAGTATAAACTGGCCTCGTACTACCCGGAAGACATGGTGTACCACAAAGAGCAATTGCTGGAGCCTGTAGGCCAGGCAACCACCGGCTCCAACGACGCCTGGTTCGAACCGGCCCCCGCCGATGCCGCGCAGCCTGTACCACAGGAAAGCCACGTGTTTGATGGATCAAAAGCCAGCGCTGCCGCCGTCGGCCTGGGTGATTACCCAACCGAGGAACCCGTATTGCTGGTAAACGAAGAGCAAGACGAGGACCGGCGTAAGGTGGCAAGCAGGAAAGGTGAACAACGGCCATGACCGATACGCAACTCTTAGTCTCGTTCTTCGTACTCGCGGTCGCCAGCGTGGCTTCTGCGATAGGCGTGATTAGCTTCAGAAACGCGGTACACAGCGCGTTAAGCCTGATCCTCACGCTGCTGTTCCTGGCGCTCTTTTACCTGCAACTGGGCGCTATGTTCATCGCTGTGGTGCAAATCCTGATTTATGCGGGCGCGATCATGGTCTTGTTCCTGTTCGTGGTGACCATGCTGGCATCCGAGTCGAGTGATACTGAACTACCCGACCGCATACCCTGGCAGCGCGGGGTCGCTGCTGTGCTTGGCCTGGCGCTCGTGGGAGCGCTGAGCTACCTGCTCTTCACTAACACCGCTATTGCTCCCAGGACAACAGGAGCCAATAGTCTTTCGCATATGGTAGGCCCACAGAACCACAGCATTGAAGCATTCGGGCTGGCTCTCTTTCACGGCTTCGCTTTCCCTTTCGAGGTCACCAGCCTGTTGATTGTCGTGGCGATTCTGGGCGCACTCGTATTTGGCAGAAAAGCCTGATCAAAGGAAGGAAGTATGCTACCTGTCGACTGGTATTTGATAGTCAGCGCCATCCTGTTTACGATAGGCGTCATTGGTGTGCTCATCCGGCGCAACCCGTTGATTATTTTTATGTCTATCGAATTGATGCTCAACGCGGTCAATCTGTCGTTTGTCACCTTCTCACGCTACCTGGACTCGGTGGATGGACAGATGTTCGTTTTCCTCGTATTGACCGTGGCTGCTGCTGAAGTGGTGGTAGGGCTGGCTATCATCGTCTCGATCTTCCGTACCCGCCGCGATATCGATGTTGACGACATGAACATATTGCGAGGTTAAACTCGTCTTACATGTGAGAGCACACATATTTATTAAGGATTGTTGTTTATGACGAATCTGACATTTTGGGTGCTGCTGCTGCCGCTGCTAGGATTCATCATTCTTGGTCTTGCCGGCAGATTTATGTCGCGCACGGCCATACTGACGGTGGCGCTGGGCGCGTGTGGCCTGGCTTTTCTCTGCGCGGCGCTCGGTTTTATCTCGATGCTGGGGACTCCAGCCAGCGCGCGTACGAGTGACCAGGTGATATATACCTGGGTCACCTCGGGCGATTTCCAGGTGAGCTTTGGCCTTCTCTTCGATCCCTTATCGGCGGTTATGCTGATGATTGTTACAGGCGTTGGCCTGCTCATCCATATCTACTCCGCCGGGTATATGGAAGATGACCCCGGTTTCTGGCGCTTCTTTGCCTATATGAACTTCTTTATTTTTGCGATGGTACTGCTGGTCAGCGCGGACAACTTCCTCTTCTTGCTGGTCGGCTGGGCGCTGGTGGCCCTGGCATCGTATCTACTGATAGGTTTCTGGTACCAACGACGGGCAGCAGTCGCAGCGGCCAAAAAGGCGCTTGTCATCAACGTCATCGGTGATTTTGGCTTGATGCTCGCTATCTTCCTTATTTTTGTCAGCACCTACAAGCGAGATGGCGTTGGTGTACTGAATTATTTTCCCAACCCGGGAGCAGGTTACCTGACAGGCGTCTTCACTTCGCTGGGAGCGGCTGCACATAACAACGGAACGGTCACGATAATCTGCCTGCTGCTCTTCTTCGCCTGTACTGCCAAGTCGGCACAGCTGCCGTTGTACATGTGGCTGCCAGATGCTATGGAAGGTCCGACGCCCGTCAGCGCGCTCATCCATGCTGCCACAATGGTCACAGCAGGTGTCTACCTCGTCGCCCGCACCAACCCGTTGTTCGAGGTCTCTACGCGTTCACTGGTAGTTGTCGGCATTATCGGCACTGTAACAGCGCTCTTTGCCGCGACCATCGCTGTCTTCCAGCTTGATATCAAGCGCGTGCTGGCTTATTCAACCATCAGCCAGCTAGGCTATATGTTCATGGGCGAATCTGTGCATAACTACAGCGGGGGTATTTTCCACCTCACCACGCATGCCTACTTCAAAGCACTGCTCTTCCTGGGCGCGGGCGCAGTCATCCACGCTCTTGGGGGCGAACAGGATATGCGCGAAATGGGCGGGTTGAGGAAGAGGCTGCCGATTACCTTCTGGACCTTTTTGATTGCCACCCTGGCGATCAGTGGCATACCACCTCTCTCGGGCTTCTGGAGTAAAGATGATATCCTCAGTTCGCTCCTGGCGGGAAGTTCACTGGATTATATTTTGTGGGGCATGGGCATAGTGACCGCCGGATTGACCGCTTTCTACATGTTCCGGCTGTTCTTTGGCATTTTCATGGGAGACTATCGCGGGACCGGTCCGGCAAGCCACGGTGACGAAGAAGAACCCGAAGAGGACGAACAGCGCGCGCGCAGCCGGGGCCAGGGTTTCTACAACATCCACGAAGCGCCGCCAGTTATGACCATCCCGTTGATAATCCTGGCCGTTCTCACTGCCATTGGTGGCTTGGTTGGTTCATTCAGCATTATTGGTATCCCCAGCTGGCAGCCTCTCGCAAACTTCCTGGCGCCCGTCTTCAGCGGCGTGCATGCAAACGAACCATCTTTTATACGCCAGTTGATTTCGACGGGAGTGAGCGTGATCGCTGCACTGGTTGGCATTGCGGTCGCGTGGCGGCTGTACAGGAAAGGCTTTGAATACAAAGAGAATAACAATCCCGTATACCAACTGGCGTTCCGTAAGTATTACGTGGATGAGATCCTCACGGCGATTATCATCCGGCCTCTCCTCGGGTTCGGGCGCGCTGCCGCGCGTTTGATAGAAGGTGACGCTCTCGACGGTGGGAGCCGGTGGGCGTGGTTTTGATCATCGTCTATTACGCAGTGTGGAGGTAACTCCTATGCGAGCACTGAGCCGCAGGCTAGACGCGCAGCGTCGTTGTGCGCTGCTAATAAGGAGTTGAGGGCATGTTTCCTATCCTTTCCATCATTACATTCCTTCCGCTGCTGGGGGGAATTGTCATACTCTTCTTTCCCAAGACGCAACTGAGTGCTATCCGCTGGACGGCCCTGGGTATTGCATGGATGAACCTGCTGCTGGCCATAGTATTAATGCTGGTCTACCTGCAGGCCAATGCCACAGCCGGTGGAACGACAGTAGGCAATGCTCCCAGCAGTACATTTCTCTTTAATGAGTATGTTCCCTGGGTTTCCGCCCTGGGTATCAACTACAGCCTGGGCGTCGATGGCATCAGCCTGCTGCTCGTGGTGCTCACGACCCTGCTGACAGTGGTGTGCATTGGAGCGTCTTTCCACATCGAGCAGAAGACCAAGAACTACATGGCCTTCATGCTGCTGCTGGAGTGCGGTATCATAGGCGTCTTCCTGGCTACCAACCTGTTCCTGTTCTACATTTTCTGGGAATTGATGCTGATCCCGGCTTATTTCCTGGTTGGGAGCTGGGGCGGCGAACGTCGCATCTATGCGGCAATCAAGTTTGTACTCTATACCTCGGTCGGCAGCCTGTTGATGCTGGCAGGCATCATTGCGCTGGGCTACTATCACCAGCAAGCAGTGGGTGGGAGCTATACACTGGACCTGACAGCACTGCTGAATACCAAGCTGAGCAGCGGCATACAACTGTGGCTCCTGCTGGCCTTCGCTGCAGCCTTTGCCGTAAAGATTCCATTCGTGCCCTTTCATAGCTGGCTGCCAGATGCGTATAGCGAGGCGCCTGCACCGGTGACGGTCATGCTCGCCGGGGCGATGTCGAAGACGGGCGCATACGGTTTCCTGCGCTTCTGCCTGCCACTCTTCCCCAATGCCGTGCAAACGCTGGCGCCGCTCTTCAATACCCTGGCGGTAGTTGGTATTCTTTACTGCGCACTGCTGGCGCTGGTGCAGACGGACATGAAGCGCCTGCTGGCTTATTCGAGTATCAGTCACCTGGGAGTGGTCATGCTTGGCATGTTCGCGTTCAACACGCAGGCCGTCATTGGCGGTGCTGTCGCGCAGAACGTCCAGGGCATGGAAGGTTCTGTGCTGCAGATGGTCAACCACGGTATCACACTTGGAGCGTTATTCCTGATTGCAGGTTTCCTCGAGGAGCGGACGGGTACACGCCGCCTGGGTGAGTTCGGCACGCTGGCAAAGCGCATTCCTATACTGGCAACGGTCATGCTGATCGCTGTACTGTCCTCACTTGGTCTACCAGGGTTGAATAGTTTCGCGGGCGAGTTCCTGGCGCTGCTTGGAGCGTTCCGCAACAACGTCATATTTGGCACATTGGGGACCATCGTCATCATCCCTGCCGCGTGGTATCTCATACGTTTCTTCCAGGAAGTAATGGAAGGATCACGCCAGGCGGGAAGCGCTGTCGCTGCTGCCGAACGCAAGGGTATATTGAGCGATATACGCCTGGGCGAGTTTCTAGTGTTGTCGCCGCTGCTGCTATTAATCTTTTACATCGGAGTGCAGCCAGCGCCTCTCACATTTTTGATGGAGCCATCGATAGCCAACACATTACAAAGTATTGCCAACGCTTTTTTCACTAAGTGAGAGGATTTTATGTCATTCACTTATACCGTAGCTGCTGCCGATTGGGGGCGCATAGCACCAGAACTGGTGCTGGCCGGCATGGTATTGATCGTCATGCTGGTGGATCTGCTCCTGCCGCGAGCAGAAAAGAATTTGAAGGACAGCGGGCCAACGAACTACTGGATATTACCTTCGCTTAGCCTGCTCGGATTAGCGGGAGCCTTTGCCGCTACCATTGTTTTATATATTGCCGGTGACGGCCAGCCCGCCTTCAACCAGATGATTGGCTCCGACCAGGGGTCTCTCTACGCCTACATTATCCTGCTCAGCGCCAGCGCACTGGGCATTCTGCTCTCGCCGGGATATCTAAGGCGTATAAATCTCCCCCACCTGCTGCTGGCGGCAGCCACCAGCTTCCTGACGGTCTTTCTGGGCCTGGAAATGCTCTCACTGGCCCTGTACATCCTGTGCGGCTTCGTGACACGCCGCAAGAGTTCCCAGGAAGCAGGTATGAAGTATTTCCTGCTCAGCTCGTTCGCCTCGGCCTTCCTGCTGTATGGCATTGCGCTGATCTATGGCGCTACGGGAAATACCTCATTCAGAGGTATCGAGCAGTTTCTCCTTAACCAGATCAAATTCCCAGCGGGCCATCCCATACCCAATCCTTTTTCATTCAGTCTCCACGGTTCACCACTGCTGCTCACGGCTATGGGCCTGCTTACGGTCGGTTTTGCCTTCAAAGTTTCAGCGATACCATTCCAGGCGTGGACGCCCGATGTGTACGACGGCGCACCTGCTCCCGTGACAGGCTTTATGTCCGTAGCCACCAAGGCTGCTGCAATGGTAGCCTTCGCGCGTGTCTTCGATGTCGTCCTGTTCCCGGTCAGGCCTGACTGGCTGCCGGTGGTCCTGACTATCACTATCCTGACCATCATTGGCGGCAACATACTGGCGCTTGTGCAGAGCAACGTCAAGCGCCTCCTGGCATATTCCAGCATTGCCCACGCCGGTTATCTTTTGATCGGGATTGTGGTGGGCAGCGCGGTTTTCACTGTTAAAGGGCAGCTCGTTATGGGCGGCCAGGTTTTTACTAATGGGCAGCTTGTTGCCGGGAGCGTTTTCGGGATTTCCGCCATCCTCTTCTACCTGCTCAGCTACACCTTCCTCAACCTGGGCGCCTTTGGCATCGTCTCTGTGCTGGAGCGAGCCGATAACTCGGGCACCGACCTGAACGATATGCGGGGTCTGTGGTACCGCCGGCCGGTACTGGCGGGCTTGCTGGCCTTCTTCTTGCTCGCACTGGCGGGTTTCCCGCCGATGGCGGGTTTCGCGGCCAAGTACTACCTGTTCTACACGGCGCTGCTGGTCGGCCATCCCGAACTGCTGATCATCGGCGTACTCGCCAGCGTCCTGGGCATGTACTATTACCTGCGCATCATCGCTGTGATGTTCATGGAAAGGGAGAAAGAGAGCGCGGCGACAGCGCCTGTACGACCAGCTCCACAGGCGACCGCAGCTGCCCAGGCAGCAGCAACCAGTAAGCGAGGGTCCGGCAGGTTGACCGAAGCCAGCTCCACAGGCATCGCAACCGCTACCGCGCAGAGGACAGCCACCAGGGCAAAAACAAGCGCTGCAGTCGAGCAAGTCGATACCCAGGAGACCGGCGCCGGTTGGATGACGTGGGCGGCGCTGGGCATCGCAGCTGTGGGTACGTTGGCAATGGGGACCATACTTCCATTCTGGCTGGTCGACCTGGCACAACGAGCAGCGCAGATGATGCTGAAGTGAGGTGCTGATTGTGGTATTATCTACATGAAGATGTATGATGGCTTTCCATTCTACGAAAGGCAGCCCGATATGACGACAACCGAGAAACTGCCAGTGGTCACTCGCGCAGATTGGGTACCAGGACCTCGACAAGGGCAGTGGACCTATGATGACTACACGGCCCTTCCAGATGATGGAAAGCGCTACGAAGTTGTGAATGGAGTCTTATATATGGCACCTTCGCCAAGCGGCGCGCATCAAGATGCGGCATTGCGATTTGCCCACTACCTGCTCGTGAACGTCGAATTTGCTGGTTTAGGAAAGGTGCGCGTGGCTCCATTCGATGTAGTACTATCCCCTAAGAACGTAGTCCAGCCCGATGTGCTTGTCATCTTGAACGCGAACCTGGAGAAAGTTCAAGATCTGTGCATGATTGGCGCCTCTGATCTAGTCGTTGATATTGCATCGCCTGGCACTGCCATCCATGATCGGAACAAGAAGTATTATGCCTATGCCCAGGCTGAAGTACCAGAGTATTGGATTGCCGACCCCGGTACACAAACTGTCGAGGTGTTAGTTTTAGAGGCCAGTGAGTATTATTCGCTTGGCGTTTTTCGTGGACAGGAGACACTCCCATCGCGAGTGGCGCCAGGCATCGCGGAAGTCCATGTCGAGCAGTTTTTTGCATAAGTTTTGGGCTTGGTATTTGTATACTACACTACCCGTCATGTAGATACAGCAAGAGTCTATCTGCGTCTATTTGCAGCAGCATATTGAGCAGACTGATTGGCAGATATCCCACCCACAATAAGGTTTTACGTTCGGTCAACGCTTTGTCTGCATCTCTACTCGGCGTAAAGTCTTTGTTAATCTTGGAAGCAATGCTCGAATTGTTAAGCACCTCTCCGATGCACACCTCACCCCGCGTTATCTCGCAGGAGGCCCTTTCGTAGATACCTGGATCACCGTGCAAGAATATGTAGAGGCATCCCATCCAGGCCCCGGCTGGTACCTTGCCAACAAACTTCCTTTGGCTCATCTGTTCAAGACGCTTCAGAGCCAAAACGTGCTTCGTCGCTATTTGCCCCCAGTAGAAAATGAGGCGTACAGGGCGCTCTTGGCCCTATATGTGCAGCGGTCCAAAGATTTATACCAGCAGCAGCCTGTGATGGACCAGGAGAGGCGACAGGTGATAGAAACCCTCCTTGAGCAGTACGAACAGCGCCTTGCTTTCATTGAGGGGAGCGGTCTCGTTCCTTCGCATGGTGACCCCAATCCTGGCAATCTGCTCGTCACGCTAACAACCGCTTATCTGATCGACTGGGATACCTTGCATCTCTCCGACCCGATATGCGATATTGCCCAGATACTTTGGTGGATGTATCCCAGGTCACAATGGAGCCAACTCCTTGACTTCTTCCATATTGATCTCGCGAATGTTCAGCAACGTGGTGTCTCTATTTTTCATCCAGATACAACATGAGCAATTTGCTCGGCGATTTTTAACCGATGCAGAGTTTGCCTTTAAGCAGAAACCACCAGATGAGTTCGTCCCTCTTTGATCCAGGAATGGTATCGAGAACCGAAAACACTACTAGTGCAGACATTCGATGCAGATGTTTGAGCACAAAAAGATAGTGTGGAAATGCGAACAGAACAGTCATCCTTTGACCGGCAGTATGGACCTGTTGCTCATGTACGATTAGATTGCGAACTGCAGTACCTAAGCGGGCTTAGACAGGAACAAACATGGCCTTAATGGGAATAGGTGCCTCTGGGGATGCCAGGCTGATTTTGATCTCTGCTTGAAGCCCTAGCGCGCGCAGGATATCTGAGGGAGTGTCCAGAGTAGGGTTCGGGTGGGAAATATCAGGGAAATATCTGGAGGCAAATCAGGTGCCTACCTGATGGCGAACCTCAACTTCTGGCCTATGTTTGGAGGTGAGAACGAAAAACACAGAAAGGAGAGCCTGCCACAGCGGCGGTTCAGCCGCTGTGGCAGGCTCCCTAACAGGAGACAAAGGATACCTATGATCACTCAACCCATCCCTCAACTCGAGGATCAACTGGCTACGCCAGATGTTCAGTACAGACCTCATGTACAGCTTCCAGGACTACCCGACTTGCGCTCCGAGCGACAGGACGGCAGGGCCACCGGCACCCGAACCCTGAACATTGCGTTCGCCGGCCTCCAACTCCTTGTCGGCTACGAGTGGCTGCTCGCCGGTGGCGATAAGCTGCTGCTCGGAAACTTCCCTGCCCAGCTCGGTGGGCTGCTTAACACGTTAGTCAGTAGTGGCCACCTGGCCGGCTTCTTCACCGTCATCTTGCGGGGACTGGTGGAGCCCAATGCCACGCTCTTCGGCTACCTCATCGAGTGGGGCGAGACGCTCGCCGGTCTGGGGCTGGTGACCGCCGGGCTGGTGGCGCTGCTTCGCCCGCTCGCAAGGCGCTCCTTCAGCGGCACGAGCGCGACGCTGTTCGCTTACGGCGACCGGCTCCTCTCAAGGCTGGCGCCACTTGCCGCTATTGGCGCTGGCCTGCTCGGTCTGAGCTACTTCTTCCTGGATGGTCTACCGGCGCCGTGGTTCGTCCCCAACATTGCCTTTGGCGGTTCGATTGACACGGGGCTCTTCTTCGCTGCTGCAAGTGTGGTCCTCATCGTGAGCCAGTTCGTGCAGCGGCAGCCAGGCCGGTAACGCTTGTACGGAGGAGCCGGGTCACGGCAGGCGATCAGGGCTGAGCCTCCTACTGCTAGTTTGTTGATTCTGGAAATACCACCTCCTTGCTCTGCTGCTGGAAACCGGCTCTGCCTGAATACTTCGCCCTTGCGAACAGAGGAAGTCTTTCACCATAGCACAGTAGCCGCGACTCTCATGGCTTTTTGTGGGAAGCATCCCGCATCTGTTGATGAAGCGTTGTCCAGAGTTCACTGGCATCACTATATGGCGCAAAGTATCCTACCGGGATGAAGTCGTGGTAGGCAGACATATCCTCTCCTGGAACAGGGCGCCTTTCGGCGACGGCTAGTACTTTCCCAAGCGGTTGCATTGCTCTGTTGGCTCGCCACCAGTGGCTCGCTTCAAATGCCGGAATATGTTCCCGGATGCCAAAATCCATTGGCACCTCTTCTCCAGCAGGGAGGCGGAGCCGCACGCCATCTACCTGCCGGAAGCCATAGTGGACCTGATCGACCTCCAGGATATTGCTCCAAGGGGAGTAGACTTGGTAACCGGTGCCCTCGTACATGATGCCATCGGGTGCCAGTTCTAAATGCACATTTATTGTTGTCAGACATATCAAGGCCCCCAACAGCAGGAAAAAGCCGGTCAGCGGGAGCCCTACGAAAAGAACTGCTGAGACACCCGTGTTTGCAGTGGAGAGGATTATAATCCATAATACGCCCACAACCACGAGAGACGGGTACAGAGGAGTAAAACGACGCCACGGAGGGAGACGGTAAATGCGGGCAGAGGATAATCGTGGTACTATTTGCATCAGGTTCTCCTTTCCAACCTCTCTACTAAAGAACAACAACTCAGAGAGAGGCTAGCAAGAGACAATACATGAAGAATACTCTCTAGCTCACCTGCCCTCTGTGATCTGTTTCACATCTTGTATCGTTCCCTTGTGACCCTCGTCCACAAAGTAGCGCTACCGCAGTGCTCAGAACGATTGAGCCACCGACCTGTTTCATCTATAGTTGACCGGTTGCTGTCCTGATCTGTGATGCCACAGGCGAAGTTTTTTTCACTCATTGCTTTTCATTACACGAATATTTTCTCTATATCTTCTTTATACCTGATCAACAGAGAGAATGCAGTAAAGTAGCTCACATCTCCCGGGTGAAATTGGACAACATAGCACCGATCGCTCATCATGTGAGCAGGCAGAACGTGACCTGTTCCTACATAGTCGCCGCCTGTCTATTACGGGATACAGCAGTGGGTAATTTGCAATTTTAGAACTTATGTGCTATAATAGTATTACAGACTCTATGCTTTGATAGTAGGTCGCGGTCAGCTCATGCTCCGCCCACGATAGTACAACACCAGCTACGAGGAACCCAGGCAAAAAAAGAATGAGAGATGAGGGATATGCTTCACTCCTTACCCCCATACAACCAACGCACTAACAACACTGGAGTAAAGGTCCCTATACTAGAAAGCCCGGACAGGATAGACGTGCAAGAACCCAAGCAAGCTCATAGCGAAGCCATTGACCAATCTCCCTTAAACACCGCCCGAGTCCATGACGAAGCGCTAGAAGCACTCTACTATAGCATCTGGCATCAAAGCACGGCAGGCAGGGATACAGCCACCGCCGTACGAGGTCTCATAGAGCGGCTGCAAGATGACTCGATACAAGACAAAGACGAACTGTTACTTCTCCTCGCCTATATAGCGCGCGGAAACTCGTATATGGACACCCGGCAGCACCTGGCATATGGTGCCGTCGAACGGGAGAGACGAGACATAGAGCGCTTCGTACAGGAAGGTGATTGTGCACAAAACACCTATGAAGCGGTGAGAGAAGGCGTGGAAGTTTACCTGGACCTGCTCAAACACGGGGAAGCGGCGATCAGAACCTGTGCCGCCTATACACTTGCCTGTTTCAAAGAGTATGCAGCTGCCATCATTCCAGTGCTTCATGTGTACATTG
>WNGR01003121.1_pt1 | contig 18146 bp, 17 predicted proteins | sample 5407581 | NCBI WGS metagenome assembly WNGR01 (sample SAMN13153383, study PRJNA577476) | soil metagenome | isolation source: 80 cm soil or saprolite under Garry oak tree replicate 2 | place: USA:California | collected 2016-06-15 | reverse complement strand
CCGAACCCAAGGTGCCGGACGCCCCGGAGTGCCAGCCATCCGCCCGCGGGCTGTCGCTGGCCCAGATCACCCGCCGCGCGCCCGTCTGGCCCGGCCCGGAGATCACCGTCGCGACCGCGACCGGCTCGCCGCGCTCGACTGCCGCGGCGATATCGCCCAGCTCGGGGAAGTGGGTCCTGTCGATCCGCTCGACGAAGATGTCGATGATCCCGCCGCAGGTCAGCCCGACCGCGAACGCGTCGTCGTCGCTCACCCCGTAGGTCTGCAGGACCGGATCCCCGCTCTGGCACACGTCCAGCGACAGCTCATAGACGGCACCCTCGACGCATCCGCCGGACACGCTGCCGACGACCTCGTGGTCGGCGGCCGATGACACCGCCAGCGCCGCACCAGGATCACGGGGCGCGCTGCGGTAGGTCCGCACCACCGTGGCCAGGCCGAAGGTCTCCCCGGCCTCCCACCACTTGGTGATCCTGCTCAGGATGTCACGCACTTGCGTCACCTCGGCTGTCAATGTCCGCGCACGTTCCCCACGTTACGTGGGCCACCACGTTCACGGAACCTGCGGCACCGCCGGGCCTATTCCCGCTGGCCCCGGACGCTGGCGGCCGCGGCGCGGATCAGGTCGGGGATGTCGGGATGGGCGGGGGGCTCGCCGGCCTCGAGGTCTTCCGCGGTGAGCCAGCCGTACTTGTCGGTGGTGGCCCGCTCCCACTGGTCCAGGCCGTCGAGGCTCACCGCCGCGGACCCGACGGCGACCGCGTAGAAGGTCTGGTGCTGGGCTATCCGGTGACCGCCCCAGGTGAACTCGATCGAGTTCTCGGCGATGGGCTCGCCGAGGCGCTCAGGCTCGACCGAGATGCGGGTCTCCTCGTACAGTTCGCGGGCGCCCGCGTCGCGCAGCGACTCACCCGGATCGGCCGCGCCGCCGATCGTGAACCAGAACGGGCGCTCGGGATAGTGCGGATCCCAGCCATGCAGCAGCAGGACGCGCCCTTGGTCGTCCACCGGCAGCACCCGGGCGGTCCGGCGGCGCAAAGGCGGGCTGGGGGGACTTGTCCCCCCCAAGGGGGGTCTGGGGGGGTGGCCAGGGGGGGCCGGGGGGGTGGAACCCCCCTGGCCGCGGGGGGTTCCGGGGGGTCGTCCCCCCGGGCCAGCACTACTCACGGCTACTCCACGATCTTGGAAATCGGGATCTCGAGAATGTCCTGGGCGCCGGCCGCCTTCAGGGCCGGTATCAGCGTGTTGACGCCGCGTTTGGGCACCACGGTCTCGACCGCGTTCATGTTCCCGCGGGCCAGCGTGGTGATCGTCGGCGAGGACAGGGCGGGCAGCATGTCGGTCACCGCGGCCAGCTTGCCCGCGGCCACGTTGAGCTTCAGCAGGACGTGGCCGCGAGCCTGGATCGCCCCCCGCAGCAGCAGGGCGATGTCCTCCATGGCCGCCCGCTTCTCCGCATCCGCGTGCGCAGGCCCGGCCGCGATCAGCTCGGTGTAGCTCGACAGCAGCGTGTCCAGGATCCGCAGCCCGTTCTTGCGCAGCGACGAGCCGGTCTCGGTCAGGTCCACGATCGCGTCCACGATGTCGGGCACCTTGGCCTCGGTGGCCCCGTACGACCGGATCACCATGGCCTTCACCCCGCGCTCGTCAAGGAACCGCTGGGTCAGCGCTGGGTACTCGGTCGAGATCCGGATTCCTTCCGGCAGGTCGGCGGTCGTCCGCCACGGCGCGCCTTCCGGCACGGCGAGAACGATGCGGGCGGGGTTCGACGAGACCTTGGAGTACTGCAACTCGCCGAGCGAGACGACCTCCGCGTTGGTCTCCGTGATGCAATCGCGTCCGGTGATGCCGAGGTCGAACAGCCCGCGCTCGATGTAGGACGGGATTTCCTGCGGGCGCAGGAACCGGACCCGGTCGATCCGCGGGTCATCGATCGAGGCGTGGTAGTCCCGGTCCGAGGACCGGCGCACGGTCAGGTCGGCCGCGTCGAAAAGCTCGAGGGTGGCCCGCTCGAGCGAGCCCTTGGGCAGTACCAGTGAAAGCATGAGTCATCCCTGAGGGGTCGGCATCGGGTCAGCGGCAGCGCGGGAACGCCGTCAATGTCGCTGCGCGGCCGGCTGGGAGAGGGATTCGGCGCAGCCGCCGGAGTGGGCGCGGCGGATGGAGCGCAGCACGAGCGCGGTGTCGAGCGCCGCCACCACGGCCTCCCATCCCTTGTCCTCGTGACTGCCGGGCAGTCCGCACCGGTCTCGAGCCGACTCTACCGTGTCACAGGTCAGCACGCCGTTCCCGACCGGGACGCGGGCGTCCAGCGCGACCCGGGTCAGGCCGGCCGTCACCGAGTCGCAGACGTACTCGAAGTGCGGGGTGCCGCCGCGGATGACCACGCCCAGGCAGGCCACCGCGTCGTGGTGCCGGGCCAGTTCGGCGGCCACCACGGGCAGTTCGATCGCGCCGGGCACGCGGAGCACGACCGGGTCAGGCACGCCGCAGGCGGCGGCCGCCGCGGTCGCGCGCGCTACCAGCGCGTCGGTGATCTCCCGGTGCCAGCGCGTGGCCACGATGGCCAGGCTGAGCCCGGCGGCATCCACCGCCGCCGCGCCCGGGCGGCCGGCGCCGCTCACGCCGACTCCGCCCTTTCCGCAGTGATGACGGTCGGGTGCACCGCGGCCAGGTGACCGTTGAGCGGCGCCGGGGCTCGCACCACGGCCCGTTCGGACTCTCCTAGATCGTGAATCTGATGCCCGAGTTTGTCCCGCTTGGTGAGCAGGTAGCGCAGGTTGAACGGGGTAACGGCGGAGGCCAGCGGGACCCGGGCGGTGATGTCCACGCCGCAGTCGGCCAGGCCGCTGAGCTTGGCCGGGTTGTTGGTGAGCAGGCGCACCGAGCGCACGCCCAGGTCGGCAAGCATCTGCGCGCCGGCCGAGTACTCGCGCGCGTCCACGGGCAGGCCGAGCTCGGTGTTCGCGTCCACCGTGTCGGCGCCGGCGTCCTGCAGCTCGTAGGCCTGCAGCTTGCTCAGCAGTCCCACGCCGCGGCCCTCGTGCCCGCGCAGGTAGAGCACCACGCCGCGGCCCTCGGCCGCGATCGCCGCCATGGCCGCGTCCAGCTGCGCGCCGCAGTCGCAGCGCAGCGAGCCGAACACGTCGCCGGTCAGGCACTCCGAGTGCAGCCTGGTCAGCACCTCCGGGGCGGCCACGTCGCCGAGCACCAGCGCCATGTACTCGGTCCCGTCGAACTCGTGCCGGTAGCCGAACGCCTGCCACTGGCCGTAGGCGTTCGGGATCCGGGTCTGCGCCTGGCGGCTGAGCTGGCGCTCGTGACGGCGCCGGTACTCGATGAGCTGCTCGATCGAGATCAGCGCCAGTTCATGGGTGTCGGCGAACGCGCGCAGCTCGGGCAGCCGGGCCATGGTGCCGTCGTCGTTCACCACCTCGCACAGCACGCCTGCCTCCGGCAGGCCGGCCAGCCGGGCCAGGTCGACGGCGGCCTCGGTGTGCCCGGCCCGGCGCAGCACGCCGCCCTCGGCGTAGCGGAGCGGGAACACGTGCCCCGGGCGCAGCAGGTCGGCCGCCGTGGTGGCCGGGTCGACGAGCTTGGAGATCGTCGCGGCGCGGTCGGCGGCCGAGATGCCGGTGCTGATCCCGTCCCGCGCGTCCACGCTGAGCGTGAAGGCGGTGCGGTGGTGCTCGGTGTTGTGGGCGGTCATCTGGGGAAGCTGGAGCCGGTCGAGTTCGGCCTCGCGCATCGGCACGCAGATCACGCCGCTGGTGTAGCGGATCATGAAGGCAAGCAGTTCGGGGGTGGCGAGGCTGGCGGCGAAGATGATGTCGCCCTCGTTCTCCCGGTTCTCGTCGTCCACGACCAGGACCGGGCGGCCCGCCGCGATGTCCTTGACGGCGCGGTCGACGTCGTCGAGCATCTTCATCACCTGGCACCTTCCGCGTTCTGCCCGACTAGCAGCCTTTCCACGTGCTTGGCGATCACGTCGACCTCCAGGTTCACGGTGTCACCCGGCTTCCTGGTCCCCAGCGTGGTGCGCTTGAGCGTCTCCGGGATCAGGCTGACCTCGAACCACGCGTCTTCTTGGCTACCGGGAGGGCTCAGCGCGGAGACGGTCAGGCTGACCCCGTCCACCGCGATCGATCCCTTCTCCACCACGTATCTGGAGATGCTGCGCGGGAGGCCGATGCGCACCTGGTCCCAGTGTTCGGCTTGCTTGCGGGAGATGACGGTGGCGGTGGCGTCCACGTGGCCCTGCACGAGATGACCGCCCAGGCGGTCGGCCAGGCGGACCGAGCGTTCCAGGTTGACCGGCGCCCCGGGGGCGAGCGCGCCCAGCCCGGACCGGTTCAGCGTCTCCCCCATCACGTCCGCGGTGAAGGTGCCGTCCAGGATTCCGGTGACGGTCAGGCACACGCCGTTGACCGCGATCGACTCGCCGAGCGCGACGCCTTCGGTGGAACCCCTGATGGTGAGCCTGGCCGCGTCGCCGTGATGCTCGACTGCCGCCACCTCGCCGAGTTCTGCCACGATCCCGGTGAACATCCGCGCTCTCCTCCTCGAAGCCAAGCTCATTGTGGCTCCGGGGGTGGCGCGTGCGCGCTCTGTGCCAAGGCCGGGCGCTGCCCGGCCGCTCGCGTGCTGCCTCCCATCCGGACTTTAACCGTCGGTCCCGGAATTTCACCGGGTCAGCCGCCCGCTGGCTGCGGACGGGTCGCGGACTTTCACCGCCGGCTCGGAGTTTCACCGACCCCGGAGCACGCCTTTTACTCCTATAAGCCAGTGTGCCATACGCCGTATTCCGGGCCGGGCAGCGGCGGCCGGTTTTCGCGCCTGCGAGGGTCCCTCGCAACGAGGCTCCCCCGCGCTACGCGGCCGGCGGCCGGTACCGGTAGCCGACGCGGTACTCGGTGACCAGGCACTGGCCGTAACGCGGGCCGAGCTTGCGCCGGACCCGGCTCACGTGCACGTCCACGGTCCGGCTGTCCCGCGGCACCGGCCGGCCGTCCGGGGCGAGGGGGCGGCGCCACACCTGCTCGACGAGTTCGGCCCGGGTGAACACAGCAGCCGGATGCGCGGCGAGGAAAGCCAGCAGCTCGAACTCCTGGAAGGTGAGCAAGATCTCCTGCCCGTCGGTCCAGACGCGGCGCTGCCCGTGGTCCAGGAGCAGCCCATTACGTGGTGACGGCCGGTCGCCGGGTGACGCCTCCTGAGCTCGTGACGGCTCGCCGGCCGGCGCGGCGGACGCGGCGATCGCGTAGCCGACGATGGCCAGCGACGTCCCGGTGCCGGGGATCGGCACCACGGCGAGCAGGGTCGCGTTCCGGCCTGGCGGGGGAACGCGCTCGTCCCAGGGATGAGCGGGCTGGTCCCGGGGGCAGGCGGGCCCGGCGCCCGGGTGTTCCGACGGTGGCGGCCAGTAGAGCAGCCGGGCCCCTACCGCTACATCTCCAGAGGACACGCACCCATAATCTAGTTAAATGATCGCTTTTGTCAAGAACGGCGCCTCCCGGTGGGCGGCGGGGGGGTGCGTAGGATTTCTGGCATGGCGGTCAGGGCGGTCATCTTCGACTGGGGCGGCACGCTTACCCCGTGGCACAGCATCGACCTGGGCGAACTCTGGCTCGCGGTGTGCGCGCGGCACTACCCGGCGCAGGAGGCGGCGGAGATGGCGGCCGCGGTCCGCGCCGCGGAGATGGAGATGTGGCGGCAGGGCGAGCAGTCGCACCAGAGCTGGACCCTGGAGCACATCTTCGCGCGGGCCGGGGTCGAGGCGTCGGATGACTTCCTGGCCAGCTACTTCGAGGCGTGGGACCCGCACACGCTGACCGACCCGGATGCGCTGCCGCTGCTGCGCGAGCTGCGGCAGCGCGGCATCAAGGTGGGCGTGCTCTCCAACACGATGTGGCCGCGCCGCGCCCACGAGCAGATCTTCGTCAGAGACGAGGTCCTGGAGCTGATCGACGGCGCGGTCTACACCAGCGAAATCGACTGGGTCAAGCCGCATCCCGAGGCCTTCCGCGCGGCCATGGCGGCCATCGGCGAAGACGACCCGGCGGCGTGCGTGTTCGTCGGCGACCGGCCCTACGACGACATTCACGGTGCCAAGAGCACGGGCATGCGCGCCGTGCTCATCTCGAACTCCGACGTCCCCGCGTTCGAGGCCGCCGAGCCGGACGCGGTCATCACCAGGCTGGCCGAACTGCTGGACCACGTCGATCGCTGGTCGTGAGCCGGGTTTCGAGGCGCCGGAAAATTCCCCGGGAAAAAGCGTTGGCAGAAGCGGTGGTCCCGGCTCTTACCTTCGGGAGAGTCACTGCGGGAACTAGCGAACGCCGGGAGCTTACCGGTTTGGGGGGGACGCTCCCGGCGTTCAGCTAGATACGAGTGCCACCGGCGGCTGCGCGAGACCGCGAGCGCGGCCACCTCGGCACTGGACCTGGTGCCGGAGATGAGCGACGAATCGGCGGACGTCACCGGAGGCGCCGAGCGCGCGGAGTTGCGCACGCTGCTGCGCTCGGCGGTCCGCGGTCTCAATGCCGGCGAGCAAGACCTGATCGAGCTGCAGCTGCGGCAGGAACTCGACGTGACGGAGATCGCGGCTGTGCTCGGGGTCTCCCGCAACCACGCGCACGCGCTACTCTCCCGGGCCCGGACCCAGCTGGCGCAGGGGGCCGTCATGTCCGGGCCCGGCGGATTCCCCGAGCCGCTCGACCCGCCGAGACCCAGCTGGCAAACCCGGCCGGTGCAGGGCGCCGCGGCGGCCGTGGTGGTAGTCGCCGCGGTGCTGACCATCCTGGCGCTGACGGGCGCGCGCCATCATCCGCAGCGCCGTCGGGCAGCCACAGTCCCTCGCCGCAGCACACCCCCTTCCCCAGCTCGCCAACGCCCTCGGCCAGCTCGCCCCCTCCCCCGTCGGCGCGGGACCGGCTAAAGGCTGTCCCGTAGATCCCGGCGGGTGTACCGCAGGGCGGCAACTGCCGCGCAAGCCCCGTCTGTCACGGGGATCCCAGGTCGCGGCGCTGCCGACCGCCCTGTGTCATCGTGACGAGGTGATGTCACGCTGGCTGCGTAGTGCCGGGAGGCGGATGAGGCCGGGCCGGGCGCCCGCTCGCCATCGATGAGATCGTGCCATCGGCCATTCACGCCGCATCCGGGCGGAGCGAGTATCAAGATCTACGGGACGCGCCTTAGTGAACTGAGCCGGTCCGCTTGAGCGTCCGGATGATCGGCGCAGTCTGCACCGAGCTCACCCCGGGCAGCTCGGCCAGCTCGCCGGTCAGGTACTCATAGAGGTGCTGGGGGTCGCGGAATACGGCACTGGCCACCAGGTTGGTGGGTCCGGTGGTAGCGGCGGCGAACGGGATCTCCGGGTGGGCGGCCATGGCCCGGCCCGCCCTGGCCAGCTGGGCTGGCTCCACCGAGAGCCAGAGCATGGCGTGCACGGTCATGCCGAGGGCCCGGTTGTCGATGTCCACCTCGAAGTACAGCAGACCGGTCCGGCGCAGCTCGTCGATCCGGCGTCGCACCGTCGACTCGTGCCAGTGGATGGCGGCGGCGAGGGCGGCGTTACTGGCGCGCGCGTCGCGAGCCAGTTCGGCCAGCAGGGGCCTATCCTGCGGGGTCAGCGGAGCCTGCGGACCGGGCGGAGCCTGGGCCGGCCTGACCAGCCCGGCGAGCTGCGCGGCGGACAGCGCCTGGCTGATGCCCTGCCAGGGCCCGGGGTTGAAGTTGTGCAGGATCGAGTGCGCCGAGATCTGCACGACCCGGCGGCTGCCAGGCAGCCCGTGCAGGAACAGGGCGTCGCGCTGTTCCTCGGTACGGGCCTGCAGCGTGCAGATGATCTCGGTGCCGCCCGAGGCGAGGTGGACCCACCTGGTGTCGGGCCGCCGGGCCAGGGCTTCCGCGATCGAGTCGGCGCCGCCGGGCGTGGTCTGCAGCCGGACGAACCAGTCGGTCCAGCCCAGCCGGGATCCGTCGGGCACCCCGAGCACCCGCAGCCCGGCGGCCTCACACAGCCTGCGGTAACGCCGGGCGGCGGTCTGATCGGAGATCCCGGTCACGTCCGCGATGGTGCGGAAGGACGCCCTCGGCTCGATCGTGAGGATATGGATAATCTGGCGATCCACGGCGTCCAGCATCGACGCTTCCACGCAAATAAGCGTATTCGGAGTCGGGATCCGGCACAATCGCGCTTCGCGGTGGATTATTGGCCATGGGCTGGCCGAACATGATGAGCAGCGCCGAGGGTAGGGCGCACTGATGGAGGAAGCCGATGGATAAGAAGTGGTGGACCCTGCTCGCCGTGTGCGCGGGGATGTTCATGCTGCTCCTCGACGTCACGATCGTCATCGTCGCCCAGCCCGCGATCCAGGACGGGCTGCACGCGGGGTTCAGCGACGTGCAGTGGGTGCTCGACGCCTACGCGCTGACCCTCGCCTCGCTGCTGCTGACCTCGGGCGTGCTGGCGGACAGGTACGGCAGGAAGCGGCTGTTCCAGATCGGCCTGGTCGTTTTCACCCTCGGGTCGCTGCTGTGCGGCGTGGCGCAGGACCCGCTGATGCTGATCCTGTCGCGGAGCGGCCAGGGCGTCGGCGGGGCGATCATGTTCGCCACGTCGCTGGCGCTGCTGGGCAACAGCTTCCGCGGCCGGGACCGCGGGGTGGCGTTCGGGATCTGGGGCGCGGTCGTGGGCGTGTCCACCGCGCTCGGCCCGGTGCTCGGCGGCATGATCACCACCGACTGGAGCTGGCGCGGCATCTTCCTGGTGAACGTGCCGGTCGGCGTGCTGGCCGTCGCGCTGACCGCCTGGCGGGTCGAGGAGTCGAAGTCGCCGCACCCCACGCCGCCCGACTGGGCCGGGTTCGCGCTGCTGACCGCCGGGCTGGTCAGCCTGATCTACGGGCTCATCCGGACGGGCGAGAGCAGCTGGTCGGACGCCGGGGTCATCGTCTGCCTGGCGATCGCGGCCGTGGCACTGGCCGGGTTCATCGCGGCCGAGCGGCGCGTCGCGCACCCCATGTTCGACCTGTCCCTGCTGCGCACGCCGACCTTCGCGGGGGGCTCGATCGCGGCCTTCGCGATGAACGGCTCGCTCTACGCCGTGCTGCTGTGGCTGGTCATCTACCTGCAGGACGTCCTGGGTTACTCGGCGCAGGACGCCGGGCTGCGGCTGGCCATCATCAGCGTGGCCCAGCTGGTCACCGCGGCCGTCGCCGGCCGGATCAGCGAGCGCGTGCCCGCCCGCTGGCTCGTCGGCCCCGGCCTGGTGCTCGTCGGCGTGGGGCTGATCATCATGGGCGGGCTCACCGGGGGCAGCGACTGGACCCACCTGATCCCCGGGTTCATCGTGTCCGGCCTCGGCGGCGGGATGGTCAACCCGCCGCTGGCGTCGACCGCCATCGGCGTGGTCCCGCCCCAGAAGGCCGGCATGGCGTCGGGCGTCAACTCGACGTTCCGCCAGATCGGCATCGCCGCGGGCATCGCCGCCCTCGGCTCGATCTTCAACTCGGCGCTGCAGCACAACCTGGCCAGCGCCCTGGCGGCGCCCTCTCTCCGAGCCAGCGCAGTCTCCGCCCCGCGCGTCGTCAGCATGATCCGCCAGGGGCAGGTCGGGCAGCTGCTCGCCAGCGTGCCTCCGACGCGCCGCGGGGTGGTCGCCGAGGCCATCAGGTCCGGCTTCGCCGCCGGCCTCAACGACCTGCTGATCGTGACCGCGGTGCTCGCGTTCGCCGGGGCGGTGTGTGCCCTGCTGCTCATCAGGAGCCAGGACTTCGTGCGTACCGGCCGCGGGGAACCCCAGGCCGCGGCCGCCGTCCCCGGCGGTGCGGCGGAGGCGGACAGTGCCAGCCAGGCCCGTTCGGCGTAAGGAGCCGGCGCGGTCCTCAGCGCTCTTGCCGGACCCAGGCCGCGTGCGCGGTGGCGCGCTCGGCCTGGGCGCGGAGGGCCTGCACGGCCCGCGCGGGATCCTCGGAGCCGTAGACGGCCGAGCCGGCCACGAACACGTCGGCGCCAGCCTGGGCGCAGCGCTCGATGGTCTCCTCGCTGACCCCGCCGTCGACCTGGAGCCATACCGCGGCATCCCGCCCGCCGACCAGGGCGCGGGCCCGGCGCAGCTTCGGCAGCACCATGTCGAGGAACGGCTGGCCGCCGAAACCCGGCTCCACCGTCATCAGCAGCAGCATGTCGATCTCGGGCAGCAGGTCCTGGTACGGTTCCACGGCCGTGCCCGGGTTGACCGCGAGCCCGGCCCGGGCGCCGGCCGCCCGGATCGCGCGCAGGGTCCGCACCGGGGCGTGCGCCGCCTCGGCGTGGATCGTCACGTTGCTGGCGCCGGCCGCGGCGTACTCCGGCGCCCAGCGGTCTGGCTCCTCGATCATCAGGTGACAGTCGAGCGGCAGCGTGGCGTGCTTGAGCAGTGCCTGGACGACGGGCAGGCCCAGGGTCAGGTTCGGCACGAAGTGGTTGTCCATGACATCCACGTGCAGCCAGTCGGCGACAGCGGCAACCGCGGCGGCCTCGTCGGCGAGCCGGGCGAAGTCCGCGGACAAGATGCTCGGCGAGATCTGAACGGCCATGTAGCCCGAGTGTAGAGTGCCTGGATGCGGGACCGGATCGGAGGGCGCGGGGAATGTCGTATGGCGGGAGTACAGTTCGATACTGAGTTCGACTAGGATCGACCTGGAGGTTGCTCATGCATTCGGACCCGCCCAGCGCCCTGCTCGACCGGGTACGCAAGCTGCTGGCCAAGGCCGAGGCGGAGGGGGTGACCCCGCCGGAGGCCGAGGCGCTCACCGCCAAGGCGGCGGAGCTGATGGCGCGGTACGGGATCGACCGGGCCCGGCTGGCCGCCTCGCGGCCGGACACCGACCGGCCGGGCAGCCGCATCATCGACATCCCCAACCCGTGGGCGCAGGTCCGGGCGCACCTGCTGGCCGGCCTGGCCGGGGCCATGCGCTGCCAGTGCGTCCTGCTCAGCACGACCAAGCCCGGCGCGCGCATTCACGTGTTCGGCTATACCTCGGACCTCGAGCGGGCCGACATCTTGTACACCTCGCTGCTGCTGCAGATGGCCCGGGGCCTGACCGCCTCCGTCGTGCCGGCCGGGGTCCGCAGCGTACGGGCCTGGCGGCGGAGCTGGCTGCTCGGCTTCGTCACCGCCGTCATCGCCCGGGTCAAGGCGGCCGAGGACCGGGCGGCCACGAGCGCGGAGGGCGAGACGCACGCCGGGCCGGGCACCGCCCTGGTCCTGGCCGACCGGGCCGTGGTCATCCGCCAGCACCTGGAACAGGCGTACCCGGTGACGAGGCGGACCCGCATAACCTACAGCGGCCGGGGTTACACCGCCGGCTACGCCCAGGGACAGCAAGCCGACATCGGCAACGCCCGGCTGAAGTCAGCGCGGGCCCTCAGCCGCGCCTGAGCAGTGCGATGAATATCGCGTCCGTGCCGTGGCGGTGCGGCCAGAACTGGGCAAACCTGGAGGAACCTGGATCAGCGGGGTCTGCGGGGGCGCGCAGGGCGGGGACTTCGGCGAGGACGGCCGGCGCGTCGAGGATGGTGACATCGTCCCGGCTGCGCACGACGGCGGTGACGACATCGCGGGTCTCGGCCAGGTGCGGGGAGCAGGTCACGTAGGCCACCGCCCCGCCGGGCCGGACCGAGTCGAGGGCCGCGCCGAGCAGCTCGCGCTGGAGGACGGCGAGCTCGGCCACGTCGGCGGGGGCCTTGCGCCACCTGGCCTCGGGGCGGCGGCGCAGCGATCCCAGGCCGGAGCACGGGACATCGGCCAGGACGCGGTCGAACGTGCCCGGCAGCCATGGCAGCTGGCGCCCGTCGGCGGCGATGACGCCATGCTCTCCGCCGTCGGCGCGGCGCAGGACGTCCAGGACGCGCCGGGCCCGGTGCGGGTGGATGTCCGAGGCGACCAGGCGGGCGCCGCGGGCGGCGGCGAGACCGCCCAGGAGCCGGGCCTTGCCGCCGGGACCAGCGCACAGGTCCAGCCAGAGCTTGTCCTGGCCGGGCACGCCGATCCTGGTCATGGCGAGCGCAGCGAGCTGGCTGGCCTCGTCCTGCACCGCGGCCTGGCCGCGGGCGACCAGGGGCGCCGGATCACCGCCGGCCAGCCGGAAGCCGTACGGCGACCAGCGGCTCCGTTCGCCCTCTGGCAGCGGGATGGCCGCGTCCGGGGCGGGCGGGCCGGCCGGGCTGAGGGCGAGGACCACCTCGGGCCGGACGTTGCCGGCCGCCAGGGCGTCTTCGGTCTCGGCCGCGCTGGCGGGGCCGAGCGCGTCGCGGAACGCGTCGACGATCCACCGCGGGTAGCTGTGCCGGACGGCCAGGTAACCGGACGGATCCCGGGACTTGTCCGGGGCGACGATCTGGACCCAGGCGTCCAGGTCGCGGGTGGCCACGCGGCGCAGCACCGCGTTGACGAAGCCTGACGGCCGCGGCCCGCAGACGTCCTTGGCCAGGTCGACGGAGGTCGCCACGGCGGCGTGGCGGCCGACCCTGGTGGCCAGCAGCTGGTGCGCGCCGAGCCTGAGCACGTCGCGTACCGGCGGGTCGATCTCGTCCCGGTCGCTGCACGCGGCCAGGATGGCGTCGTAGGTGCCGCGGCCGCGCAGCGTGCCGTAGGTCAGTTCGGTGGCGAAGGCCGCGTCGCGGCCGGTCAGGCCGCGTTCGGAGAGCAGAGCGGGGAGGAGCAGGTTGGCGTAGGCGTCGCGGTCCGCGACCGCCCGCAACACGTCGTAGGCGGCACGCCTGGGCAGATCGGCGCGCGGGCGGCCGGCCCGAGGCTGCCTGGCCCGATCCTGGGCGGGGCGATCCTGGGCGGGGCGGGATCTGGGCGGTCCGGAGCGCCGCGTGCGCGCGGGCACCTCAGCCGAACCGCACGGGGCCGCCGGACCGCAGGCCGCGGGCCCAGTCCGGGGCGGTCATGCGGCGCTTGCCCGGGGCCTGGACGTCACCGAGGCGCACCGGGCCGGAGCCGGTGCCGGCGAACACCGCGTGGCGGCCGGCCAGCAGCTCGCCGGGCGCAAGGTCCGGGGCATCGGGGGCAAGGTCCGGGGCATCGGGGGCATCCAGGGACACGGGGCCGAGCTTGAGGCGGGTGCCATCCAGCTCGGTCCAGGCGCCGGGGTCCGGGGTGCACGCGCGGATCTGCCGGTCCACCACGTGCGCGGGCAGCTTCCAGTCCACGCGCGCGTCGTCCGGGTTGATCTTGGGAGCGAAGGTCACGCCCTCGGCCGGCTGCGGGACGGCGTGGACCGTGCCGTCCTCGATCCCGTCCAGCGTCGCGACCAGGAGCTCCGCCCCCGCATGCGCGAGCCGGCCGAGGAGCGTGCCGGTCGTGTCGTCGGGCCGCACCGGCTCGGTGAGCACCCCGTACACCGGGCCCGCATCGAGCTCCTTGACGATTTCGAACGTGCTGGCGCCCGTCACGTCGTCGCCGTGCAGGAGGGCGTGCTGGACCGGCGCGGCGCCGCGCCAGGCCGGCAGGATGGAGAAGTGCAGGTTGACCCAGCCGTGCGGCGGGATGTCCAGGGCGGCCTGCGGCAGCAGCGCCCCGTACGCGGCCACCGGGCAGCAGTCCGGGCCGATTTCGCGCAGCCGGGCGAGGAACTCCGGGTCGCGCGCCCGGGCCGGGGTGAGCACCTCGAGCCCCGCCGCCGCGGCGCGCGCGGCCACCGGGCTGGATTCGACCTTGCGGCCGCGGCCGGCCGGGGCGTCGGGGCGCGTCACCACCGCGGCGACCTCGTGCCGGGACGCCAGCAGCGCGTCAAGCACCGGGACCGCCGTCTGCGGCGTACCCGCGAAAACCAGGCGCATCAGGCGTCACAGGCCAGCAGGCGGGCAAGCGGACGAGAGAGCCGCATGTCAGAAGGCCTGACCGCGGGTCTCGTGCGGGGACACGCGGACCCGCGGGACCGGGTCACCCCACCACTCGGCGTCGCGGATCGCCTTCATGGCCGCCTTGCGCTGGGCATCGTCCATCCGGTCGATGAACAAGATGCCGTCCAGGTGATCGGTCTCGTGCTGGACGCAGCGGGCCAGCAGCTCGGTGCCCTCGATGGTCACCGGGTCGCCGTACATGTTGAATCCCTTGGCCACCACGCCCCACGCCCGCCTGACCGGGAAGACCAGGCCGGGGAACGACAGGCAGCCCTCGTCGTCCTCGTCTTCCTCGCTGGACAGGTCCAGCGAGGGGTTGATCAGGTGCCCGGGCTCGTTGTCGTCCACGTGGTAGGTGAAGACCCGCAGGCCGACCCCGATCTGCGGGGCGGCGAGGCCCGCCCCGGGCGCGTCCAGCATGGTGTCGGTGAGGTCCTTGACCAGCCTGCGCAGCTCGGCGTCGAAGTCGCGGACCGGCTCGGCCGGCGTACGCAGCACCGGGTCACCGAAGAAACGGATCGGCTTGACGCTCACGAAAGATCCTCCTGGACACCTGGCGGCGGCCGCCTGTTCAACGCTGCCTGTTCAACGCTGCCTGTTCAACATGGCGGCGCAAGCTTCTTAATTCTATCCGTCAGGCCACCTCGGCCGGGTCGAGCTGAACCCGGACGGCGCCGCCGCCCTTGCGCGCGCTGCGGGTGGCCTGGGCCGCGTGCAGGGCCCGGGCGAGCGCCAGGCCGTCTCCCCGGCCGATCCTGATCAGGGCCCGTTCCTGCGTCTCCGCCGAGTCGGGTCGGCCGGGCGCGGTCGCCACGGCTACCGGGCCGAGCACTTCGGCCCGGGCCGGCAGCCCAGCCGCGCCGACGAAGTCCGCGACCGCCTCCGGCGTCCCGGTCACCGAGGCCATCCGCACCGCGGGCGGGAAGCCGAGTTCGGTGCGTTCCGCCAGCTCCCGTTCGGAGAACGTGACCGGATCCCAGCGGATCAGCGCCTGCACCACCGGCAGCGTCGCCTCGGCCAGCACCACCACCGGACCGGCCGGGCGGACCAGGGCGGCCGCGTTCAGCCAGCGGCGCAGCGCCTCCTCGGCGGCGCGCAGGCTGGGCCGGCCGAGCAGCGCCCAGCCGTCCAGGAGCAGCGCCGCGGCGTAGCCTCCCGGCGCCACCGGCTCGGCGCCGGGCGTGGCGATGACCAGCGCGGGTTCGGCCGGCACGACGGCGAGCACGTGCTGGCCGCCCGAGGTCCGCACCGGCACGCCGGGGAAGGCGCGGCCGAGTTCCTCCGCGGTGCGCGCCGCGCCGGTGACGAGCGCGCGCAGCTGGCCCGAGTGGCAGCGGGCGCAGGTCCAGTCCGCCGCCAGCGCCCCGCACCACCGGCAGCCGGGCGTCTCGTGCGAGCCGCCGATCTCCAGCGGCCCGCCGCAGGCGGCGCACCTGGCCTGGGCGCGGCACCGGCCGCAGGCGATAGCGGCCAGGTAGCCGCGCCGCGGCACCTGGACCAGGACGGGCCCGTCGGCTAGGCCAATGCGCGCCCCGCCCGTCAGGGCCTCGCGGGCAGTGCGCAGGGCGAGGCTGGGCAGGCGCGCGGTCATCGCCGCGGCGTCCCTGGCCAGCTCGGCCTCGTCGGGCGCGGCCCTGGTCCTCGGCGCCGCCTGCCGGAGCGCCTCCGGGCTCCCGGCCAGCGGCCGGGCCCAGCCGCCCGCGACCAGCTGGCTGAGTTCCGCCGTGCGGGCGAAGCCGCCGATGAGCGCGGCCGCGCCGGCCCGGTGGGCGCGCAGGGCGAGCACCTCGCGGGCATTCGGGTACGGCGCGCGCGGCTCGGCGTGCAGGTCGTCGCCATCGTCCCAGAGAACTACCAGGCCGAGCGCGGCGACCGGGGCGAACATCGCGGCCCGGGTGCCCGCGACCACCCGGACCAGCCCGCGGCGCACGGCCAGCCAGCGGCGGTAGCGCTCGGCCGGGCCGAGGTCCGCGGTGAGGCAGACGTGACCGAGGGCGGGCTGAGTCACTTCGGTCAGGGCGGCGTCGACGCGGTCCAGGTCGCGGGCGTCGGGGACGACGATGACCACGCCGCGGCCCGCGGCGGCCGTGGTGGCGGCGGCGATGGCGATCTCGGCCGGCCATTGCGGGCCGGGCAGCGCCGACCAGGCGGCCCGGACCGGCCGGCCCTCGGCCAGGCCCGCCAGGAACGCCGGCCCGGCGGGATAACGGGCCCACGAGCCTGGATCCGGCCGCGCTATTTTCCCGCTCGCCTCCGGCTCGTGGGAGACCTCCCGTTCGGCGGTGGCGTGGCGTGGGGGGATGGCCAGCCGGAGCACGTCGGCCAGCGTGCCCGCGTAACGGTCCGCCACCGTCCGGGCCAGGTCGAAGATCTCCGGCGTGAGGACGGGCTCCGGCGAGGTCACCCGCTCCAGCCGGGCCAGCTTGCCCTGGTGCTCGCTGGTCTCGATGCGCTCGAGCAGGTAGCCGTCGACCAGCTGGCCGGCGAACCGGACCCGGACCCGGCAGCCGGGTACGGCCGTCTCGTCCAGGCGGGCCGGGACGAGGTAGTCGAAGGGGCGGTCGAGGTGGGCCAGGGAGATGTCCACGGCGACCCGGGCCACGGGCAGCCGCTCGCTCACCGCCTGATCCTTCGGTCCCTTGACCACGGTTCCGTCCTACCAGAACCGCGGCGGCGGTCAGGACATGCTCCAGACCGCGGGTCAGAGGCCGGCCGCGTCGCGGAGCTGGTCCGCGCGGTCGGTGCGCTCCCAGGAGAAGTCGGGCTCGGTGCGGCCGAAGTGCCCGTACGCGGCGGTCTGCGCGTAGATGGGCCGCAGCAGGTCGAGCGCGTAGATGATGGCCCGCGGCCGGAGGTCGAAGACCTGCATCACGGCGTCCTGGATCCGCTCGACCGGCACCTTCTCGGTCCCGAAGCACTCGACGAACAGCCCGACCGGCATGGCCTTGCCGATCGCGTAGGCGACCTGGGCCTCGCACCGGTCGGCCAGGCCCGCCGCCACCACGTTCTTGGCCACCCAGCGCATGGCGTAGGCGGCGCTGCGGTCCACCTTGGACGGGTCCTTGCCGGAGAAGGCCCCTCCCCCGTGCCTGGCCATGCCGCCGTAGGTGTCGATGATGATCTTGCGGCCGGTCAGCCCGGCGTCCCCCATCGGGCCGCCGATCTCGAACCGGCCGGTCGGGTTGACCAGCAGCCGGAAGCCCTCGCAGTCGATGCCCGCGTCGGCCAGGACCGGCTCGACCACGTAGTCCTTGATATCCGGGGCGAGCAGTTCGGACAGGTTGATGTCGGGCGCGTGCTGGGTCGAGACCACCACGGTGTCCAGCCGCACCGGGGTGTCCCCCATGTACTCGATGGTCACCTGCGTCTTGCCGTCCGGACGCAGGTAGGGCACGGTGCCCGCGCGGCGCACCTCGGACAGCTGGCGGGCCAGCCGGTGCGCCAGCATGATCGGCAGCGGCATCAGCTCGGGGGTGTCGCGGCACGCGTAGCCGAACATCAGGCCCTGGTCACCCGCTCCCTGCCGGTCGAGCTCGTCGGTGCCCTCACCCTCGCGGTACTCGAACGCGTCGTTGACGCCCTGCGCGATGTCCGGGGACTGGGAGCCGATGGAGACCGACACGCCGCAGGACGCCCCGTCATAACCCTTGGCCGAGGAGTCGTAGCCGATCTCGAGGATCTTGTCCCTGATGATGCCGGGGATGTCGACGTAGGTCTGCGTGGTGACCTCGCCGGCCACGTGCACCTGGCCGGTGGTGATCAGGGTCTCCACCGCCACGCGGCTGCCCGGATCGTCCTTGATCAGTGCGTCCAGGATGGCGTCACTGATCTGGTCGGCCATCTTGTCCGGATGACCCTCCGTAACCGACTCAGAGGTAAAGAGGCGACGCGCCACGGTCTTTTCTCCTCGTTCAGGGGACTGCGGTGAGTTTATCCCGGACTTACGGGTTGGTTCGGCCATGTGCTCAGGTCGGCCTCGCGGCGTGCTCGTGTCAGCTCAGCCGGGCGGCCACCAGATCCCACACCACGTCGGCCAGGGCTTCCTTTGGTCCGCGCGGGATCGGGGTGACCGTCCCGTCGGCGCCGTAGACAACTGCCTCGTTGTCCGGCGTCCCGAACCCGAGCCCGTTCCCCACCGGATTGACGACGAGCAGGTCACAGCCCTTCCGGATTAGCTTAGCGCGGGCGCCTTCCGGGGAGGTATCGGTCTCCGCGGCGAACCCGACCAGAAGCTGGGGTACGGGAGCCGG
>WNGR01003120.1_pt1 | contig 18148 bp, 16 predicted proteins | sample 5407581 | NCBI WGS metagenome assembly WNGR01 (sample SAMN13153383, study PRJNA577476) | soil metagenome | isolation source: 80 cm soil or saprolite under Garry oak tree replicate 2 | place: USA:California | collected 2016-06-15 | reverse complement strand
TTGAGGCCGAGATAATCGACCATCGGCCAGGCACCGCCCGGCGCGTCACCGGCGCAGAAGTAGCCGTCGATGTCGTCCTTGGTGAGCCCGGCATCCTCGATCGCGCCTTTGGCGACCTCGGCGTGAAGTTGGGCTGTGGATTTGTCCGGCGCATGCCGGGTCGGATGTTCGTAGATCCCGGCAATGTAGGCCTTGCTCTTGATGGTCAAATAAGATCTCCGCTCGCGGTTCTGTGGCCTGCCGAGGCAATGCTCGGCAGGCATGGAGGTGATACCGGCGCTACTCGTCGAGCAGCCTCCAGGATGTCTTCTCGAAGATGGCCATGCGCAAGGAGCGGTAGGGAGCGTAGTTCTCCTTGGAATTGGTAAGTTCGATTCCCGGAAGGAGCATGCCGACCCGCTCCTTGTTGAAGCTCGTCGCCTGGGCCAGCAGATTTTCGCGCGTCAGATTGTCGCCGCACCTTTGCAGGCCTTTTGCGATGGCTTGCGCATTGATGTAGCCGGACAGCGCGATGAAGTCGTTCGGGCTGTCGTTCGGCGCCCATTTCTTCATGAAGGCAGCGTAGTCCTTGACCTCGGAGTCTTCGGCCCAGGCCGGATCGTTGGCCTGCTTGGCGAACTGGGTCGTATAGGCGCCCTGAACGTTGTCGAGGCCGGCAGGCGTCAGCACGCCCTGAATCGAATTGACCGGACTGGCGAGGAACTGGACCGGTTTCCAGTTGATCTCATTGGCCTTCTTGATCCCTTGGGCGGCAAATTTCGGCGTCGCAAAATAGACCAGCGTGTCGGCGCCTGAGGCCTTGAGCTTGAGGATCTCGGAATCGATCGTTGGATAGCTGAGCTCGTAGGATGCTTCCGCCACGATCTTGGCCGTGCTGTCAGCGCCCAGGCCGGCCTTGAGGCCGGTGAGGTAGTCCTTGCCGTAATCGTCGTTCTGATAAAGCACCGCGATCTTGGCGTTCGGCAGCTTCTTGAGAATGAACTTGCCGAACGTCGCGCCCTCCATCTCGAAGGGAGGGTAGAATGGGACGGTCCAGGGAAAGGTCTGCGGGTCGTTGAAGCGACGGCCACCGGCCGAAATGAAGACCTGTGGTACCTTGTTCTGGTTGAGGTATTTTTGAACCGCAATGTTGGGAACGGTGCCGACGGTCCCGACCTCGGCAAGAACGCCGTCGTCGTCGACCAGCTTGCGGGTCTGTTCAATGGCTTTGGGCGGGCTGAACGCGTTGTCGAGCGAAATCAGGTTGACTTTTCGGCCGTTGATCCCGCCGGCCTCGTTCAGCATCTGGAAATAGCCGGCCATGACGCGGCCGTAGCTCGAAAAGGCGGAGGCCGGCCCGCTATAAGGGATTGTCTGGCCGATCTTGATCTCGGTGTCGGTAACGCCGGGGCCATATTGCTTTTCAGCGGCGCGAACCTCGATGAGAGCGCTGCCGAGGAAAAGGGCCGAAACGCTGACCAGTGTCAGAATTCTCATGTTTTCTCCCATGTCATTTCTTGCATGTCATTTCTTGCAGTCACGCCCGCGTGGAGCGTCCAAAAGCAGTACACATGTGTATCATATACTATAAAACGTAAATGCGCGACATGAGATGTGCCGAAAGGTTCTGATAGCCGACTGCGCGTTGTATTGCTGGGCGGCGTTGTACGTCTTGAACGCCGCCTGGACTGTGGTACAGATAGTACATAAGTATACTATTGTCGGCCGAGCGGCGCGTGACGCCGACCGCGGCTGGCGAAGGGAGGAACCATGGCTGCCTCGGGCGCAACGGCGCTGGCTGCGCTGAAGATCAGTGGGCGCGTCGCCTTTGAACGTCTGGTTCGCCCGAAGGCGCGCCGGCTCGAGGATGTTCCGTGCTCGCCCGACGCCATCACGCCGGAGTGGCTGACGGCGGTGCTTTGCCAGAAGGTACCTGGAGCCGTCGTAACGGGTGTCGTGGTCAAGCCCGCGAGCGCGGGAACGCATGAACGCCATCAGTTGATCGTCAGTTACAATGAGGCCGGCCAGCGCGCGGGTCTGCCACAATCGATGTTCACGAAGTCGCTGCCCAGCGTCGTCACGCGCATGATCGGCGGGTTCAACGGCACCGCGCGGGTCGAGGGACGCTTTTACATGCAGCTGCGACCGCAGCTCGAGATCGAGGCGCCGATCGGCTATCACGCCGCATTCGATCGCCAGACATTTGCCTCGATCCTTCTTCTGGAGGACATGGTCGCAACCAAATCGGCGACGTTTTGCAACTACCGGACCTACGTGTCGCGCGAGACGGCGGAGGACATGATCGATGTTCTGGCCGCGCTCCACGCGCGTTTCCACGGCGATGGTGAGCTGGCGACGAAGTATCGTTGGGTTGCCAGCTATCCGCGCTGGTTCACGATCGGCGCGGACAAGATGGGCTTGGAACACTATACGCGAAAGGCATTCGACGCTGCCGCGCATGTCATTCCCAAGAGCGTGCTGGCGCAGCGTGATGCGGTTTGGCCTTCTGCCACGCAGGCCCTTGCCGTCCATGACAGCGAGCCGCAGGGACTGATTCACTCCGACGTGCATATCGGCAACTGGTACCGCACAGGGGCGGGGAAGATGGGCCTGTGCGACTGGCAATGCCTTGCCCGCGGACATTGGTCGCGGGATTTTGCCTATGCCGTGACGGCCGCTCTGACCCCCGACGACCGCCGCAAGTGGGAAAAGGATCTGCTCCTTCGATATCTCGACCGATTTGCCGCGCTAACCGGCACCAAACCGGATTTTGACAAGAGCTTCCTGCACTATCGGCAGCAGATGGTGCATGCGCTGCTGATGTGGACGATTACACTCTGTCACTCCCCGCTGTTGCCGAACATGCAACCGGAGGACACGACACTGGCGATGATCGAGCGGATCTCGACTGCGATGGCTGACCTGGATTCGCTTCGCAGTTGACATGCTCCTTGAGCAGGCGCGACGACTTCAGGCCGGCGCAAGCCGGCATTCGCCGCGATCGAGCACCATCATTTGCCGTTCGATGGCCCACGCCCTAAAGCGAACGGTTTCACCTTCCTCGAACATCTCGATCCGGATTGTGTCGCCGGGGAAGGCGGGTGAGACGAATCGCACCGCCATGGCGCTTATCCGCTCGGGATGTGCCGGCGCGTAACGCTTCAAAACGGCCCGGCACGCCAGGCCCATTGTGTTCAAGCCATGCGAGATGGGTCGCTCGAAGCCGGCCTGACGAGCGACGACTGGATCGGCGTGGATCGGCATGTAATCCCGGCTGACAAGGCGATACAGCAGGGCCGCCTGGTGCGGCGTATGGTACGTGATACCGGCGCTCGGCTTCGCGTCGGTGCCGATCGGTGTGATCTCGCCAGGTGGCGTGCCGTAGTTGCCGCAGCCGCCGTCGCCGCGCAGGAACTCGGTCGCGCGCAGGCTTGCCAGCCGTTTGCCGCTGGCCTCGTCGAACAGCTCTGTGTCAAAATAGAGCAGGGCGCCGCGCTCTGGTCCCTTGTCCTCGATGGCGCTTATCCGATGGTCGGCGCGGATGGATCCGTTGACGGCCAGAGCACGATGCAGCGTGAACCGTTGCTCGCCATGCAGGGCCTTGGTCCAGGCGATCCCCGCTTTGGGCTCAGCAATCCAGAGGGGTGGCCAGCCGAGCGTCACGCACATGCTGGGTACGGCCCGCTGATCGCGGCCCTCGTAAACATAGGGCAGTTCGTGCTCGTCCAGCGGATCATCACCGATGCCGAGGCCGAGCGCATACAGGGCTGAATCGCGCCAGTCGTAGGATTGATGAATCGGCTGGAAGCGCCGCGCGATGACGTGATCAAGATTCATGCGTGTGCTCCTGAGTGTCCGAACGATGTGGCGCGATCTCCGAATATCGTTGCGGTGCGTACGAGTTTCGTCAAGCCGTGCTTTGATGCGGCATGCAGCGATGTGCATGATGCCGCAGCGCGCCGACCCGATTAGGGTTTGCGGTGAATAACAGTATATGATAAACCAGTGTACTAATCGGGCGTCGAACCCGAAATCGTCCGGCAGGACGGGGAAATGCTGAAGGCTGGCGTTACGCCCGATTTGAATATCGGCGGCGGACGCCGGGCAATGGCGGGAGGGCCGATTGCGAGGTCAAGCGCGCGGATTTGCGGCGCATCGGATGGCTGCGTGCCATCGCGCGGTGTATCGTGACATAGGAGCGCTGCCGTGATCGCGCTGCTGATCGCGAATTCGCTGGCGCTGGCATCTCTGCTGATCATGCTGTCGAGCGGGCTCGCCTTGATCTACGGCCTGCGTGACGTCATCAATTTCGGCCACGGCGCGATCTACATGCTCGGCGCCTATCTCGGCTACACGATCGCTCTCGCCGGCGGGTTCTGGCTTGCGCTGCTCCTCGTTCCGATCCTGCTCGCGTTTCTCGGGATTGCCTTCGAGTATCTGGCGCTGCGGCCGCTGCAGAGGCGGTCACACATCGAAGTGGCGCTGGTCACACTCGGGTTGGGCATCATCCTCGGGCAAGTCATCATCTACATCTACGGCGGCGAGGCGCGCAGCGTGGATGCGCCGAAAATTCTGTCCGGTTCGATCACGGTCCTAAACTTGTCCTATCCCGTCTATCGACTTTTTCTCATCGTTATGGGGCTCGGCTCGTGCGCGCTGCTGGCGCTCTGGCTGAGATATACGCCATCGGGGCTATACGTCCGCGCCGTGAGCCAGGATCCGTCGGTGGCGCGCATGATGGGCATCAACGCCGATCGCCTGAGCCTGCTCGTGACCAGCCTCAGCACCGCCTTCGCCGGCATCGCCGGCGTGCTGGCCGGGCCTTACCTGTCGATCGATCCCGGGATGGACGTCGCGATGATCGTGAACTGCCTGATCATCGTCGTGATCGGCGGTACCGGCAGCATCGGGGGGGCGATCGTTGCGGCGTTGCTGTTCGGTCTCGTTCAGGTGGCGGGATCGGTGTTCCTGCCCAATCTTGCGGCACTCGTTCCCTACATTCTGCTGATGGTCGTGCTGCTCATCGCTCCCGGCGGCATCGGACGCGGGAGGGCTTTGAGTTGAGCAACGGCACCATGACCGGAGACCTGCACGGGACTGCGACCGGTACGCTCGGGGGCCACGTCTCGCGCGTGTCGTTCGCGATTGTCGCCGGGGCGGTCGGGCTTGGCGCTGGTGCTCTTGTCCCGACATACATCGCCAGCGATTTCGTGCTTCGTCTTGGCAGCGAAGGTCTGCTGTTGGGCTTGCTCGCGCTCAGCGTCGCCTTCCTGATGAGCCAGGCCGGACTGGTGGCACTCAGTGCAGCCAGCATCTATGGCGGCGCCGGATATCTGTTCGCGATCGGCATGAGCGAGTGGGACCTGACGCCGGCGATGGCGTTGTGCACCGCGTTCCTGATCATCGTCGCTTACGCGACCGTCCTGGGCGCATTGATCGTGCGGACCAATCCGCTTGCCTTCATGATGTTGACGCTCGCAGCCGGCGAGATGCTCAGCCACGCCGTCCTGCTCGAGGGATTGCGCGACTATACCGGGGGTGCGGACGGGCTGGTGGTGCGAATGCAGGGCTCGATCCTCGGCATCGACGTCGCGGAATTTGCCAATCCGGCGCGCTTCTGGTCGCTGGCCTGGATCGTGGCGGTCCTTGTCGGAGCGACGTTCTGGGTCATCGCGCGCTCCCGTCTCGGTGCGATCCTCCGCGCCGTGCGGGAGAACGAGGAGCGCATGCGCTTCTCCGGTTTCAACACCTTCGTGCCGCGGCTGATCGGATACGTGCTCGTCAACGTCGTGGCCGCGATCGCAGGTCTCCTGCATGCGCTCAATGCCGGCTTCGTCTCGCCAGAGAGCCTCGGGCTTTCGGTCAGCACCAATGCGTTGGTCGCAGCCCTGATGGGCGGCATTTCCGGGGCGCTCGGGCCGATCCTGGGCGGGCTGATCTTCTCCTTCGCGCAGGACGAATTCGGGGCACGCGGGCTTACGCAGCTTCTGACTGGCATCGCCATCGTTCTCTTCATCGTTGTGTTTCCGCGGGGCGTCATCGGCGGGCTGTCGAGCGCGTTGCGGCTGCTCGGCTGGCGGCGAGAGGCTCCCTGACATGCTCAAGATCGAGAGACTGTCGGTGAATTATGGCTCGGTGCAGGCGCTGACCGACTTCGATCTTGAGGTGCGCGGCGACGGTGTGCTTCACGGCGTCATCGGACCGAATGGTGCCGGAAAGTCCACGCTGCTCGATGCAATCTGTGGCCGCCGACGCCCGACCGCAGGAAGCGTTCGCTATTGCGGCGAAGATATCACGCGACGCTCGATCAGCTCACGCCGTCGCCTGGGCATGGCGCGATCTTTCCAGCGCACCAGCATCTTTCAGGACCTCACCGTCCGTGAACAGCTCGAGCTCGTCGCGCGGCATCTCGGCGACGACCAACTGCACGACGTGATCGAGGTGATGGATCTCGGCGGCTATCTTAACCAGAAGGCCGGACGCATTGCCTATGGCGTGCAGCGCCGGGTTGATGTGGCGCTGGCCTTGATCGGGAGGCCGCGGCTTCTGTTGATGGACGAGCCGGGCGCCGGCCTGTCGGCCACGGAGACGCTGCGCCTGTTCGAGCATGTGCGTGATCTCGTGCGTGAGCGCAGGATCGCGGCCATCGTGGTCGAGCACGATGTCGACGCGGTCTTCGCCTGTTGCGGCATGGTCACCGTGCTCGATCTCGGCCAGCATCTGGCGACGGGAGTGCCCGAAGCCATTCGGGCCGATCATCGGGTCATCGCGGCGTATCTGGGGACCGCGGCATGAGCGCATTGCGGATCGAATCTTTGTTTGCCGGCTATGGCGCATCGACCGTGTTGCGTGGCATCGACCTCGCGGTCGAAGAGGGGGAATCGGTTGCCCTCGTCGGCCGTAACGGCGCGGGCAAGTCCACGCTGCTGTTGTCGGTCTTTCGTGAGACCAGCATCATCTCCGGTGCCATCTGGGTGCATGACCGTCGGATCGACGGCTTGCCGGGCTATATGGCCGCCAAGCTGGGTCTTTCCATTGCGCCGCAGGGGCGTCGCATCCTGCCGAACCTCACGGTCAGGGAGAACCTGCTGCTCGGTCGTGCGACCGGCCGGACAGGTCACTGGACTCTGAAAACGATTTACGGCCTGTTTCCGGTGCTGCAAGAGCGCGCCGACCGGCTCGGTACCATGCTGAGCGGTGGTCAGCAGCAGATGCTGGCGATCGGCCGCGCCTTGATGGCTAATCCCAGTCTCATTCTTCTCGATGAGCCGTCGGAAGGTCTTTCGCCGGTGCTGATCGATGGGCTGGTCGAGACGCTCAACCGGATCCGCGGTGCTGGCACCGCTGTGCTCGTGGTCGAGCAGCACCTGAACCTCGTCAAGCGTGCGACGGATCGATTCGTCATCCTGGCGAAGGGAGAAGTTGTCGGGGCAGGCGCCATCGGCTCCATCGGTGCGCCGGAGAACCAGGCATTGATGGCTTTGTAATGGAAGCTCAGAGAAAACGGAGGAGGGAGGAATATGAAGAAATCATCCATCGGTCCAGCCTTCAGCGCGTTGCGCACGGTGACGATCGGCGCAGCAATGGCTCTCGCTGTCACAACCGCGGCCTTGGCCGAGGACACGGTCAAGATCGGCGTACTGCTGATCGACAGTGGACCGCTCGCCGGGCTGAAGGACACCCAGGTCAAGGCGGTCAACCTTGCGATCGAACAGATCAACGCCGCCGGCGGGGCGGCGGGCCGGAAGCTGGAGGCGAGTTTCATTTCCTATCCGGGCACGCCCGATACCGCCGTGGACGGCGCCACCCGCGCGGTCCAGAAGGACGGCGCGATGTTCATCACGGGGATGGATACGTCGGCCGTCACGCCGGCGCTGCAGGCCAAGCTTCCCGCGCTGAAAGCCTTGATGTTCGACGTGATGGCCAACGCCGACGGTCTGACAGGAAAGAACTGTTCGCCGAACTATTTCCGGGTCAACGCAAACGACTCGATGATCATGGGCGCCTTCAGGGAGTTCCTGAAGGATCAGGGCATCAAGAAATGGGACATCATCGCCGTTGACTACGCAGCGGGGCGCGACTCCGCGGAGAAGTTCAAGGCCTTGGTGACCGCCCAAGGCGGAACCGTCGGCAAGACCCTGTTTTCGCCATCTGGCACGCCGGATTTCGGTGCCAAGATTTCGGAGCTGGGCGCGGAGCCGGCTGACGGCCTGTTCGTGACGATCTTCGGCAGCGACGCCATCAACCTCGCCAAGCAGCAGCAGCAATTCGGCCTGTTCAAGAAGTACAAAATGGTGCTGGGCAATTCCTTCGTGATACCCCAGACGCTGCCGGCACAAGGCGAGGCGGTACTCGGCGTCTACCAGAACATCGGCTTCGTCGCCGGCTTCCCCGGCGCGCAGGCTGAAGCCTTCGTCAAGGCCTACAAGGAAAAATACAACGGCGAACTGCCGCCTTACACCAGTGCCGACCAGTACGCCGCAATCCAGCTGATTGCTGCCGGGATTCAGAAGGCGAATTCGACCGACATCAACGCGGTGCGCGCGGCCTTGTCCGGCCTCAAGGCTGATACCGTGCTGGGTGATGTTGAAATACGCGCAGGCGACCATCAGACCGCGCGGCGCATGGCGATCAGTCAGATCGTGATGGGCCCGGAGGGCAAGCCGGCGTACCAGATCAAGAAGATCGAGCCGGGGTCTGACATCATTCCTCCGGTAGACCCTGCCTGCAAGATGTGATGGCTTCGGCGCCGTAGCCGACCTCGTTTCGGCGCGGCACCGATCGTTCTGGTGAGAGTGGCGTTGGGCTGTCGTGCTATTCGTGCGGCGGACCTACGCCACGAGCGACACTTTTCCGAACTGGGTCCCGGAGGCGAGGCGCGCAAAGGCCAAGCGGACATCCGCCATTGCAAAGGATGAATCAATAACCGGTCTGACCAAACCGCGATTGAATACATCGAGCAATTGGCGGAATTCGGTGACGCTGCCGCCGGTCGAGCCGTAGATCTCGAGCTGGCGAATGAACACGCGTTGCAGATCGGCCGGCGGATTGGAGCCGGTGGTGACGCCACAGGTGACAAGTCGCCCGCCGCGACGCAGCGAACGCAGCGATTCACCCCAGCTTGCTTCGCCGACGCTGTCGATCACCATATCGCCGCCGCCGCCACTCATCTCCTGGATGGTGGTGGAAACCCGGTCGCGCCGGTAATTGACGCCACCATCTGCGCCCAGCGAGACAGCCCTGGCGATCTTCTCATCGCTGGAGGAGGTGACGAGAACGCGGGCACCCACGAGTTTCGCCAGCTGGAGGCATGCGACTGCCACGCCTCCGCCAATACCGACGATCAAGATACTTTCGCCGGGCTGCAGCGCCCGTTTGCCGAACAGCATGCGCCAGGCGGTGAGATGGCCCGTCATCAAGGCGCCCGCCGCCACCAGGTCCGCATCGTCCGGGAGCGGAAAGAAGCAGCTGCTGGGCATTGCGATGTATTCGGCAAAGCCACCATGCCGATGTTCGCCCATGATCTTGACGTCCTCGCAGAGCGGCTGGTCGCCTGCCAGGCAGTAGCGGCATTTGCCGCAATAGGCCTCGGAGAAGAGAATGGCCTTCATGCCAGGCCTCAGTCCGGTCCCGGGGGCAGCCTCGACGATCTCGCCGGCGGCTTCGACCCCCATCACCTGCGGTAACGCGTGAGTGATGCCGCTGCCATTGTCTCGCATGTAGAGATCGACGCGATTGACCGACGAGGCCGCGACCTTGAGCACGGATTCGCGGGGCGCCGGCACCGGATTCGGAAAATCGCGCCAGATTACGCCGTCGACCCCACGCCGCTCCAGGACCGCTGCTTTCATTGTCGTCTCCTAGCGGTTCTCCTCATGGCGACCTTTGAGGTCCCAAGAGGCAGGGCGGGCGTCGGAGCGGACGACTCCAAGACCCGCATTGAGGATGGCCCTCCTTCCGTGAAACTAATGCACTAGCTCACGAAGCATCCGGTTTTCCTCATGGAGAGCATAGGAAAGTCCGCAATTTTAGTGTTGAAGTCCACTTTATATATAATACACTAGCGAACGAACGCGCCGTCAAGTGCAGCGATCAATCGTCATGGAGGCAACGTCATGAGCGAGAATCGTTTCGATCCAGTGGTGCATGCGCGTGCGATGCGCGACAGCGGATTCTGGGTCGATAAGAACTTCGACGAGTTCCTGCAACAAACGATCGCCACTACTCCCGGAAAGCTGGCGCTCATGGCGGATCGCGCCGATCGCAATGAACCGACGCGTCTCAGCTATGCGGAACTCGGTGATTTGATTTCGCGTGCAGCAGCCGCGCTGCGCGGTCTTGGTGTCGGCTCGGGCGACGTCGTCTCTGTCCAGTTGCCCAACTGGTGGGAGTTCGCGGTCATCGCGCTGGCAGCCTTCCGGGTTGGAGCGGTCGTCAATCCGCTGATGCCGATCTTCCGCGAGCACGAACTCAGCTACATGCTCGGTTTCGCAGAGACGAAGCTGCTGGTCGTGCCCAAACTGTTCCGCGGCTTCGATCACGAGGCCATGGCCCGTTCGCTACAGCCGGCGCTGCCCAAGCTCAAGCACATCGCAGTCGTCGACGGCGAGGGGCCGGCGAGCTTCGATCGGACGTTGCTATCCGGGAACGAGCGCCTCGGTCCACCGCCGGCCGGCGAGATCGGCGCGCTTCCTGCCGACCAAATGGCCGTGCTGATGTTCACCTCAGGCACGACGGGCTCGCCGAAGGGCGTCATGCATTGCCTGAACACGCTGATGGGCTGCTGCATCGGGCTTGCGGGGCGGTTCGGCCTCGATGCAAGCGACACAATGCTGGTTTGCTCGCCACTTGGCCACATGACCGGGTTTGCGGCAGGTATGCTGCTTGGTCTGAAGATCGGCGCGACCGTGATCTTTCAAGACATCTGGGAGCCCAGGCGCGGCGTCTCGATCATGGTCAACGAGGGCGTCACCTATTCCGCCGGCGCGGCGACGTTCCTCGCCGACATGTGCGAGGCTGTCGCAGCCGGCGCAGCGAAGCCGGCTCAACTGCGCAAGTTCCTCTGTGCGGGCGCGCCAATCCCGCCGGCGTTGATCGATCGCGCCTATCGCGAGCTCGACCTCAAGGTCTGCTCGTTGTGGGGCATGACCGAGTCGCTGTCGAGCACGTTGACCGAACCCGAGCGCGCGCTGGAAAAATCGTCGAAGACTGACGGGCGCCCGGTCGAAGGCGTTGCTGTGAAGGTGGTACGCACGGATGGATCTCCGGCTCCGGCCGGAGAGAAGGGACTGCTCAAGGTCCGTGGCGCGCAGATGTTCCTTGGCTACTACAAGCGGGCGGACATGGAGCCGTTTGACGCCGACGGGTGGTTCGATACCGGCGATATGGCCTATATGGACGACGAGGGCTACATCCGGATCGACGGCCGCATCAAGGACATCATCATCCGCGGCGGAGAGAACGTTCCCGTCTTCGACATCGAGAATCTGCTGTTCAAGCATCCGGCCGTGCTTTCCGTCGCGATCGTCGGATATCCGGATCCACGGCTGGGAGAGCGGGCCTGTGCCTTCATCATGCTGCGTCCCGGTCAGACGCTCGATCTGGCGGACGTGCAGTCCCACCTGGCTGAGCACAAGGTCGCCAAACAATATTGGCCGGAACGCATTGAAATCGTCACCGACCTGCCGAAGACCCCGGCCGGCAAGGTCCAGAAATATCAATTGCGCGAGATCGCCAAGGCATTCGCCGAACCAGCACACAAGGCCAGCGCATGAGCGCCCGTCTCAAGGATCGGGTCTGCGTCGTCACCGGCGCGGCGCGCGGGATCGGCCTTTCGATCGCGGAGCGCTTCGGCCGCGAGGGCGGGCGTCTTGCCTGTGTCGATGTCAGCGCGCGACGGCTGGAGCCTGCGGTCAGCCAGTTGAAGGACATGGGGTTCGAGGCGAGGGGATACGAGGTTGATATCGGCAAGCGGGACGATGTGCACGCACTCTTTGAACGCGTCGAACGCGAGTTCAGTGCACCAGTGGCCGTACTCGTCAACAATGCCGTGTGGGCGCGCTTCGAACCTTTGGAGCAGATCGAAGTCGACACGGTGGAGCGGATGTTCGCAGTCGGCGTGCACGGCTTGATTTGGGCGACGCAGGCCGTGGCTCCGCAAATGGCGCGGCGCGGCGGCGGATCGATCGTGAATCTCAGCTCCGTATCGGCGTTTCACCCTGCCAAGGACTCGATTGCCTATTCCGCGCTGAAGGCTGGCGTCATCGGTCTCTCGCGGGCGTCTGCCATCGAGCTGAGCGCCAAGAAGATCCGCGTCAATGTGATCGCGCCAGGCATGATCGGAACACCTGCCTCCATCGCGCAGTTCGACGAGGCGACCATTGCGGCGCGGCAAGCCGAGATGCCGGCCGGCCGCTTCGGCGCTCCGGAAGAGATCGCTGCGCTTGCGGCGTTCCTCGCGAGCGATGACGCGAGTTACATCCAGGGCGCGGTCATCACCGCCGACGGTGGTTGGACGATTCCTGCCAGATAGGAGAAGACGCATGAAGCGGCTCGAGGGCAAGCGTGCGGTCGTCACTGGCGGCGGAAGCGGCATCGGTCGTGCCAGCGCCATTCGTTTCGCGCGCGAGGGCGCGGCTGTCCTGGTGGTCGGCCGGGCCGGCAATGCCGAGGAGACCGCAGTGGCCATCCGGGGCGAGGGCGGGGTGGCATCCGCCCTGATCACTGACGCCTCGATCGAAGAGAACGTAGCGGCGATCGTGTCGCGCTGCGTCTCGGAGTTCGGGGGGATGGAGATCTTCTTCGCCAATATCGGCGTCACCGGGACCAACACGCCGTTGCTGGAACAAACGGTAGAAGAATGGTCCGAGGTCTACCGCATCAACACGATCAGTTGTTTCCTCGCCATCAAATATGCCGGCCGTCACATGACGGCGCAGGGTTACGGCTCTATCATCCTGACCTCGTCGGCCGCATCACTGCGCGCCAACGCCGGCGCGATCTCCTACAGCGCAAGCAAGGCGGCCGTGAACAATCTGGCGCAGACGGCGGCCAACGCCTTTGCCGGGACCGGTGTGCGCGTCAATGCTGTGCTGCCGGGGCTCGTCGAGACGCAATTGACCCGCAAGGTGTTCGAGGACGCACGTGCCCGCGGCGTCGAATCCAAGCTCGGGCATGTGACGCCGCTGAAGCGCCCGGGGCGCGCCGAGGAGATCGCGGCTGCGGCGGCATTCCTTGCCAGCGACGACTCGTCTTATGTCGATGGCCAACTGCTCTCCGTCGACGGTGGCGTCAGCAGCACCCATCCCTATGGTCGGATCGCGCTCTAGCAACGCTTTTGCTCAGGACAATAAGAACAGGAGAGGCGCCGTGGATTTCGAACTGCCCAAGGACATCACCGATAAGCTCGCAGAACTCGACGCGTTCATCGAGGCGGAGATCAAACCGCTCGAGCGCGACCATAAGCAGTTCTTCGATCACCGTCGTGAGAACGCCCGCACCGATTGGGACAATGACGGCCGCCCCCGGGACGAATGGCGCGCCCTGATCACCGAGATGGAGCGCCTCGCCGACAAGGCCGGGCACCTGCGCTACGGTCTGCCGAAATCCTGTGGTGGCCAAGGCGCGTCGAATCTTGCCATTGCCGCGATCCGTGAACACCTCGCCGCCAAGGGCCTTGGTCTGCATAACGACCTCCAGGACGAGTCCTCGATCGTCGGCAACTTTCCGATCGTCCCGGCACTCGCCGACTACGGGACGGAGGAGCAGAAGACCTATATCGAAGGCATCATTACCGGCAAGAAGCACCTCTCCTTCGGCTTGACGGAGCCCGGACACGGCAGCGATGCAACCTGGCTCGAAACCACCGGTGTCCGTGACGGCAATCACTGGGTCATCAACGGCCGCAAGCGCTGGAACAGTCAGGTCGCCCGCGCGCACGCCAATCTGGTGTTCGCCCGCACCTCGGGCAAACCGGGTGAGGCCAGGGGCATCACGGCCTTCGTCGTACCGACCGACACGCCCGGCCACCACGTTCTCTACAATCACTGGACGTTCAACATGCCCAGCGATCACGCGGAGACGGAACTTGTGAACGTGCGGGTGCCGGACAGCGCGATCCTGCACAGGGAGGGTGCGGGGCTCGTCGTCGCGCAGAGATTCGTGCACGAGAACCGCATCCGGCAGGCAGCGGCGAGCGCAGGGGCCGCGCGCTATTGCATCCAGGAGACGGTCAAATACGCGAAATCGCGCGTCGCCTTCGGCGAACCTCTCGCCAAGAAGCAGGCCGTGCAGTTTCCCCTCGTCGAGCTCTGGGCGGAATACCAAATGGTGCGGAACTTCATTTTCCGGACCGCCTGGCAAATGGATCGCCAGAACCCGCTGTCGATCAGCGACATGGTGTCGATCTGCAATTTCCGCGCGAACCGGCTGTGCTGCGAGGCAGCGGATCGTGCGATGCAGGTGCATGGCGGCATGGGCTACAGCCGTGCATTGCCTTTTGAGCACATCTACCGCCATCACCGTCGTTACCGTATCACCGAAGGAACCGAGGAGGTGCAGATGCGGCGAGTGGCGCAATATCTGTTCGGCTTCAGCGGCAAGAGCGCGAGCTGAGCGCGATGAACGCGCAGGCGAGCGATGGCGAGTTGGATTTCGACCTTCGTCGGCTCGACGCATACCTGACGGAATGGCTGGGCGGGAATGCGGGCGCGCGGGTCACGCGCACCATCGGCGGAATGTCGAACCCGACTTACTTTGTAACGCGGGGCGATTGGCGTGCTGTGCTGCGCAAGCAGCCGAATAACGTGCTGATGCCGTCGGCGCACGCGATCGACCGCGAATATCGGGTGCTCACGGCCCTTGAGGGAAGTGATGTCCCGACACCCAAGCCTTACCGCTATTGCGAGGATCGGGAGGTCCTCGGGACGCCGTTCTATCTCATGGAATGGCTGGAGGGTCGGGTCGTCTACGACTACGCCTTGCCGGGTTTTGCGCGCGAGGAGCGCACCGCGTGCTATCGCTCGATGTGCACGACGCTCGCCGCAATCCACAAGCTCGATTACAAGGCAGTCGGACTTGGCGACTTCGGCAAGCCAGGAAATTACTTTGCCCGGCAGCTCAATCGCTGGTCCAGGCTGTGGGGCGAGTATCGCCGGGGCGATGACGACAACCCGGCGCTTGACAGGATGGTGCGCTGGCTGGCCGAACGTGTGCCCGTGAGCGAGAGTCTTGCGCTTTGCCATGGCGATTTCCGCATGGCGAATCTGGTGTTCCATCCGACCGAGCCGCGCGTGGTCGGTGTGCTCGACTGGGAATTGTCGACACTGGGCCATCCTCTTGTCGACCTCGCGTTCAACAGCCAGGCCTGGCGCATGGCACCGGACGAGAACGGAGGCCTGCTTGGGCTGCCGCTCGACGAGCTGGGAATCCCGAGCGAGCGTGATTATCTCGATCGCTATTATGAATGCGCGGGCGCGACCGAGCGGCTGGCGGTGTTCCACCAGGTCTTTGCGATGTTCCGCGGCGCTGTCGGAAGCGCGGGCGTGGCGGCGCGTGGCGATCTCGGCAACAACGTGTTGCCCGACGCCGCAAATGTTGGCCGACGTCTCGCGCGTGCTTACGCAACGCGCGGAATGGCATTGATCGAGAGCGCGCCATGAGCATCGCGGAGCCCATGATGAATGTCGACGAGGCGATCCGCCTGCGGCGGTCCGTGCGCGGCTTCCTGCCGCGCGAGGTTCCGGAAGCGACGCTGCGCGAGGTTTTCGCGCTCGCGCAGTTCGCGCCGTCCAACTGCAACGTGCAGCCCTGGAACCCGCATGTCGTATCCGGAGACAGGCTCAAGCGGCTCCGTGAGGCGCTCGTTGCGGCGGGGATGCGCGACGATCCGATCAGGCCGGACTGGCCAGCCGACGGCAAGTTCACCGGGATCTATCGCGAACGCCAGGTCGGCGCGGCGCAGGCCCTTTATGGGGCCATGGGGGTTGCGCGGAGCGACGCGGCTGGACGCAAGCTCGCGTATATCCGCAACCACGCGTTCTTCGATGCTCCGCACGCCGTCTTCATCTTCATGCCGGAGCCTTTCGATACGCGCGAGGCGACCGACATCGGCATGTATGCGCAAACCATCATGCTGGCGCTCACCGCACGTGGAATCTCCTCTTGCGCGCAAGGCGCACTCGGACTGTTTCCGGACATCGTTCGCGAACAACTCGAAGTTCCCGGCAACTACAAGCTGCTGTTCGGCATTTCGTTTGGGTATGAGGACGGCGACGTCAAGGCCAATGCGGCACGGGTCGACCGGGCAAAGATTGATGACATCGTGCGCTTTCACCGTTGAGGACGATCGGCAGGGGTACCGGGGTTCGATCGTCCTAAGTCGCAAGCCCACCGATTTCCGAGAAGAGGAGAGTTCGTCTTGACCGGCCCCCTGGATGGATTTCGTATTGTTGAAATGGGCGGCATTGGCCCGGCGCCTTTTGCGGGCGCGCTGCTCGGTGATCTCGGCGCCGACGTGGTGCGCATCGACCGTATCGCGAAGCCGGGCGTCGAACCGGAACTGCCCGCGCGGTTCGACTTCTACAATCGCAACAAGCGTTCGGTTGCACTCGATCTCAAGCAGCCGCAAGCGATCTCGACGGTGTTGAAACTCGTGGCGCAGGCGGACGCGCTGATTGAAGGTTTCCGTCCTTCGGTCATGGAACGGCTCGGGCTTGGACCCGAACCCTGCCACGCCGCCAATCCGCGTCTGGTCTATGCGCGCATGACGGGGTGGGGGCAGGAGGGACCGTTGTCGCAGGAGGCGGGGCACGACATCAACTATCTTGCGTTGACCGGTGCGCTGCATTGTCTGGGCGACGCCGACCGGCCGCCGCAGCCTCCGCTCAATCTCGTCGCGGACCTTGGCGGTGGTGCGCTCTACTTGACGGTGGGACTGCTTTCAGCCGCCATGGAGGCGCGGCGATCCGGGAAAGGACAGACGGTCGATGTCGCGATGATCGACGGCGTGACGCATCTGATGTCGGCCTTTCAGGCCTTCCGTCAGCAGGGAAGCTGGACCGAGCGGCGCACGGATAACATCGTCGATGGTGGCGCGCCCTTCTATCGAAGCTACGCGACCAGCGATGGCAAGTTCATCGCGGTGGGCGCGATCGAGCCGCATTTCTACGCCAACCTGCTGAAGGTGATGGGTCTCAGCGGGGAGGCGCTCTTAGCCCAGAACGATCGGGCGGCATGGCCGCAGGTGCGTGAACGCTTCGCGAAGATATTTGCCGGACGAACGCGTGATGAATGGGTCGCCCTCGCTATGGGACGCGACGCCTGTCTTGCACCTGTCCTCACAATCGACGAGGCGCCGACGCATCCGCAGATGGAAGCGCGAGACGTTTATGCTGCCTTCGACGGATTGCGTCACCCAAGCCCGGCGCCGCGATTCTCCCGCACCCGCTCCGACCTTCGCCGACCGCCACCGGCGCCGGGGCGCGACAGCCGGGAGGTGCTCATGGATTGGGGCATTCCGCGGGATGAGATCGACGCACTTCAGGCGGTTGGTGCGATGGCGGGCGCCTGACGCCGGCCATCGCCGTCGAGAGATTCGGATCTATTCCGCCGAGACGGGATCGCCCGAGAGGGCCCAGCTTGTTCCGTCAAATCTGGCGATGCGGAGGATCTTGAATGGCGTGTAGTCGCCGGGTGCGGTGCTGATCGAGACGCCGGGGAGCATCAGAGGCATCCGCGTGCCATGAAGCGATGTCGCCTGACGGATGAGATTGTCCCTGGTCAGCTCGTCCCCGCATTTCTTCAACACGATGGTGAGAGCGTTCACGTTCATATACGCGACCAGGACGGAATAGTCGTCGGGATTGGCTGATGGGGCGTATTTCTTCAGGAACGCCTTATAGGCCTTCATTTCCTCATCGTCTGCCCAGGCGGGGTCTCCCGGCTGCTTGAGGAATTGCGTGGTGACCAGTCCCTTTGACGCATCAAGGCCGGCGGGCTTCAAGACTGTCTCGACCGATGCCGTCGAGCCGCCGATGACATGGAGCGGGCGCCAGTTGAGCTCATGCACCTTGCGAATGGACTGAGCCGCGGCCTTTGCTGAGGACTGTTCGATCAGAGTATCGACACCCGCCGCCTTGAGCTGAACGATCTGGGAGTCGATCGTCGGGTC
>WNGR01003119.1_pt1 | contig 18149 bp, 14 predicted proteins | sample 5407581 | NCBI WGS metagenome assembly WNGR01 (sample SAMN13153383, study PRJNA577476) | soil metagenome | isolation source: 80 cm soil or saprolite under Garry oak tree replicate 2 | place: USA:California | collected 2016-06-15 | reverse complement strand
ACTCCCTCACCCCGTTTCGCTCGGTGTCCCGAGAAGCCTCAGGGCGGATCCGAGCGGAACGGGGATTTCAGGGGTGCTCGACTTTTCGACCGGCGTTTCTCAGCCGCCGGGTGTTCGAGTTTTCAACCGGCGTTCATACCCCCTCACATGGGCACCCTGTCGAGGTGTGCCCTGCCGGACCGTACGCCCCAGGACGAACCCGGCGCAAGGGGGCCTTGATCCATCGGCATTGACACTTCCGCGAGGCCCCTCTACGCCCGGCTTGGTCCAAGCCATTCGTACGGACCCGCTTAGACTGCTTCATTCGTGGGACTGACCAGCTTCCGCCGGACGAGGTTACGTTGATCATCCCTCCGTCGTCGCCGGTTTGACAGATTGGTTGCTGGCATCATCCTGAGCAGCTTTCAGTACCGCACGGAAGATAGGTAGAAGCTCTGCCAACGAGTACTGGAGGATCAGATGATCCCGGAGCACGCCCTTGCCGCGGTGGGTGATGTTGGACCGGACTCGGTAGTAGTAGTCGAGCGCTCTTCTCGGCTGGTTTGGATCAAGGACCGCCCTTTCGGTGGGGCGATCTGCACGGTAGACCTCGCGAGTGCCCGTAACCTCCCGCCGAAGGGCTTCAGCAAATGGCGGCTCGTCAGCAAGCTGATTGACCTTCTCCGACACCTTGCCGCCAAGATGGTACCGCAGCGATACGTAGCGCTCTATGGAGGACCAGAGGAGAAGATAGGCCATCTGCAATCTGAAAAGAGGTTTCAGGTCCGAATTGAACTTTTGCGAGTCCGTGAGCGTCTCCTGCACCACCTCCAGCGCTGCCGTGAACAGAGGGTCGGCCCAGCCATCCCACTCATAGTCCTCGCATGGCACGCTTCCCTTCCTCGGGGATCGACCCACGAGCAGGGTGGCGGCGATGCCACCTACTTGGGTTTCGGCCCATAGGTAGTGGTTGTCGGGCTCCATGGCCGATATGCGGTCGTACGCCTCCGCCACCCGCTCGGGCTCGAACGTCAGGAGTGCGCCAGTGACCTCTCCAGGTCCTGTTGGGTCGACTATCGGGAGGCCGTCCCGCAAGCGGAGTTCTCCCGAAACCCGAACTGGGTCCCTGATGTGGCTGGTCAAGTCTCGGAGTTGGAAGAAGGCCAACTGCCCGGGTCTGAAGAGGCCATAGGCGAAGAAGGAAAGATCGAGATTCTGTGGGCGTTCCATCCTCCCGGTCCCTTCAACCAGTGGAGATCAGCCTGCCAAGAATTTCATCACAGCAAGGTCTACCCCCCCGTGTGCTCTCTTCGGAAGTGCCCGAAGGTTCTGAGGACGCAAGTGGAGCCTCTCGGCCTAAGCATCGAACGGGGGCTCTCAAATCCCCTCCAGAAGTCGTGCCTTCAACCGCTCAAACTCAGCCCGCGTGAATAGGCCCTTTTCAACAAGGGCAGCCAGCCTCGTCAGACGCTCAACTGGATCGGTCGATTCCCCAGGAAGAACGGGTTGATTTCGAGCTACCCGCTTGAGCCGCCCGAAGACCGGTGACAACATCACTCGAAGTGCATCAGGCTCGTGCACGGAATTGAGCAAGAACAACTCGGCTTCACGCGACTCAATCCGCAGCACCGTCTTTACAGTGGTTCGAGTGGTCAGAGCGTTGATGATCGAGGCGATTGCCATGCCTTCTAATGCCCCGGTGACCCCAAAGCCACCGCCTATCATTCCACCCCCGCGGGTCACCGCTCCGGGACCTGTGATCTCAACGGCTTCGATATCCTCGTAGGGCCAGGCAAACAACGCATATCTCTTGCTCGTTTCGGTCAACACCATCTCACGATCTCTGAACCAAGCGTCGTAGGCGGCTCCAATCTCGACACCCAGCCCCTCTCCGTGGCCGCCGAGGAGAACGAGGCCTGAAATCCTCCCCAGGAGACCAGCCTCCAGGGGACCCGAATCCTCGACCCCCGTTTGTCGAAGCTGTTCGATCTCGGCTGCGCCCAGTTCGCGAAGCCGCTCCGCTTCCGCCTCTTGCTTGGCGAGGTCGGCGCTCCTTTGGGCAAGCCATTGCCTCGCTGCCCTACGTTCGGACTCTGCGTAGCGCCTCCAGATCCCTTCCCAAGCGGCAGCCTCGACAGGCACCCGAGTTTCAATCTCCTCGGACATCAGCGTGCGTCTGTGGATGACGAAGTATCGATTGCCGATGTCATCCGTGACCCAGCCCAGGTCCCGCTTCCGGCCCCAGGCAAATCGACCGGAGGGGCTCTCGAAGTCCGTCGGCATCTCCGGAGCGGGCGGAGGTGGCTGTAAGGGCTCTGCCCCTGAAACCTCGCCAAGGTCTCCGACGCCTGTCATGCACTGATCTTGCCCGCTCGGTAATTCGGGCGCAACGGCAAGAGCGTCGCTCCACTGCGCCTCCTCCGGTCTAAAGCTGGGTCTGCTGCGGCAACAAGCACGGGGGTTGAGCACGACGGGGGCTGTGCGCAAGGTCTCACCGATGGGAAGCGGCGTGCCGCCTTCCCCAGAACAGCGTGACTACAGGCGGTGCCGGGGCGACCCCAGCGTCTACTCGGAGGGGGTGTGGTGTCCACCGAACCGGGTCAAGACCAATCTAGTGGCGCGAATGCCATCTCCGAGGCGTCCTTCAGGCCCGTCCCTCTTGTCGTAGACCATTAGTACCGGCTCCAAGAGCCGACCCGAAGGAGGTGAAATGGCCCATTCGCAGACAGTCCACGTAGCGGGCTGCCTCCCAAGGACCTGCGCGACGTCTCCGGCCGCCCGCCGCGTGCACGAACGTCAGTGGCCGAACATCTGTCGATGCGCTCGAATGTAGACGAGGTCGAGCCCGTGCTTCTCGTGCAAGCTGAGCGGGCCGAGGAGGTTCTTGCCCGCGTCGAAGACCTCGAACCCATCAGAGATGAAGATCCCCCCATGGTCGAAGCGTGCGTGGTCGTTGGGGCAGAGGCACAAGACATTTTCGATAATGTCGGGTCCGCGGTACTCGCCTCCGAGTGGTACGACGTGGGCGCCCTCTACGTATCGGCCAGTGAGCGTCCGTACCTCTCGGCCGCAAACCTGGCACAAGTGCCTGTACAGAGCCTTCACCTGTGCGACAACCGCGCTGTCCCTAACGAGTCGATAGTGCGAAACCATTTGGCGAGGAGCCGGACCCCCCACAGTCGGCTCGCTGCCTCCGTGCCAGGTGGGCTCCGTCAGTCGTCGAAGGCGATACCGGCACACGTTGAACCCGCGGCGGCCTGGGTCCTGCCATGCGTCCTCGACGAGATAGAGCCCGTCGTATCGAAACCCTTCGTCCGTTCGGCGAATGACGCGTACCGGGTTGCCACTCTCGACGTTCGTCGCCAGGGAGAGATTCGGACCGACGAAATACTGATCAGCGACCTGTTCACCTGTGCGCTGGTCCCTGCCACCCTGCCCCGTGTAGTAGATGAGGTCTCCCAGATCGCGATCGTCCTCGTACGCTCCGGAGAGAACGATGGACTCAGCACCGGCACCGGGGATTCCGCTGCCGCAGATCCCTCGCCGAACGTCTCGATGGACGCCCGACTCATAGAGTCCGCGACGATCAGGGAATGTCTGGCCGATGTCGGATCCAGGGATGAGGCCGAGAGCCATGATCGAAAGTCACCCCCTGTCCGTTTCTAAGCCTCGCCCATCGTCCGTCGCCGCACTGCGTTAGCTATCATCCTCGCGCACCGATCTGGGTCGTCGTGCTCCCAGAACCTTAGGACGACCCAGCCGGCGTCGGTCAGCACCTCGTTCGTGTCCGCGTCGCGAAGCTTGTTCGTCGAGATCTTCTTCCGCCAGAACTCGGCGTTGGCCTTCGGCCATGTCGCATGCTCAGGGCATCCGTGCCAGAAGCAGCCGTCGACGAAGACGGCGACGCGCGCAGAGGCGAACACAAGATCGGCCCGACGACGTATCCCCTTGAGGGGACTGACGTCCACTCGATAGCGAAGACCGAGTCGGTGAATCAACGACCGGATAGCCAACTCCGCCGGAGTGTCGCGACGTCGTGTGGCCCGCATTCGGCTTTGGACCTGATTGGAAGAGGCGGGTGGGACTCCTGGGCTCGTCACCGACGTGCCCTAGGAGCCTGCCCGTTCATGGATAAGCCCCGAAGCGCCGCGACGTGAGCACTGAGGTCGCGCATGAAGCGCTCGTCTACTCGGAGGGACGAGGCCCTCACTCGCGCAAGGAACCCAGCGGCCGCCCTCCACGAGAGAGGGCGCGGACCTTTCAAGAACTCGTGGAGAGGTGTGCTCATGCGACTAACCGGCCACGGCGAGCGCTCGACTCTGTACGCCTTGGCGTCCTTACCCCACGCCGCATCGGGCCAGCGTTGTCCATCGACCAGGACCTCCTCGACCCATGGCTCCCACTTTCCCGGGCGTGCCAAGCGTCCTCCAATCCACTCGGCCACCGGCACGCTGACCGCGTTGCCCACAAGGCGCCATCTAGCGCCCTCCCTCATACCGGCATCCGTGACTGGCTTCGTCCAGAACTTCGGGAACCCTTGGAGCCGTTCCGCGTCCTCAATCGTTGGCACAGCGATGGCGCCGTTCGGCATCCAAACACCGGGCGGGGACGGGATTCCCAATCCTGAGCTCCCCTTGAGCGGAGGTATCGCATCGACGGCCCAGCCGAGGCCACGATTTCCCTCCGTCCAGTAGAAGCCACAAGCCTGCCTCGTCCGCGTCGCGTGTGCGGGTTCGCTCACGTCGTCCGCCAGAAGAACCTCTCGAGGGTCCCCTTCCCGCGATGCGAGAAGGAAGACGCGTCGCCGTCTCTGCGGGAGCCCGAACGCGCGCGTATCGAGAACGCGGTATGCCCAGCTGTACCCAAGAGAAGTCAGATTGTCCGTGAGGTACTTGATCGCTCTTCCCCCGTCCAGATGGAGCATGAACGGGACGTTCTCCACGAGGAGCCAGTTTGGACGCCACCGGGGGGACCGTTCTTCGAGCAAAGAGAACAGCTTGGAGACGACGCCCGACTTACCCCCATGGATGCCGCTTGCACGCCCAGCCTGACTCAGATCCTGGCAAGGAAACCCTGCTGCGAGAACATCCACGTGGGGCAGAGAGGAGAGCTTCCGCACATCTGGGCGGATGCGAACCTCCGGGAATCGTCGCCGAAGCACAACCCTCGCAGCAGGATCGCTCTCACAGAGGAAGACGCACTCGTGTCCCGCCTTGTGGAGTCCTCGCTCTATCCCACCGATACCCGCGAAGAGCCCGGCCACCCGGAGGGTCGCCTTCGGAGCTTGGTTGCTCAAGATGCGGCTCCTTCGACGCTCGACGTCAATGCTTCAATAGCACCCATCCGGTCATCCAGCCGTTGCAACCGTCCGAGTGGGCGGAGGCGGTAGGTGGGCCGACCAGCTTCATCGCGAAGGCCCACCACGGTGACGAGGTCCCCGACGGAGAGCTCCTCGGTGAGGGCGTGGATCCGAGGATCGATGTTCCGGACCACGACACTAGTTTCCCCGACGGAGCCCGATTCACGGTCAATGGTGAGAGTCACGCCCCCGAGCGGCGTTCGCCTGATGGCAACGACGGGCCCCGCAATTGCGAGAACGCGAGCAGCATAGGAACCGTCCACTTCCGTCCAGAACGCAGGGCACCCGCTCGCGAAGAAACAGTCGGGGCAGGTCTCCAGGCTCACCGTCGCCGGTTGTTGGGCCGGGACGCTTCGGTTGTACTGGTCCAAGAGCTCGAGCGCCCGATCCGCGACCGTGAGGCATTCGGACGGCTCGACCTCAACCACGACCGGGGGCCCGTGAAGCGGCAACAGTTCGGCTCTCGTGGGCCATGTCCCCACGGTCTCCGCCTCCATCAGCGCGTACAGCTGCAGCTGACGCTTGTACGCTTCCTTCGGAGTCTCCCCGTCGGCTTCGAAGACGGCTCCAGTCTTGTAGTCGACGACCATGTGGACCTCGGCGGATCGAACGAGGAGGTCCGGCCTTCCCTGGAGTCTTCCATCTCGGACAGTGAGCGTCTCTTCGGTCACGAGTTCTCGATCTGGCGGAAGCGAACCAACGAGTTCGTGCAGACGTCGGACGCAGTTCCGGAGTCTCGCTCGCTTCAGCTCGTAGCTGGGCCACCGCTCCGGTTCTAGTCGCTCAGGAGGTAGGCCGCGCAGGCGCAGACGCTTCAGGTATCGAGCCATTTCTCGCCGCCACGAGCGGTCGAGTTCGAGATCGCGATCCTCCGAGGCGACCCACCCGGACGTCAGCGAGTCTTCCAACACTCGGTGGCAGACGTCTCCTAGCCAGCTCGCCGGCCCACCTTGGCCACGACCGCCTCCAAGGGAGAAGGATGCCTTCATCAAGCAGGTCCGGAGCAGCTCGAACGAGGAGGGAGTCACATGATCGAGTCGAAGCGACTCGGGCGCCGTCAGTCCGTCCACGTCTGCACCCGAAGGAACACGGCGCCAGATCGCCTCAGGAGGTTGAACGTGTCGTCGAAGAAGATCGGCCGACCCGTCCTACCACCAAAGCCCTGCTCTTCGGCGTCGGCCACGGCGCGGGCGAGGCGATTGCTGAGCCGGTGTTCGCTCTCGCTCTCGAGAGGATGACCCACGATGACGAGACTCTTGTCGATCTCGACACCGTGCATCGCACCGTCGAGTTCGTCGTGCACTCCACCGAACTCCTGTGCGAACGTCTCGGCCCGGGACGACTCGATCGGAGCCCACCTCGAGACGTCCAGGGGCCGGCCTCGAAGCAGGTCCAGCATGTCTCGACCCAACCGCCAATCGAGCAACGGGTGGTAAGCCATGTTGTAGTAGTCCTTGAGACAGTCGTAGCACGCGCTATCACAGTCCGCAGCGTGCACATCGTCTTCGAGTCGCCTGACGAACTGTTCCGCTTGATCGAGCAGCTCTGTGAACACGTTTGGCTGGCCGAGGTGCGTCGCGTACCCTGCTCCGTTCTCAAGGCTGTCCGCGAGGAAGAGCTCTCCGACGACGCCATCGACGCCTTGTAGCACCCGAAGGCCAACCCGCAGCTCCTGGCTCTGGACGTCCAGTAGACGCACTCCTGCTTCGCGAAAGAGGAAACCGAGCGAATACCACGCTCCCCGCCGCGACGCGAGACGGTGTATGCCTTCCGGCCTGCTCACTGGATCGAGGTCCATCCCTGGAACCTCCGACCGCATCGATATCAGGAGGACGTCGGTGACCTGGACGGCTCCGAGTGCGACTTGCACCTGCGTCGTGAGGTCCGGCTCGGGTAACCCCAGCTCGACGCCTCGCTCCTCGGCGAGGTCCACAGAGATCAAACCGTCCCAGGTGCCCGCTCGAGCGAAGCGGAAGTCTCGGCCCCGGTTGTCGTTGATAACGTAGACCGTTCCCCGTCCGCGCCTGACCCGCGCCCCTTGCGTTTCGTGGTCCTGAAGGGACGCGGCGTCGGGAAAGACACGAGCCGGCGTGGAAGTTGCGCCCATCTCGAAACCGCCCTCGAAGTCCTGCGGGCGGAAGTTGGTCCGGAACCCGGACGGCTGCGCCACCAGGACGCTGCGGAAGTACGGTTCCACTTCGTCGCACACCGGACATGACTCCACGGCCTCGGCTACGGGCGCCACGTTCAGACAACTTCGGCAAGATGCGATCAGCGTCCTCGGCCCGAGCGGATCCGATTCGGTTTCGACGCGGGGACCCACGGGGTGCCAGGCACCTACTCCGATGGACGTGTGAATCGCCTTGTCCTTGACGATTTCACCCCCGGGTGCGAACTGCCCGATGGCGATGGTGAGATCGCGATCGACGACCCCTCGGGGCGGCCAGGGGTACGTCCGACGCGGTCGCTCGTGGAACAAGTAGCGGGCCTTCGTGGGGAACCCGAACATCGGGAGCGCGCCGTACTCGGCTAGCCGCTCGCTGAGTTCCGGCACGCCATACGACGTCGAAGCGATCTCGTCGATCTCTTCGAGCAGCTCGTGCGAGGCGAATTCGAGGAACTCGTCGCGCCGAGAGCGCACCGACTCGTCCGTTTCTCGGAGGAGTGCTTCGAGCACTTCCTCGACCTCGCCGACGTTCTCGTCCAGCCAGCGCTCCACTGTTGATCTGCTGTCAGGCCAGTCCCGCACGAAACCGAACTGGCCGTGGACGCTGTCGCCCAACTCCGGGGCGTCTTGCGCCGACGCCACGTGGGCGAAGGCCCGTCTCAGGATCTCGGCGGCGAACACCCGGCGCAGGATCTCCGGGCGTTTGAGGTCGAGGTAGGGAGCCGGCGGCGGATCCCCCGTGATGCGGTCCGGATGGAGGAAGTAGAACTCGTCGTGGCTGCGCATCGGGCGGCACAACGTGAGCGCGATCGCCAGGGGGTCTCTCCGACGCCCAGCCCTGCCGACTCGCTGTTGGTAGTTGAACCTCATCGGGGGCATGTTCGACATCATCACGGCGATGAGGGATCCGATGTCGACACCGACCTCCATGGTCGTCGTCACGCTGAGGAGGTCGATTCCTTCCACCGATCCCACCTCGTCGTCCAGGAAGATGTCTTGAAACTGCGCTTGGCGCTTCTGGGCAACTTCCCTGTCCGACTGCCCGGTCAATTCCTCGCAGTGGAGACGGAACGGTTTCGAGGGGTCCGCCGCGAGGAACCCGTAGTAGTCGGTGAGATCCTCCATGCGCTCCGTGGAAACGGGCAGTGGTTCGAAGCAGTACGTGCAGATCCCTGCTCCGGCGTGGAGGTGCTGACGGCGACACTTCGCGCAGACCCACGCGGAGTCCCCAGGGCGCCGGAGATACAGCCGCGTCGGGTCCAGCAAGTACCCCTCGAGCAGGGCCGCCCCGAGCGCAGCTTCGACGGTCGCTCCCACCTCACCCGGCGCGAGCCCTCGAAGCTCGGCCACGGCCTGCCAGTACTTGCGCAGGTTGGGAGGAGGATTGTCCGCCGGCCACCGCTTCCCTCTGAACCGGCGCAGGTCCCCCAGCACCCGGGCACTCGAGGCGAGGAGACTTCCAAGCTCCTCCTTCGTGAACGGCCCGGGAGCATCGCCGGGAAGACCCGGAACGGGAGAGACCCACCCGATGCCGATCGACTCGAAGTCTCGAGCAGCACCGCCGTAGATCGACTCCAGGATCTCCTCCCACAGGGAGAGCTTGATGGCGTCGCGCAGCGTCACGGCCTCCAGCGTCAACTCGGCGTCCGGTTTGAGTGTCGGAACGTCTCCTTCCCACCGGAACAGGTCCGTCCACGATCTGTCTCTCTCTCTCTCTCTCTCTCTCTCTCTCTCTCTCTGGGTGGGTAGGCCTGCAGCGACCAGTCGGGCCCTCCTGGGTTGATCCCCAACGACAGCAGCGTCTTCTCGACACTGCCGACAAGAGCCTCAAGCCTGACCGATCCGCTGAGAATTCGATCGCGAGCTCTCTTCGCCTCCTGCTCGCCCGCCGGGCCCGCCAACCCTCGCACGGCGTCGGCGACGAGGCTCGCTTCGAGCGGGAACCGTTGCATGAACCGCCGACGGGCAGCCAACGCCGCTTCGGATCGATCCTCTCCGCGCTCCGCCGCCTCGAAGAGCGTCAAATCCTCCCCGACTTCTGCCTGACCGTGAAGCGTCTGCATCGACAACTGCCGGACCAGGTCCTGGTAGTGCCTTTTCTCGAAGCCTGCCGAGAGCTTCGCCGCGTCCTGCCGACTATCCGAGAACAAGACGAGCTTCCGAGCGTCTGGTGGGATGTGACGCACCAACGCGTCCGCCAGCACCTGGCTGATCTTCTCGAAACCGACGCCCATCCGTCGTATCGGAGATCGGGTCCTCGCCGAGTCCTCCACCGGGCGCATGCGGGCCCCCGACTTCCACATCTCCCAGTCGTCGCCGCACCTCGGACACTGGATGGGGAAGGCGGGTATCTCGTCCAGCTTGGGCTTGGAATTGCTCCCTGCGGCGACGTGGAACGACAATCCGGTCGCCCCGACCGCCTGATTCTTCAGGAACCCGCTTCGCGGCTCGTACCGACTGAGCCGGAAGGCGAACCGGTACCCGTGGCGCGTCCAGTCGGGGTCTGGGGGATCTTCCACTCTCGGCCAGTACACGACGTAGTTCTTCGAGTTCCTGGAGAGGACTGGCCTGTCAGGCAGGCTGTCGATGTCGGGGAGATCCGGTACCAGGAAGGCGTCCAGGTCTCCGCCTTGGAGCCCATGAGGAGTCCGGTAGCCCCCGAGGAGGGCATCCCCGCAGGTCTGGCAGTACAACAGTTCCAGGACCCGCGACCCACACTCGCATCGATACTGAGGTTGGGCGTACAACCGCCCGATTCGTCGGCCATCAGTTCCGAACTCGTCGGGAACCGCTGGACACTCCGGATCGGAGCACGCCCAGATGCCGGACACGCTTCTGAAGAAGAAGTGAGCTCGAATTCTTGGAGCTGCGCCAGGCCCGGCTGCCGAGACCGCCAACAACGCACCGGACAAGGCCGCCTCGGCGGAGACCGCTTCGAGACTCGGGAACAGCATCCTCGCCAGCTGGGAGAAGGGACGAGCCGCTGAGGTGCCCTCCTCGGTCGCGTTCAGCAAGGCATCCCCCAGGCCCACCCTCTCGACGACTTGTCGAGCTGCCGCCGCGTCGATCGCTCCCGCTGCCGCGATCTCCCGGAAGGGCTCGGCGGAGTCGTCCAGCTCCATCCTCCCGGTCATGGCACCCATCGTCTTGGCCTCGACGACCTCGAACGTGTCGGACGGAACGGCGAAGAACCCACGCAGGAAGTCCTCGTCTCGGCCTGCCTCCAGAGATGCGCTCGCCGCGAGAAATCGAACCTGCTCGGGCCGTCGAACCAGATCGAGCCGCAGCAAAAGGTTCCTCAGCAGGTAGGAAACCTCCGTGCCCGCAGTTCCCCGGTACATGTGCAGCTCGTCGACGATCAACGTGAAGACGTGGGATCGATCCTCGTCGAGCCACGCTCTCGTACTTTCGAAGAAGACCTCGTCGCGCCCCCGCATGAGCATGACGTTCAGCATCGAGTAGTTCGTGATCAGGACGTCTGGCGGGTGTGACTGCATGTCCCATCTGGACCGCATCTCGGCGCCGTCGAGCTGCGGGACGAAGAATCTCTTGAACGCCGTCCCGTCCTTCTCGTCTTCCTGACGAGCCTTGTTCGCCCGCGCATCCGTGGCTGCGAGGTACGAAACGAGCTTCTGGCGCGGCGCCGAGGCGTTCATTGGGCCGGGGACCGGTGTCTGTCCGGTGTAACGACCGAAGTAGAACCGGTGGCCCGCTCGGTGCGAGTCGAGCCACTCACGAGCCGACGGCCCATCCATGGCGCGGCGGAGACGGATCAGTTGGTCCTCGACGAGAGCGTTCATTGGGTACAAGACGAGCGTCCGGATGGCCGGGAGGTGTCCGGTCTCCTCGGAACGCTGAGGCGCGAACTGTCCGCCCGTTCTCCACCAATGTGTGCCGTCCGGGCTCCCACGGCCCCCCCACGCCCTCGACTCGGCCAGCAAGGAGGCGAGAACGGGCAGGAACAAGGCCTCCGTCTTCCCGGAACCCGTTCCTGCGGTCAGGACGACGTTGTGTCCTGATACGGCTGCGGCGAGAGCTCGTTCCTGGTGGAGATACAACCGTTCGATGTCCTGGAGCAGCCCGGCCTTCGTGAACGCATAGAGGTCGCCCTCCGCTTCGCCGAGCAATTCGTCAGCCGGACGTCCAGAGAGCTCGTAGTCACGCAGGACCTCCAGCCATGGTTCGCGGTACGTGACGCCTTCGCGGTCGAGTAGAGCCGTCCTCTCCGCTTGGATTCCCGGGTCCGACACCCTGAAGGGCGTGTTGTAGTAACGGAAGTAGGAGTCCTTCAGTGCCCCGAACGTGCGCATGACGTCGCTCATGTAGTTGAGTCCCCCGCGGTCCATCGCCAATGACTGATCATCGCTTCCTCCGCCGGGCCGACGAGCCCCTTTCGCCGGGCCCAGCCACCTTTAGGAACGGAATCGGCCTCGGACCGGCGGGGGTGGCCGGCATGCCCGTGGTCTCGACCTGTTGCCCAAGCGACCGGCCGATCCGCTCTGCGATCCGAGGAGGTACGTTCGGGTAGCGCCGCGTCCGCGACGCGCGGTCGAGGTAGGGCGCGAGGCCGCTGCACAGGACGGCGGCCCGCGCGTGCAACGCCGGCAGCGGGGCCCCCGCGGGAACCACGAGCTCCCCGTTCGTTCCGTCCAGGACGAGCCTCAAGCACTGACGAGAGAGCCGGTGCAGCTCCGCGTAGATCCCGGAGAACTTGTCGATTGGCAAGTGGCGGCCGGCGTCGTCGACCCAACGGAACTCGGCGCGCCCCCATACGTCGTACTTGTACAGACCGGGTCGTGCATCCGAAGTGACCTCTCGCCAGCTCTCGTCGCCGTCGGACAGGATCTCCAACCGCCACACCCCGAACCCACGGGCCGGTGTCGAGTCGTTCAACGAGGTGATCGTGGAGTTGAGCGAGGGAATGACCCGACTCAACCGCTCGGCCACGCAGAAGTCGTAGTCGATCTCAAGCCTCTTCGCGAGATCTTCGACTGCCGTCTCATCGTCTGCGGCCACGAACACGGCGGACGGACCCTCCTGGGGTTCCGTGAAGACGTAGATTTCGCCGGTCACCTCGGCCGCCTCCCACATTCGTCCCAGCAGAACACGGGTCCGGCCTCCCGTGAGCAGGGCGTGACCCCCGGCCGAAGGAAGGATGGTGAGCATGGGACTCGTGGCGGCCCACGACCTTCCGGTCCAGTCGACCTCGATGTGCCCCAGCGACGCCAGAACGAGCGCGGTCGTCGTGGCCTTCGGACGCCAGGTCGAACCGTCGCTGCCCAGGTTCAACCAGTCGTGCGCCGTCTTGAAGTCGCTGAGCGAGCCCGCTCCCCGCTCACTTGTCCATTCGAGGAGGAGGTCGTAGTTCATGTCCCCGGGATCTCCGAGGCGGCCCGCTGGTACATGGCCCACAGGGCCGCTTCCTCGCCCTCGAGTCGAGGATCCAAGCTCTTGAAGACGGCGATCCAGTTCGCGAGGTCTTCCCCCTCGTGGCCGTTCGTCACCTGAGACGGCGGGGTGGAACTGCGGGCTCTCGCGACCCAGCCCCGGTGGGGCCACTGGGCGAGGACCCAGACGACATCGAACGGGGGATCCACCTCGAACGAACGAGGCTGCATGTTCACCCTGCGCATCCATGCCGGCTTCCTCGGTTCAGTTGGGAGCAGCACCTCGCCAGGCTTCGCGCCGACCACTACGTACTTGCTCGCACCGATCGGCAGGAGGACTGGCGCTGCCGTCTTGAGCTCTGAACCCGAACCAAGAACCGCCGTACCACAGACGACGGCGTCCTCCTCGGAGGGTCGATCTCCATCCCAGGAGCGGGCGCCGGACGCGCCGACCCACTCCCCTCGGTCGTCCATGTGGAGTCTGAAGGCTAGGGTTCCCGTGTCCGGTGCCCTGACAGCACCGCACGACTCCATCGTGACGAAGGAGAGTCGAGACGGCGGGATCTCGATCTCGTATCGGCCCTCTGTGAGCGCGAGCTGGCGGAGTGACACCGATCCGCCTTCAGGTCCGATCGTCCAAGTGGTGGATCCGAGCCGCACCTGACGCTCTTCCCCACCCGCGGGAGGAATCCACACGTCGGGCTCTCCGCCTCGCAGGTACAGCCCTCGGGGTAAGGGAAGGCCGCCTTGGAGGGCAGGACGTTCGCGCACGGTTGGAACCAGTCGATCGAGACCCGGCGGGGCTTCTGTCTCGAGTGGACGGTCGATGACGACGCCGCTGACGAGCATCCAGTCCGGGAAGCCAGCTATCGGACGGCCGGACCATCCCTCGGTCGCATATCGCTCCAGCAAGGGAACGACGTCCGACTCCCGGCCCTTGTGGACGAGGAGCCAGTGCGCGTCGCCGGGTGACACCTTTCGGACTGATGCCCACTTGCCGATGACCGGTTCCTGCCTGAACGGCACCACCTCGTCAGCCGCATAAGAAAGGACCTGGCGTCCGCTCGCGAACTGGAGTCCGTTCCGGAGGATCTCGTCGGAGACGCGCATCGGCAGGTCTCCATACCATCCCGGCGCGACTCGGTGAAGCGACATGCGGACTCCGTTGGTCCCGAACTCGGCCTCGCTCGGGAAGCCGTCCGGACACTCGGCTGCCAGGCCGAGCACGGGGCGTGGAAAGACGTCGAGTGTGACATGAATGACGCCGAAACGCCGACCTGCGTCGTCTCGAAGGACACCGTCCCATACATCGGCCTCACTCAGAAGGATTTGGAGGAGCTGGCCCTCGTAGCGCGGGTCCTCGACCATGCGAAGCACCCCGTGGCCGACGCGCCGATACTTCCTCGCCCACACCCGGAAATACTGCAAGAGCTCCTGTTCGCTCAGTCGTTCTCCGGGCTCGAGGTCGAGCCAATAGAAGAAGTGCGTCATACGCTGCCGGTCCGCCTCGCGGAACAGAGCTTGCGACAGCGCGTAGCCGATGTTCGTCAGCCAGGAGTGAGCATGAACGGTACTCACGCCGAGGGACCCGTTCTTCACCTCGTTCAGCCACCACGTGAGCCAGTTCCAAAGTGTGGGGAAGGTCTCGTCGTAGCCCCGCGGCATCCCGGAACCATCGAGCCCGATCAGGTCCCTGAACCGACGGTAGTAGTTGTGCTGAGCGACATCACCCTCTCTCGCCATGTGCGCGGCAGCGAGTACACCGAGGGCGAGGAGGGGGAGGAACGGCGGGCAACCCACGCCGCCAGCGCTCTTCCAGATGGAAGCATCGCGGAGCACCGGATAGAACACGTTCTGGGTGGCGGGTCCCATCCTGGACCGAACCGCTGCCGCCAGGTCGGAAACAGCTTCAGCCGGCTCGGCGCCTCCGATCTCCGCGAGGATGTCGTCGTCCACAAAGAGAGTAACGGGCCGGCCCGCGTTCTCGGGCACGAAGAATCTGACGCAGAGCCGATCTCCCCACTCGTCGAACGAAAGTCTCCCCACGGGCTCCGACCTCCGTGATTCGGAATGGAACCGCATGGACGTTCCCACGGTCAAGCAGCACGATCCGCTCTCCGGGACAAGATTGTCCAAGGCTTCCTTTGCTTGCCTATCCGCGCTCGTCCTCGATGCGCGTCGGGAAGCTAGGCGGCAGCAAGCCGCCTAGCTTCCCTTGGTGGAGTGTTACTCTCCGCCTACCCGAGTAAGGAGGCTTCATGGGCGAGCGGACGATCCTCGTATGCGACATCTGCGGCCAACCGGCTGTCCAGACGGTCACCTTCAAGGTTGGTCGGAGGAACCTCCAGAAGGACTACTGCTCCACCCATCTCCAGGAGCTGACCGCCGGTGCCAGGGCGCCTCGGCGTGGCCGTCGCCCTGGGGTTGTGGCATCACCCGCCAAGCGTCGAGGGAGACCGCCGAAGGCGGCTGGCGCGGCCAAGCGCAGGGGAAGGCCCAAGAAGACGGCCACTGCGACGCGTCGACCTCGCAAGACACCGACCGCCGCTGCTTTGCAACAAGCTGCTGCATCGAGCGAGGGCTGATACGCCGAGCCTGAAGACTCATCCGGCCAACACCCTGGCCTCCAACAAGCGAGCGCGGTCCTCGGCGAGCCGCTCAGCTCATAGACTTACCTCCCATGCTTGAGGTTCTGATCGCGAGATTGGTCCTGCACGAGCCCGAGCGGTCATGGGAGCGTCTGCAGGCGATTGAAGGGATTCTGCAGGACTTGTGGCCCGGATCTCGCCAACAGACCGGCGCTCTGGGCAATCCCTTGGCGGTGTCCGTCGCCGATTGGGACCGAGGCCAGCAGGCTCAGCCAGAGGAAATCCGCGAGTTCCTAGTTCGCGGCCAGGTAACCAAAGCTCGGCGCACCGCGCCGTTGTCGGCTCTTGTGGATCGCCCCGCCATTGCGCTTCTTCAGGTGTTCTATCCGGAGCCCGGCGTTGGAGAGCTGAACCGAGTCTCTGAGGCCCTGCGGTCGTGGCCGGGGGACGGAGTGACGATAGAGTTCCATTCAGTGCGCCATCCCGGCATCCCTCAAGACGAGACGGTGGACACCGAGATCATGCAGTTCGAGATCAGACGTCCCGAGTAGTTTCCGGAGGGGCTTCGCTCATCGCGCTGTTGCGTGGATGGCGCTTCTCACCGGAAGCGACATTCATGGCCCTGCAGCCGACGTTAGGTCGGGTGAACGAGCCCTACCAAGAGAGTCGAAGTGCTCCTGGCGCTGGAGAGCAACCCGGCAGGGACATTGGGCATACGGTGCCGTGGGGGCGGGTGCTCCGGGGCGTGAGAAGCCGCAGCTGTGTGGAGTTTCCTGCCACCGTTCGTCAGTCGCCTATCAGCCGGGACAACCTCCCGGTCGGTCGGGCGCTTGGGGCTTTTCCTGGTCGTCAGGCACCGAGGCCGCCGCAGATGCTTCCCTCCTTGTGCGATCTCGGCGACTATTCGACTTACATGGCCACGCAACCACCAAGGGTCTGCGACCGGTGCGGGGCAGAGAACACGCCTCGGGCCAAGGCCTGCGCGTCCTGCGGCAGCACGCGTTTCGCACCTAAGTGGGTGCGCCAGCTTCGACGCGTGAACAAGCAGTTCGCCGTCCAAGTCACCAATCCTCATCCGGACTCGGCTGCCAAGGATCTGCGACTCACGTTGAGCAAGTGGTGGCCGGGAGGGAGCAGGAGCTTCAATATCAACGGGCGTCCCCAGTGGGACGCGGTTCGCCGGGCCGTGGACGAGCTTTCACCCTACCTGAAGTGGAGCACCGAGGCCGAGATCGCTGAGGAGCTGCAGAAGCAGGAGAAGGGCGGCAAGGCGCTCGACAAGCAGCTCCGCCGCGTTGCGGGGGCGGACCCGACCATCCTGAGCCGAATCGTCGCGGGAATCGACTTCCGAAGGGTGAGCGATGAAGACCTGCCCGAGGTCGCGCGGCAAATTAGTTCCGTCGCCGAGGCACTGGCGGGGGCGGAACGGGGGATGCGCTTGGCGATCGAGCAGGTCGTGAGGAGACTGCCGAAGCAGGGCAAGAAAGCGACGGAGTCGCTGGCCGAGTTAATGGACCAACTCACCCTCCGGCAGATCACGGCCGTAACTGCAGAGGTCCAACGACGGGTGGAGGCGCTAACCGTCTTCAAGAGTCGCATGCTCGACGACCGCACCTACGAGATCCGCGGAGACAACTCGATCCACCGCCTACTCGAAGGAGCCATGTGGCTCGTCGACGAGCGTTACTGGCTCATGCACAGCAACGAGGCGCTTCGAACCATCGTCGGCAGGCAGCTTGGCCGGGCGGACAGGAAGTTCGAACGCCAGCGTCCCGACTTCGTGTGTGGAACCGTCGATCGCAAGCTCATCATCATCGAAATCAAGCGCCCATCGCATGTGCTGACCGTGGATGATCTCAACCAGCTGGAGCGGTACGTCACGATCTGCGAAGAGAACAGCAAAGACTTCAGCACGCTGGAGGCAGCGGTGCTCGTTGGTCGAAGGACGAACCTGGCCCTCGATCGGACCCTGAAGCACCGCTCAGGTCGCTTCAAAGTTCGAACTTACTCGGACCTGCTCCAGGACACAGAGCTTCGCTACAAGAAGTACCTGGACGCCATGGCCGACTAGGAGTCTGCAAATTCCAACCCGGAGCCTCGTGTAGGCGCGCGGGCAGTCCCTCAGATCCCCTCGGGAGATAGCTGCCGAAGTCAGCCGATCGGCGCCGGGTCAGCCGATGGGAGAACCTGGACGCCTAGCCGGGCTCCTCGGTCGGGAACGCGAAAGCCCCCCACTTGAACTCGTGTGGCGAGTCGATGAACCACGCTTGGTTCGGCGATGGGGTCGCGCCTTCTTTCTCGGGGTCGTACGTGTAGATGAATGGCCCTTCGAGGGTCCCGCCCGGCTCGATTGAGATCGGTCCGCGCTGCTGGTGCGGGATGGTGATCGTCTCCCGCGTCCGATTGTGGATCGCCGTCACGACGACAGTGGCCTTGCCCATCCGTGAAGCCTACTTGTAGGCCGCAAGGAACTCGATGACTTCGGCACCTCCGAGGTCCCTGCAAGTATGCCAGCGGGCTTCTTGTGGACCAGTTGTGAAGGCCGGTCGAAAACTCGAACACTGGCCGCTCGAAAAGTCGAGCACCCGAGGCAGATGCTAGCGGAGTCCACCACCCCCTTCCCGTGCGGGTTCGGGGGGTGAGGAGGAGCCCTCGGCACGCCCTTGGCC
>WNGR01003118.1_pt1 | contig 18150 bp, 30 predicted proteins | sample 5407581 | NCBI WGS metagenome assembly WNGR01 (sample SAMN13153383, study PRJNA577476) | soil metagenome | isolation source: 80 cm soil or saprolite under Garry oak tree replicate 2 | place: USA:California | collected 2016-06-15 | reverse complement strand
TCCGCAGCCGCTCGTTCGCATCCCGCAGCCGCTGTGCCGTCTGCCGCAGCCGCCCGATCTCCGTGCGCAGCGCGGCGACCTCACCGGTCGTACCGGGAATCTCAGGCGTACCGGGCACACCGGCACTCCATCAGAGCCGACCCTCCGTAAGCAACACGACACGCTGAGCCGGCCGGCAAAACTTCCAGACCACCCCGATCACGCCGCAATCGGCGCCCGGCCACCACAGCCGGCCAGGGGACCTGAATGTTTACTATTGGTAGTCGGGTCTTCGCGAATGCGTCATCTCCGACGGGGGATGCGAACATTGCCTCGAGCATTGGCCGACTAGGCACGGTGGTAGTGTCGCTGCGCATGTCGATCATTTTAACGTCGTTCCTCCCTTACATGCAGCGCTGCCTTATATGTAACTCGCCATCTTCCGACTAGTCTGATGTCCTATTGTCAGGTCGCAGCTGAAAGCGTTCTCCGTGATCTGCGCAGATCTGGACCGGGCACAGGGCTCTGCGAAGGCAGAAGGGCACGACGGCGCCGCTGAATATGCCACGGTGTTTGGCATTGCAGCATGCGCCAATGATGAGCTGATCCGCGCCAGCGCTCATGCGCACCAAGGTCGGGCCTGGTTCGCCGCGCTCGATATGGACACGGGGAGCCGCTGTCAGTCCGGCTGCGGCGTGCTCGCGAAGGATGGCGCTAATCATCGATCCCGCGATGGCCGCCTGGTTTGCGCTTGAGTCCTGTGGGATGACATGCACGACACTGAGTTCCGCATGCCGCTTACTAGCCTCGGATACAGCGCGTCGTAATGCGGCAGTCGAGTTGGCTGAGTCGCGCACACCGACGATAATTCTCTTGGGCTTTGCCAATATAACCATAATAGACCTTGCCTTTCTTGGTTTCGACTAACCCCAGCCCGACGCCAGGCCGGGGGTAAGTGCGGCAATTGGCCAGTTCGCGATCGTCCGGGTACAAGGCATGGCCCGGCGGGTCTCGTGCCTGGGTGGGGATGGCGCAAACAGGTAGCGGGCCGCCGCTCATCCAGGGACACGATCCGGGACTCTGGCCAGGAGCATCCTGCCACATCCCGATTCCTCGCTGAGAGGTTCGGTTGACGAGTTCGAAGCACGCTAGCGGGCGCCGCACCGGCGGACGAGCGCCGAGTAGGAAGATGGCCGCCAGCCATGAGTCCTAGCCCGGCAACTGCAGCAGCGCCTGGCCGGAACCGACGGCGCCGCTGGCGCTGCGAACTCCAGTTCCCATAGTAGATCATCGGATCGTCTCCCACAGCGATTGGCTGATGGAGAACAGGGACTCGTCGGGCTGGGTGATCGCTCTGGCGGTGACCCGAGCACAGCAGGCAGCCTGCAGCGGTCCTTCCGCTGCAGTTCCTGATCTCGGGCTGATGCTCCGTCTGGCCATGACTAATTCGTAGCGCAGGCGGCCATCGGCTGGTAAGGCACCTGGTAGAACTGTTTTCAGGCAGCTCTAGGTGCCGCTTTTTCTACGCGTTGAAACGGCAGTTCCTAGTCCTGCGCAGCGGCACGCGCACGCACGTTCTCCCGTGCTACCAGCTCCTCGATGACGAAATCGAATGCCTTATGCCGAGGCTCATCCGCCCAGGGCTGCTTGAGCAACCCCATCTCGACCTTGTACACCTCTTGGTGCTGATCGTCCGTCTGACCGATGCCCAGGTATGGGAAGTCTCGTGCGCTACCGCCCACTGCCGTGTACTCGTCAGAGATGATTGCCAGACCCTGGCCGGTTTCGGCCCGCATCCGCATAGAACTCGGATTGTTGTCCTCGATCAGCTCGACTGAGCCGTCCTCGATGTCTGCGCCGGCGCGCAAGAACAGCGCGCGGACGCGCTGCCGCGAGGAACTGTTCAGAGGCGCGATGAGAAGCCTCTCGCCGAGCAGCTTCCTGATGTTGATCACACCATGCTGATCCTTTAGCTTTTCCAGCTTTTCCACGGCGCCAACAACTCGAAATGAATAGGCATATACGTAGTTTAGATGCTTTTTTTCACTATCCTGCGGTACTAGCATGACGTCGTAGCGGTCTGAATCGAAATTCTCTCGGACAACCCCACGCGAATTGCCAAACCGCCGACGGTTTTCTTCCACGACGATCTTGACGTCGACCCAAGGGAAGTAATGGACCATTAGCTCCGCCGCTGTGGTCAGAAAGCGCTCCGCATGAGCCTGATAGGCACCGATCCTGAGCGATGCCTTATCGAGGCACGAGGCAAGCTGCAGCCACTCCAACTTGCGTTGGCGCTCCGCCTGGGCCCTGACCGCTTCCCGTTCCATGGCGATAGCCGCGAGCGCAGGACAGAGCGCAAGGCAGTCCTCCGTGGGGAAGGTGCCGCGCTTCCCGCGGGCCTGAAGCAACGTCACCGTCTTGCCGGTCAGGCTGGTCAGTTCCCGGACCGTCTTATTGACCGTCTTCTGCGCTAAGGCCTTGGTGCTCATCCCGTCCAGGGGCTTGGGATGCCGTAAGGCCTCGGTAAAAGATCTCTCGCTTCCTGGCGATCCATGCCCGCCCGACGCCTCTGCGATGCGGTGAAGAAGCTCAATCTCAACGTCTGAGAGCTCTGGAGTCTTATCAAACACGTTGCCCCGCCCCCTCACGCATCTTCTGCGTGAGCCAACAGCCGTCATCGATGATGACATATTCTCCCATACGGGAGCGTGAAGAGTTAACCGAAGTCGGCAATCCCACACCTCCGCAGTCGAGGACAGGCTCGATGATCTTCCTGCTAGGCACGGGCCGCAGGTACCTTGCTCTGCCCCCAGGGGACGTAGAGCTCCGGCTTGCCGGGTTCATCGCGTAACATCGCCCGCCCCGGGCAAACAGGGCAACGAGCTCTTGGCCAGCCCAGAGCTTCAGCTTGGATCTGGCCCTGACGCTATCCTGGGTTACGGCTTCAGCCGTAACCCAGACCGCAGGTCCCTAAGGACAACGGCGCCGACCCGGCCGTAGTGGGCCAGTGGATCGCGAAGCCCAGACCAGGAAGCTGGCCGCCCAAGTACGCCTGCACGCACAGGAGGGCACGCAGCCCGGCCACGGGCCGGTGCAGTGACGCTGCCACGTCACGAAACGTCCGCCCCGACGCGACCAGGTCCAGGGCGCGACGGCGGACCTCCGGCGGATACGGTCTCGGCATCGGCTGATCCTTTCGGACTGCCGAGCACCATTCGTCTCCCGACACGCAAGTCCGCTAAACCGGGACAAGATCAATGTGTCCATGCTGCGAGGGGAACCCAGACGGTCATCACGTCCGTGATGGCGCTCACCATCGAGGCGATTCTCTTTGCTCATGCGCTCGCCGGGAAAGCGCCGGCCGAGGTGAGCACGGCCGATGTGCTGGAATTCATCACCGACCAGCGCAGGCCCCGCCGCGGGCCGAACGTGATCCGGCTCAATGACGGCGAGGCGGGGCTGTCGGCCCGGACGATCGCGCGGCGGCTGTCGACCCTGTCGGGCTTGTTCGGGTACCTGACCGCCCGGGGCGTCGTGCCCGCCAGCCCGGTGCCATCCGGACCGGTCACCAGGCGCTCGGCTGGCCGAGGCGGGCGCCGCGGCAGGGTCCCGCTGGTCCGCGTGCCGCGGACGCTGCCGAAGGTGCTGGCCCCGGCAGAGGCCACCGCGCTGCTGTCGGCGCTGCGCACCGCGCGGGACCAGGCGATGGTGCAGGCGATGCTGCTCGGTGGGCTTCGCCGCTGCGAGGTCCTGGGCCTGCGGCTACGCGACATCCAGCTCGCCGACAAGCGGCTGTTCATCGCCGAGGGCAAGGGCGGTCACGAGCGGATCGTCCCGGTCGCCGGCCGGTTCTTCACCACGCTGACCGCCTACCTGGACGGCGAGCGGCCCGCCGGGACCGCGACCGAGACGGTGTTCGTTGTGCTGAAGGGCCCTGGCCGGGGACGTCCGCTGACCGCGGCCGGGGTGGATGAGATCCTGCGCGGAGCCCGGCAGCGCGCCGCGCTAGCCCGACTTTCCGAGGATCGGCGGGTGAGCTGATCGTTTGCGCTGGTGAGCCAGTGTTTGGGGGTGGTTTGGGTGTATTACCCATGTCAGCGTCTGGGGGCGTAGCGGGTGAGGCCGAAGATGCTGGTGAGCTTGTCCTGGACGGGGCTGGTTTCGGTGAGCTTGCGGTGGGCTCTGGGCCGGCCGCGGTCTCCTTTGTAGAGCAGGACGGTCTCGCCGATCCCGGCGAGCTGGGCCAGCAGTTCGCGGACCGATGCCGGTAGCCCGGCCTGGCCGGCTTTGCGGCGCATCAGGTGGGCGATCTGCAGGGCCAGGACGCAGGTGAAGACGTGGACGCGGATGTTGTGCTCGGTCCAGTGGTGCATCGGGGAGAACGACACGACGCGGGTGTCTTTCATCTGCCGGAAGGAGAACTCGGCTTCGGACTGGGACCGGTACCCGGCCACGACCTCGGGGACGGCCCAGTCGTCGTGATCGGTGATCAGCACGTGCTTGCCGAAGATTTCCTCTTCCAGTGCGGCGCGGGCGCCGGGGTCGATGCTCCAGGTCAGGCGCAGGTCTTTCGGCTGGTCGCCGTCCAGCTGCCAGGTGATGACGCGGCGGGCCCAGGGTTTGGCTGTGATCGTCTCGATCTCGGCCTGGACTTTGCCGCGGGGCCGGCGGGTCTTGCCGCGGGCCAGCGTGGCGGCCAGTTCGCTGAGTTTCTTGCCGGCCTTGGCCAGGGTGGTGCCGTCGAACCCGCGGGCCTGGCTGTCGTGCAGTTCCGGTGAGTGGGTCAAGATCGCCCGGCGCCTGGTGCCGTAGACGGTGCGGCGGGTGTCGTATGCGGTCAGCCCGCCGAACCTGTCCTTGTCCACCAGTGTCCGGCGGGCGGCGGGCAGGGCGGTCAGGCCCGGGCAGTCGGAGGCGGGTACTGACCCGATGTAGTGCAGCCCGGTGCTCGCCAGGTGCGCGAAGTTGGCTTCGCTGTTCTGCCCGGCGTCGAAGACGACGGTCAGGTCCGCGGCCGGGACCCGGCCGCGGCGGCGACCGCCTCATACCGGGCCTTCAGCTGGTCGATCATGTCCGGGAACTGGGTGACGTCGGGCCGGTCGCCCGGGTAGGCGTGCCAGGTCAGCGGGATCCCGCCGTCCCGCGTGACCACCAGCCCCAGCCCCACCAGCCGCAGATCGGAGCGTTTCTGCTTGGCCTTGCCGCGCTGCGCGATCGGTGCCCGCCGGTTCGCCGTGGCGATGAACGTCGCGAAGTTCGTCATGTCCAGCGCCACCGACGAGCAGTCCACCCCGGAAACCTGCACGATCCGCGCCGCGATCCGCCCGGAGATCTCCTCCAGCTGCTCCTCGGTGACAGCGTGCATCGCGTCCCAGAACCGGCGGTGATCCAGCGCCGGGACAGGGATCTTGGTGAACCGGCCCGCCGCCGTGGTCGTCCACCAGTCCGCGAACCCGGCCTTCGAGCACGGCGCGACCAGCCGGTTCAGCGCCGCCAGCGCCAGGTAGGTCCCGGTGGACAGCGGCTGCCCGGCCGGCCGCGGCCCGGCCACCTCATCGATGATCGCCGCCACGCCGAGATCTTCCAGCATGCCCCACGCCGCGGCGACGGCGCCGAACTGCTTGTGCCTGGTCCGGTCCGGCAGGCCCAGCCCGCCGCCCCGCATCGCGGCCGCCAGCTCATCAGCAGTCCCCAGGTACTCCTGCGAGACGATCCTGGGCTTGCCGTCCACGCGGGCGGATTCCACCAGGTAGTAGTACGTGGCCTTGCCGCGCTTCTTCCCCACGATCGATGCCATATATGGGTAATACATTACCCCCGCCATGGACTCAAACACCCAGCCGGCGTGTCACCTGGGAAATCTCACCGGGCCGACGGCCGGGCCGGCCTCAGAAACCCATGATCGTCGGAAACTCGGGCTAGAGCACGCGACCTGCCACATGCTGCGGCACACGTGCCTGACCCTGTGGGGCTCGATTACTGGATCTGGCCGGGGCGGCCTACCGGGTTGGGATCATCGCTGAGTGATCTTCTCGGTCGTCTACCTGGTCGCGCGCTGCCTGCTCGACTGTCTGATGGTGCTGGCCCGGCGCGAGGTGCCCAAGGATGCCGGACTCCTGGTGCTCCGGCACGAGAACACGGTGCTGCGCCGCCAGATCGGCCGGGTCCGCTACCAGCGAGCCAACCGGCTGTGGCTTTCGGCACTGTCCCGGCTGACCCCCCGGCGCCGGTGGGGCGAGGTGTTCACGGTGACCCCGGCGACGCTGCTGGCCTGGCACCGGCGACTGGTCACCCGCAAATGGGATTACTCCGGCCGGCGGCGTCCCGGCCGGCCGTCCACGGCAGCCGCGATCCACAAGCTCGTGGTCCGCATGGCGATCGACAACCCGGCCTGGGGGGCACCGGCGCGTGCAGGGCGAGCTCGTCAAGCCCGGCCACCCGATCGCTGCTTCCACGGTGTGGCAGATCCTGCATGCCGCGGGGACCGATCCTGCGCCCCGCCGCACGGGCCCGACCGCCGGGTAGCCCCGGTGCATTGCTGCACCGGGACCCCTCAGGACCGCGCATGCCACTCATCGCGGCACGCGGCCCAAGCAAGCCGCTTGGGCGGTTCAGGTCGTCTGCTGCAGCACGGTGTTTCCCGCCAGCCGGGACGGATGTTTCGTCCGGTGGCAGGTGGCGTGTACGAGGTGTGTCCGGTAACGGGTCCGTCCTGGGCGGGCTCTACCGCTACGTCGTGGAGGAAGGAACTCCCCGGTCCTCCCAGCTGCCTGGGACTACCATCGGCTGGGCTGAGCAGCACAATCGTGCGACACTCGAAAGTATGGAGAAAACCCGATGGGCCGCAAACACCGCCGCCTCCTGCCGCCAGGCACCGGTCGGCGGGTTCGCGTGCTTCAGTCGGCCCTCGGACCTGGCAAGCCCACTGAAGATGATCTCCTGCGGGCGTACAGGTCGATCAGCTTCGACATCGGCCCTGGCCATGAAGGCGGGCGGCTCTACGAGGGCCGCAGCGGGAACCGTGTCGTCATATTCGGTGTTGACACTGACCGTAACGACCCCAGCGGGGATCGCGAAGTGATCTTTCACGGTCAATGGAAGGGGCAGAGATGAGCCGGGCTGACGCGGCGCAGGAGATCGCCGCATACCTAGCCGGACCAGCACCCGAGAACGCGGTTGCCGACCTGCGCGACCTTGGCGTGATCGGCTTCGCTAATGAACTTCCCGGCATCACGCCCCAAACCATGCGAACCCTGATCGCCGGAGCGCGCCAAAAACGCCGGAGCTGGGATGAAATTGGCCGCAGGCTCGACATGACTGCGGAGGAAGCAGAATGCGCCTACCGTAAACTGAGCGAACCTGACGTGCATAGGACGGCAGACTGGCGTCACGTCATTGCGGTAGCCTTGGACGGGCTAACTGCCGCGATCGACGCTGTCAGCAATGCTCTCAGCCGCGTGTCGGACGGACTAGAACGTTCCCACCGCTGGTAACTGGCCTGGGCTGAGACCGATCTCCGGTCACGTCGGCCTTCGGCTCGCCGAGGCCGACAGCGATCACCGCGCAGGTCTCGTGGCGCCGAGGCGCGACACTGCCTAGCTGGTCATCCTCCATGAAGGAAGCAAACATCGGCTGTCCTCGGTGCATGGACTGCATACCGAGCCGACGTTTCGGAACGAGCCTACCAATCGCAAGCTTCAGAACTTGAGCCTTCTTGATCACCTCAACTGCGATCTGTGCGCCCTACCCGCCGTTCGGCGCTTCTCCGCTCCTCTGGGTGGCCGAGATGGCTGCGGGCCATAACGCATGATGTACGTCGGCCACTCCGGAATGGAGAGCGACTTGTTTTAACTCGTCAGGTCGATCTTCGTGTCACGGCGCTCGCCGCCGGGCTTGACCAGCAGCGGGCCTACGCCACCTTCAGCGAAGCGCACGATGCTGACTCCCGGTGCTCCCCGTGGCCCTTGCGGCCCGCGTGTCCCCGGCTCGCCTGGCGCCCCAGCCGCGCCCGCAGGCTGGTCGGCTGGCTCGAGCGCGCGCCGTGAACCGCCCCGTAAATACGGTCCCGTTATCCGACAAGACTTCCTCGGGCACACCGTAGATACTCAGGGCGTCCAGGAAGGCCTGGCAGACCGGCCGGGCAGTGGCCCGCATGACCGCTTTGGCGATCACGCAGAACCGGGAATGGTCATCGATCCCGGTCACGATCTTCACCTCACGGCCGTCAGCCAGGAACGCGCTGGCAGTGACATCCAGCTGCCACAGCTGCATTGCAACCGGGCGTTCCCACCGCTTGTAGTCCTGCCGCCTCCGCTTGCGGGACTTCGGCTCGATCAGGCCGTTGCGGACCAGCACCCGGTAGACCGTCGAGCGGGTCACGGTGCCATAACCCCGGCGATCCATCTCGACCACCAGCCGCTTCGGACCCCACCTCGGGTGAGCCCGGCGCAGCTCGCAGACCGCCGACTCCATGTCAGCCGCGATCTGCCACGGATGCTGACGAACCCTGCGGCTGCGGTCCGCCAGGCCCGACGGTCCCTCATCTCGGTAGCGGCGCAGCCACGCATGGACGCTCTGCCTGCTGACTCCGTAGCGGTCGGCTACCTCAGTCACCGGAACTCCGGCCCTGACTTCCAGGACGGCCCGGTATCTCTGCTCGGACACGCTCAGCTCCCACAGCATGAGCGGGAGTGTCAAGCATCAAGCGGAGCCGATGTGTAAAGCATCAAGCGGGACAGCACACGTGCTGGTGAGGTTCGTCGTGAGGAGATTCTCTACGAACTCAAGGCCGGCCCTGCGGGCGGCGACGACGCGACGGGGACCAGGGAACGGCCTCCTCACCTCTACCCAGGAGCAGGGGGATAGCATCACCAGGCAACCCACATCGTCCTCGCCAGCGAGAAGGGCCGGTCCTTACCGGAGGCTTTTGGTTTGATGGGCTAACCTACGCCGGTGTGCCGACTCTGGTTTCTGCGCAGGACGCTCAGATTTCTGCCCGGGCCTGGCTGCGGCTGCTGCGGGATGGAGCGGCCGGGCACCTCGCACCGAGAAAACGCAAACCGGACGGAGCCGCAGCAACACTCAGATAGAGCGAAACACTGTGGTAGCTGTGGGCTTCCCCGCAGAGCAGGCTGCCCGGAGCAGTTCACCTGATTTATGCTCCCGCAAGGGGAAGCTTCGCAAGGGGAAGCTTCCTACATCGGCGATCCAACGGTTGGGAGTCTGCTATGCCCTGGTCGCGCGGGCGGACGACAGCGACCGTTGCAGCACTAGTGACGATAGGCAGGATCGTTACCAGCATTGGCGAGCGGAGCCGGTGGTGGCTAGCTGCTACCGGATCGGCTGATCGTGCCAGCAGTGACGGTCGTCACTTGCTGCATCCGCGCTGCCGCCTGTGGAGTTAAATAGGGAGTGTCCTTGACGCCTGCGGATGTGCGGCACAAGCAGTTCGGTACGACCAGGCTCCGGCCCGGCTACGTCGAGGAAGAGGTGGATGCCTTCCTCGACGAGGTCGAGGCTGCACTAGACCGGCTGATCCAGGAGAACGAGGAACTCCGCGCGAAGCTGGCCGAGGTCCTGCGCGGCGGAGGAAAGCCGGCCCCCGCGCTGAGCTCGCCGTCCGAGCCGCCTCCCGAGCGAAGGCAGCCCGCGCCGGTAGAGAGTCCCCTTCTGACGCCTGCGGATGTGCGGCACAAGCAGTTCGGTACGACCAGGCTCCAGCCCGGCTACGTCGAGGAAGAGGTGGATGCCTTCCTCGACGAGGTCGAGGCTGCACTAGACCGGCTGATCCAGGAGAACGAGGAACTCCGCGCGAAGCTGGCCGAGGTCCTGCGCGGCGGAGGAAAGCCGGCCATCGCCTCGCTGGCCTCGCCGCTGTCCGAACCCGAGCCCGAGATGCTGGCCCCCGAGCCCGCGATGATGGCCCCCGAGCCCTCCCTGGAGCCAAGGCAGTCCGATTCGAGCATGATGGGCGTCCGGCCCAACGGTTCCCGGTCACCACGTGCAGAGCCAGTTGCTGAGCCGCCTCGGTCGCGGCGCCACTGGCTGGATACTTACATGCCTGCCGGCGTGCCTGTAAATGCTGATGTGAGCCTGCTGGTCAGGGTGGGCACCGACCCTTCTGACATAGGTGGCGGCCGCGTCCAATTGAGGGATTTCGAAACTGGCCCTGGCGCGATGCCGGTCACCGTCATCGCGCAGGCGCGCCGGGGACTGTCGCCGACCGGGCCGCTGGAGCAGGTGCTCGTCGTTCCCGAAACCGGAGATTCCGATCCGGTGCGGTTCACATTCCGCGCGGAACAGGCCGGCCTGTTCAAGATCCGGGTTAGCGCCTTCGCAGGCGGAACTTTCCTGGGTGAGCTCGCCACCGAACTGTCCGTCGGGGCGGCCGGCAGGCTCGCTGGCGGGCGGGTCAGGACGGCGGCGCTGGAGCCGATCCGAGCGGAGCCCGGGGAGGTGACGCTGCAGGTCCGGTTCGACGGCGAGCAGTACACCTTCCAGCTGCTGTCAGAGTCTTACCTGTTCGAGCCAGTGATTGCGCAGGCGCTGACGGCCCGGCCTGGGTGAGGCGGTGGAGCGGGCCGTGGCGACGCTCCGCGCGATGGCGAACGCGACCTCAGGGTACACCGAGAAGAATGCCCGGACCTGGAACGACATGGAGGTTTATGCGAAACTCGCCGCTGCGATCTTGGCTCATCGCTCTGACCTGCGGCTTCCAAGATCGCCGACCTTGGAAGTGAGGGGTTTTGCATAATCCTCATGGTGCCCGACCTAATCAAGGAGCAGTTCTGGCAGCTTCGTTCAAGCATCACCGCGTTTAGCATCGCCTGCGGGCAGGACACAATCCCCTGGGAACTGCTGTACCCGCTATTGCCGGGCCGGGACGCCGGCTTCCTGGTCGAGCAGTTCCCGGTGTTGCGCCGGGCCTATGGTGGTCCAGACTGGTGAGACCCGACCTGAAGTTCCCCGTCCGTCATGAGGAACGGGTGCGCACCGCATTCCAGCCCGAATCCGCCGGGTTAGAGCTGGCGTGCCTTCAAGGGGCGTAACAACACCGGTTTCTCCCGTATACCTTCCCATCTCGCTCACCGCGCCCGGCCCATCCGGCAGTACCGAGCCGACGCGACTTTGTCGAGGCTGCTCCCGCCCTCCCCGTCGATCCCCGGTTCAGGCTTCCTCAGCTTGATCCCGCCGCTACGACAGCGGGCAATGGCGGTCTTTCACCTCCATCCGGAACACACAACAGCGCATCGTGGCGCACCACCAGCAGGCACAGCTTGTGCTCTTCGAGGCGGATGTTCACGTGAATGCTGTCGGCCCACAGGTAGACGTAGTCCACGGCGGACAGGTCCCGGGCGGCGAATGCTTTCTGCTCGGCCTTCCAGGTCTCGGTCAGCCGGGTGATCACCGCCGCCGACAGCCCGGCCGCGGAGCCGAGGAACTGGCCGAGGGCGGGCACGAAGTCGCCGCTGGATAGGCCGTGCAGGTACAAAAGCGGCAGCACCTCGGTGACCTTCGGGGTCTTCGGCGCCCACGGCGGCAAGATCGCCGAGGAGAATCGTTTCCGCTCCCCAGTGGCCGGGTCGGTGCGCTTGTCGTTGACCCGCGGCGCAGTCACCTCGACTGCGCCCGCGCTCGTGAGCACCTCCCGCGGCTGGTGAGAGCCGTTGCGGACCACCAGGCGTCGGCCGTCCTCGTCCCACTCCTTGGCGAACCGGGCGATGTAAGCGTCCACCTCGGCGGCCAGCGCCTCGGCCAGCATCCGCCGCGCGCCCTCGCGGACTATCTCATCGATCAGCGACGACGGGCGATCCTTCCCACCCGGCTGGCCAGGGCAGTCGTCAGGAACTACGGTGAGCATCGGGCTGTACCTTCCCGGATGGCGTCATCCCCGCTGCCATAAATGACGCGCTGATACAGATCCTGATCAACCACTCTCGGAGGACCTTGCTCCCCTGGCCCTGCTAGCCGCACTAGTCCGCCAGGATCGGCGCTCTGGCAGACGTAGGGACTATGTGAAGTGACGATAAATTGAATTAGCGGAAAGTGAGCCTTCATCCAATCGCCAATATTCTTCTGCCAGCTGACGTGTAGATGGGAGTCGACTTCGTCAATAAGCACGATACCAGGATAGGCAAGCGTCGGTCGGCCTTTATCACGCTGAATTCGCAAGGTATTAAATGCGGCGTTCATCTGTCGAATGATGTCTACGACCAAAGCTGTCACTGTCCGATATCCATCACTCATTTGGCGCAAAGGAAATTCATCGCTGTTCCTGCGCACCCAAAGCCCCTCAGAATCGACTTTAGAGACTTCGTATCCGCCAGGGAGCATGCCATCACCTATAATGGCAAGGGCTGCATCGAGCGTTTCTTGTGCCCCGGGCCGGCTTTCTAGCCGGTATAGGTGTTGTTCGATGAGCCAACTCACGCCCTCGACTATTGACGGAACTCTTCGGTGTAGAAACTCCGTATTCGACTGAAGCCGAGCAGCTTAGACGCCGACTAGGAAATCTTGAAGGAAAGGTCCTCAGCGGTGAAGCTTCCTCATCCGAAGTGGAAGAGTATACAAACCTAAGCGACAAACTCACTAGTTCGCTTAATGCCAGAATCGATGAGGTGTCCGCTCGGCTTGGACCCGACGCGTGATCCAAATTGCTCGGATCGAGCTAGACAAGGCGCTAGACGATCGACTTAAATACAGAACTTTAAGGCTAGTTGGGCGAGGCGCTAGCCCGAAATCATGCACGTGGCTCATGGAAGAGGGCAACAAGTGAGCGAAAAGGCATCAAAGACGCCCTTATACGCATCGCCGTAGGGATGGAACGTTGCATGTACTGCGGGGATAGCCGCGGCACAGATATTGACCACTTCGAACCGATCAAAATTGCACCGTTCCGTACATTTGACTGGCCTAATCATCTGCTTGCCTGCTCGAGCTGCAACAGCAACGCCAAACGTGACGCTTACCCATGTGACGAACACGGCAAGAGCTTGCTGGTCAATCCAAGCTTCGAGGATCCGTCCGATCACCTCAAGCTGACTCTGAGCGTTGGAATGTACATGGGAATAACCCATAAAGGCTCTGTGACTATCCAAGTATTTCAACTAAACAGGATTGATCTTCGAATGGGCAGGGAAGCTGCATTCGCACGATGCAAATCTATGCTTCGGGACTACCTTAACTTGGAAGCATCAAGAAAACTCGATGAAGCCGCCACCACGAAGCTTGCCCTTGAAAGACAACCCTTTGCTGATGTCCTGCACGCCATGTATAAAGTAGTTGATCTACCGGGTGCACCCCTTTGGACGCGATGAGACTGCTCGCGCTACTGCTGAGAACACGAGGGCAGTGTTACCTCCTTGGCACGGCCAACGTGCGCGGGTGTGGTCTGCTGCCGCCGTGGTGGTTTTACCGCGTTGGTGCTTGGGCGGCAACGCCTGAGGTCGGGGACTGGGGAAGAAGACTGAACGCCGTTCACCCACCGGATGGTTCCGGTGATTGGGGTCCGCTGGCTCTGTTCGACCGCCCGCTTGAGGGGATAATCGCGCGTATCGCCCGTGCCCTGCGCGCCCGCGACCGCGTCCTAGCCACGGTTCTTGGGTTTGAAGGCAATGAGAGTCACGATGTCATCCTTTACGAAGCCGAGTCTTTGGCCCTGCAGCTGTCCGGGGCTCTTGATGTCGCCGCGGCCGCGACCGGGCTCCAGCTCGGACTAACCACAGATCAAGGGAAACCACTCAAGCCGACTGCCCTCAAGTTGCACCGGCGCGACTTCACCGCCGCTATCCGACGCCAAGGGGCAGGAATCACCGGCGCAGACCTCAAACGGTGGCGCGGTCCGGAGGAAATGCTTGGCCTGATCAGGAACCGGATCCACAGTGCGCCTGCCGTGCCGGTGGCCGGCGATGACGCAGTCTGGTTCGTGCTTCCCAAACAAGATCAGACGAGATTCAACGCTCGCGCCAACAAGCTGGGCGGGATGACCGCCTGGGGCGTCAAATCCGCGACCGGACCCGCTTCAGCGCTGATCGACCCTTGGACGCTAACCGAAAAAAGCATTGCCGTAGTGCGAGACGTGCTCAGCGAGATCGCATCGAAATGCCTTGCTCAGCTTCCACCCGCCGACGTCGCCGACGAACCATGGCCGTGGGATCCTGCAACAGGTGATTCCGCGCTGTCGCTACTCGGCCTCTAGAAAAGCGACCTCGGCTTCCCAACTGAGCCGAGACGGGCGCCGCAGGTAACACATACCGATCGCGATCTCCTGGCCGTCTTCCCGGGCCATGCCGGGCCGATGCTGCGCCCCGAACCCAGCCGCCTGCCGCTGCTGCGCGAACTCGAAGACAACCTCACCGAGCGGATCACCGAAGCGCGCCAGCGCACGTGGCTCGGCGAAGTCACTGGGCTCGAACAGACGCTTGCCGCCCTGTGGGACAAGAAGCAGCAGGTCGAACGGCTCACTGCCGCTGGCATCACCGACACCCCACGCGCGCTCAACTAGCCATGAAGCTGTTGGCTTACTGCGGCTGCTGCGGCAGGAATGCCACGCACGGCGGCATGATGGGCGGATGGCCGAATCACTCGCAGCCCAGTTCCTCCACGCCAACCTGGAGGTGGAGTGCCCCACCTGCCAATACCCCATCTGGGTCACTTGGGCCGAGGCGGTCGTGCAAGCCAGTATTCTCTGCCCGTGCTGCCGTGGCCGCATCCGGCTCACCGACCCAGAAGGCAGCATGCAGAACGCCGCACGCGTCGTTGAACAGCAAATCAACCAGGTCCTGAAAGGACTCCGGCTTTGAGATACCAGCAGGACCTCCAGGTCAGCCTCCGTGACCGCTTGCGCCGCCTGCTGGTCGCTGACTGCGAGGACGCCGGGCACGAAACCCGGCTCGTCACCGGCTGGATTGAACAGCAGCCCACTTTGCGCGCACTCCTGGCCGAGGCCGAGCGGGCAGAGCCCAGCCTTGACCCTGACAGCCTGATTACCGCGCTTCGGGAAGGCGGGGGCGGGCTTGGCCGCAGCTTCCGGTGGCCCAGCCAGACCGAAGAGGGCCGAGCGGTCCTCATCTGGCACCTGATGAAACGGATCGCCGCTGACGACCAGGACGGCACCGATGGCACGCGGATCGCGATGACCTACGGGCGTGCCGTCAGCAGCAGTGGCAGCAGCAACATCAACGACATATGGCGGGAGTTCACGGAGCGCATCCTCCGGCCGTTGTTTGATCACCTGGATGAGCGCATCGGCGCCGAAAGCAGCGTCCTCTACACCCTTGAGCGTTACGTCCGCCGGGTCGAATGGTTCGAGCGTGACGATCTCTACCGGCGTTACGAAGAGGACCGCCAGAACGGCGAGGAAGTCTACAACCGTGACCTGCGGAAGTTCCTGTTCAGCGAGGGCATCAACATGCCTTTCACCCAGGCCAAATCCGCCTCGGGGCTCTCCGACGTCCTCACCGACCTCGATACCGAAGACCCGTTCATCGGCGAGGTTAAGCTCTTCGACGCACGCAACCACGGAAAGCGGGAACTGGCCACCGGGGTGAACCAGGCCGCGGCCTACGCCCAGGACTGGAAGAAGAACACCGGATACCTGATCATCATCAACCTCTCCGCCCGTCCTCTTGAACTCCCCAGCGACGGGCCGAAGGGCACCTGGCCCCCATATCTGGATCTCGGCGGGATCCGCGTCTACCTGATTGCAGTGCGGGCGCTGCCAACGCCCACCGCAAGCAAGCAGGGCAAGCCCCAGCCAGTGACGATCACCCGGGAAGACCTCATCAACCCAGATGCCTGAACCGGTGAACGCAGCCACTCGCCGCGAGTGGCGCGCCAGCCAAGAGTCATCGCCAGCAAAAACCCCGTGATCGGTCGCGGAATGCCATGCAGCGGCTTACTGGTAAGAGACATTCCGTCCGTACCATTGCTGGAACCTGCGCGGTCCTCCGCTAACAACACGCGGAGCCCGCCTGCTGCGTGCTGGATCTTGCTAGCTACCAAGCAGGGACCCACGCGACACCGGTCGGCCTGTCGCTGTCGAGTCTTGCGTCTAGCGGCCTCGCATCCGCCGACGTTCTCGGGTAAGGCTCCAGTCCATGCCGCTATCGCTTCATCCTTGCCATCAGCGCGGGCGATCCGTTGGGTGTTTCTCAGCTCGACGATGGACAGGAAAGTTCGCGCACCTGTCTTTGTATGTCCAGGAAAGCTCGAAACCTCTGGGCGGAATGAAGGACATCAGCGTAGGTGCAGCTTGTGAAGGCCATGGTTTTCGTGGTCAGTGCCCGCTGTATGCATGGGCGCGTGACCGCGAAGTAGCGCCCACCGGCGTTCCCCGAAAGCATAGGGCACCACGCCCACCACCTTGCCGTACGCGGAATCGGCAGTCGCGCCAACCCGCCCGTGTGCACCTTCGCGCCTCCTCTCGGAGCCACAGACCCTGCCTGCCATGGTGTGGGCGATAGCGTTCCTGCGTGCGGTCAGCGCGGGAAACGGCTGTGTTCTCAGGTGCGGGCATCAGCGGTGAGGCGCCTGCTTCACTACCGCGGGGTTTCGGACTGCGGGATGACCTTCTCAAGCTCATGCATTCTGCTGCCCGGGAGAGCCTCGGGACTCAGGTGACCGACGCGCAGCTCGCGGATCTTCTGGGCTCCGGCCGCAAGCTGGAGGTAGTGCTTGCCCGCCTTTCCGGGGCGGCAGGCTTGGAGGCTGCGGATTGCCTGCTTCCCTCCGGCTGCGCGTGCCGAACGAGGCGCACATGCTAGCCGGGCTGCACCTTGCGCGGGGCGGCACACATGTGACCTTGAATTTCGATGTCGGGATCGAACTCGCCTACGAGCTGCTGACGGGCGGGGAGGCCACCGCCGCGCTTCCCGAGCCGTACCGCTCCGCTGCCACTGGCTGGCAAACGCTCGTGCCAGAGCGAGTTCCGGTGCTGCGGGTCGTGGCCAGCCGCCCCGAGCTCGATGCATGGGTGGCGGACCGTAAGCCGCTCGCGCTGCTCAAGGTTCATGGCAGCCTGAGCAGGGACCAGCGGTACCTGGTGGATGTCGTGGTGCTCGACATCGACGAACTGGGCCAGCTCACGCAGTCGCGGCGAACTGCCATTGACACCCTTGGATCGGCGAAGCGGCTGGTCATTACCGGGTACTCCGGAGCTGACCCCGACGTCTATAAGCCGCTGCTTGCGGCTGTCCCGGCGGCGGTGTCCTCGTGGTGCCGCTATTCGCTGCCCCACGGCTCACCTGTCTGGCAGGACTTGCATGCCCGGCGGATCGCCCTGTCAACCGGTGCGCCGACAGGCCTTGCCGTGACCGCGCTGCGGGAATTCCTCGGTCTCTCCAACACACCCCCCTGGCCCCAGCAACAACTTCCAGGGGTCGGCTATCGGGAGCATTTCGATCAGTGGGCATACGAGTTCCGCGCCAGCCGTCCCGCAGACAAAATCGCCGTCGCCTGGGCTTGGCTGCTTGCCGACGGAGGCGATCTCGACACCGCCAAGTGCATGCTCGGTGAACTCGCCGTCGCGGGACTCTCCCGACACTGGCACTCTCTTGCGGTACGCCGAGGTGCTGTACACGCGGGCTCGTGGTGACGACCGCGCCCGCGCCGAAATGCTCTACCGCCGGATCGCGGCGGACAGCCGGACCGATGCCGACACACGGCTAATGTGCCGTCTGCGCAGGGGCGACATCTCCCGCGGCCGCGCCATCCGCAGCGGCCAGCTAGCGATACTGCCCCTCATCAAGGCCTACACCCAGCCTCTGCGGGTCCTCGCCGCGACCCGGGCGGGACGGCGAGAGCAGGAAGCTGCCGCCGATGCCTACCGTGCCCTACAGCACACCACGCTGTGGGTCCTTGAACGGGCAGCCGCGACCGCCCCCCGGTGGTCCTGGGCCGCCATGGCTTACCTGTGCCGCGCCACCCGGCGGCTAGGCGGCCCCGCTGAACGGCTGGCGGGCAACGGCAACCGGCGCTCCCTCATCCGTCAGCACCGGCTCCTGCTGTCTGCCTATGCATCCCTGCTCTCCGGCCGACCACCCCCGGCCGGACGCCAGGAGGAAGTCCAGTCACTGCGGGATGCCTACCGCAGCGCCGACGACCTGCCTGGATCCGGCAACCTCGCAGCCACCCTGGCAGTGGTAGCTGCTGCCCAAAACGACTTGGCCA
>WNGR01004889.1_pt1 | contig 18164 bp, 22 predicted proteins | sample 5407581 | NCBI WGS metagenome assembly WNGR01 (sample SAMN13153383, study PRJNA577476) | soil metagenome | isolation source: 80 cm soil or saprolite under Garry oak tree replicate 2 | place: USA:California | collected 2016-06-15 | reverse complement strand
GCCCCGCCTGGGCTGCTGGTCACCCCACCCTGCCCGAGCACCTCAACGCCGGTCATGTCCGGTTCGCCCCTGAACTGGCAACCCGCCTCAGCGGACGCGGCCATCAGCTCAGGCCGAGCCACGGCCCGTCGGGCCATTAACCCCGGTGACGAGCGGTCTCTGACGGTCACTCGCGGACACCCCTCCCCGCAGGTCAGGCCATGTGACAGGCCCGGACGGTACAGATTCCCAAGCTGATAGTGCGGGTTCGATTCCCGTCACCCGCTCCACGGTTAAGATGCAGGTCAGGGGGCTTACCTGCGAGCGCAACGTCGGCCTGCCGAACTGCCGGGAGCTATCACGTGTCTGCGTGACCCGCCTCAAATCGCATCATCAGCCGTACCAGCTGACAGTGCCGACATGCCTTAGCTGGTAGCGGTCTACGCCTGGCCTTGGCCCCGCGTGAGGAACAGGACCTGGCCCGGCTGGAGCTTGGCGGTGCCGCTGAGCAGCACGGCAAGGGCGGTTGCGACTGCGGAGGGAAAGCCGCGGTTCTGCGGAAAAGTCTTAGTCGATACAAGGATCAGGCCCGCATGAGACTGGTCGGCGGCGCGGTAGCCGGTGTCCACCGGGATGAAGTCCTTGATGTTGGCGGTGACCAATGCCCGCCCCTCAGTTGTCGCGTAGGCGAGGATTTGGTCGTCGGGGAGTCCTACCAAGGCTGGATCGGCGACAACCGAGATCACGTCGTAGCCCTTGGTGCGGAGTTGCTGGGCGATGTCGTCAGTGAACATCTCGTCTAGCAACAGCGGCTGGCTCACGAGCTACCCGGCCAGAAGCTCGCGCTCGCGCAGCCAAGCTTGCTCGGCGGCTTCCTCTGCCGCCTCGGCGGCGGCGATCTCCGCGTCGACCTCGTCTGGGTAGGCAGCCCAGTAGCGGACTGCGGTGGTCAGCAGGCGCAGTGCTATACCAGTGTTATCGCTAACGAGGTTCACGAGATCATCGCTGTCCAGTCCTGGCTCGGCCGCGTGAGCCGACTTGACAGCACGGATGACCTCCCAGACGTCAGGACCTCCAGCCAGGGCGGCACGACGCCCAGTAGGACCGGACCGGAAGATGACACCTGGATGCTCGGCCATCCGCATGGCCTCATCGACGAGCCGGTTTGCCGCGGAAGACAACGACATACCAGGATTCGCCGCAACGAAGGAAGCAAGCCGGTCTGCCACCGGCGGATCGAACCTGACAGGTGTTGCGGTACGCTTACTCATGACTACATCGTAGTCGATGGGAGTCGCGTCAACAATCGATCAAACCTGCTCCCCGCTCCAGCCCAAAAGCGCAGGGTAGCTAGCTGATCCCGCCGCCAGCTCCTGATAGGCGGGGACGAGATCGTCCCATCGCGCCTTGGCGTCGCCGCGCGTGCGCCCGGCGAGATAGGCGGCGAGATTCTCGGCATGGATCTGTCACCCGACCCCGTAGAAGGCGATCGCGTCCTGCGGCATGCCCCAGACCTCGATGACCAGGATGGTCTGGTCGCCGTCGGCGGTCAGCGTGGCGTCAAGGGCCTCGTCGTACGGCGGCACCACTTCCCGCGCCGGTAGGATTCCTCAGCTTCCCTGGTCGTCACCTGCAGCCGCCGTGGAGGCTCGCACGCTTCCACGCGCCCGGTGGCGTCCGCGTCGGCATCTTCCACGTACAGGCGGAACTGCCCGCCGAGGCGGAGGTTGCCTTCTACCCGGCCGTACCAGGAGGCCAGGCGGCCGGGATCGGTCAGTGCCGACCACAGGTCCTCGATACCGGTGCCGCAGCGGTCTTCGATGCGACGCGTCAACCACGTTCATTCGTCGTGTGGACGGCGCTCGGGGCTGGTGCTGTCGTGTCATCGGCCGCGTCTTCGGGGCGCACCCGGGCGGCTTGCTGGAGCCAGGCAACGTGAGCCTGGAACGCTTCGCGCCCGTTCGGGGTCAGCCGGAACCAGGTCCGCGGCCGACGGCCGACCGCCCCTTTCCTGACTTCGACGTAGCCAGCGTCTTCCAGGAGCCGCGACTGCTTCGACAGTACCGAGTCACTGATCCCCGCGGCGTCGCGCAGCGCGGCGAACTCGACCCAGTCCGCGCCGCTGGCGAGCAGGCCGCAGATCGACAGCCGGGTAATCGGGTGAATGACCGGATCCAGCCTGGCGGCTAGCTTGCCCTTGGCGGTCACGCCGCTCCTCTGCCCGTCTCCAGGTCCCGGCGGATGCCCCGCAGATGGCCTTGCCAGCAGCCCGTTCCCGCCAGGGTAGCGAGCACGCCGACCACGATCGCGGCCGCGAGCAGCCCGTGCTGGAGCAAGAGCGATCCCACCGCGGAATTCGTGACGATGACCACGATCATGGCGATCCCCCAGGCGCGGCCGGACGGGTACTGCTGCAGGGTCCGTGTGCCCACCTTCACGCCGCTGACCCGGGCCAGGGCGTGTTGCAGCAGGTAGAACAGCACGATGGCGAGCAGGGTGCACCAGAGGCCCGCGCCGATGAGGTAGTGGGATCCGATCGGTACCGCACATGCCACGGCCAGCACGAAGGCCGTAGCCGCGACGTACCACCACGGCGTCTTCAGGCGGCTCGCCAGCTGCGCCCGCTGGGCGCGCAGCAGCACCAGCTCCGCGACGTTCTCCGTGTCGTCCCTAACCACCACGCCACTCCCTTCAAGTATTTTCCATCATGGAAAGTACATTCCCGAGGCGTGATGTGGCAAACGGCTGGGGGAGGACGGCTCCACTCCCCGTGCTCCACTGGAGCGGCTCCGGTGCTTTTGCGCGATAGCAGCGGGAATCGCCCTGGTTCCCCCCGCTCAGCCGCGCTGGCGCCTCTGTGTGCATGGGTCGCCTCTCATGACACATCAGCACGAGCCGCGGGACGAACGGGCTGGTGGCCCGGGGCCGTGGCGTGACGAGGTGACAGCCTGACGGGATGTCCCCACGCAGGTCGCGGGCATGATCACCGTGCCATTAAGGGCGGTAAAACGGGGGTGCTCACGGTTACTCGTGACACCCGGAACCCCAGGTCAGGCCACTAGCGGCTTGCGCAATGTCAGGTCGAGGAAGAACGGCATTGAAACCCACTCGTAGCCGCCGTCCTTCGCGGCGCGAAGATCGCTTGCCAGATCGTCGATCTGCTGCCCGGCTGCGATGCCCGAGGCTACGGCGCGTTCCCTCGCCGCCAGCAGGGTAGCCGCATGCAGGTCGAAGCCCACCTCCGGATCTATGATCCCGAAGCTTCCATCGACTGCAACGACGTCAAAGCCTGCCGCACGCGCCGAGCTCGCGAGGCCATCGACGGCGTGGCGCGGCACACCCCCGGCCCGTTCCACCAGGTCGTACACCAGATCCCAGTAGGCGCTAAGAGCATCGAGGTGCGGATGGGACCGCGGGCGCGGGCTGCGTAGCGCCTCTTGCGCCACCACCCAGCCGCCAGGGCGAAGCAGGCGTGCGATGTGGCTGAGGGTCCGTACCTGGTCGGGCTGGTGCATCAGGAAAAGCCGGGTATAAGCCAGGTCGAACGGGCCGCCCAGGGCGGCCGCGTCGAGGTCGTGGATGTCACCAGCAAGCAACTCCACGTTGCCCAGCCCAAGCGCCGCCACGACCGACCGGGCCCGCTGGATTGTCGGCTCGCTGAAGTCGACGCCAACCACCCGCCCGGCCGGGCCCACCATCTCCGCCATGACGGCCAGCCCGCCAATGGGGCCACAGCCGCAGTCGATGGCATGCCAGCCTTCCTGCATACCGACCCGGCGGAAGGCAGAACGGGCCATCTCCCGGGTGGTCTCAGCGACACCCAGGAGCCGCCGAAGATCCTCGTCGCTGCCGTCGAGGATGTAGCGCCTGACTCGCTCCGCGATCGCTTCAGCCATGACCGGCCCCCTTGCCGTCGCGAGCCCGTGAGGGCTTGTTATTAAGGCCTGCGCCCTCCTTGCGGAGCGGGCTGCGCACTGGCTTGATACAGCACCGCCCGATTCAATCGCGAACGCCGATGCCCGCTGGCAGACGAAGCGGGTCATCCGCTGTCCGCGAGACGGCACCGGCACAGGCCAATGTCGTCCAGGACACACCCGAGCCTGGGGCTTCCGCGGGCACCAGGATGTATGACGGGCGGGAGATACCTGGGCGGATCATCCCCGGGCCGCTCAGCGCCGCGCTGTCCGGTTACCTCGGCCAGCAGGTGCGCCTGTTCAGGGCGCTCGCCCCTGAGCTCAGCGGCACTGCTCCCGACCCGCGCCGGTTCCGCATGACCATCACGATGACCGGCGCTGACGCATGGGCCGAACACGGCTGGGGCGGGCAAGAGGTCTCCATCGGCGAGGCCATTCTGCGCGTCATAGCTCCCGTGCCGCGCTGTGTCGCCACTACCCGGAACCCGGACACGCGCAACTGATGCGCGGGTACTGCATGCGCTGCACGGCAAGAACGACATCACCTTCGGCGTCTGGTGTGACATCATCCGCCCCGGCCGTATTCACAGTGGGGACCTTGTCATAGCTAGACAACTTCCAGCCAGTACCCAAACCGGGGCTTCCACCTGCGGAAACACCTAGCCAAGCGGGCTGATCAAGTCACCCCGGGTGGTACGGCTCCTGGCCCGAGATCTGCCGTCAGCCATCGCTCCGGACGCAGGTAGATCGCGACCTGCTCGCCCAGCTCCGCCTCGGCGAACTCGATGTAGGCCGGGACCTCGTCCGGCGGCAGGTAGCGGGCAGCGATCTCCTGCAACAGCTCATCGGTCCCCGGAACCGTGCGAGTGACCGGCCCCTCCACCGATACATACCGAACGGTCGGCATGACCCGTTCGACCATCAGGGTGAAACGCCCGGCCGCCTCGATAAGCCGGGCCTTCTGGGACTTTGCCTCGGTCAGCACCCATGCCTCCCCGCCCGGTGCGTACTGATACCAGATCGGCACGGTAAGCGGGCCACGGCCGTGACCGGCCGAAACCGACAAGGCGGCGACGTGCGGCTCGGCCAGGAACAATTCGCGATCGCGTACAGACAAGCTGCTATCTGCCATAAGCCCGAGCCTAAGCAGGGCGGGTGGTCGGCGTTGACTTCAGCGAGCCGTCCATTCAGCGCGCACGGTCGGTGGTTACGGCGCTTGGGCTGGAGAACGTGGACCTGTTCGCCGGCGACATTCACGAGCTTGACGCGGCGACGCTGAACGGCCCGTTCGACCTTGCCTTCACACGGGCGTTCCTGATGCACCAGGCCGAACCGGCATGGACGCTGGGCCGAATTGCGGGCCTCGTGCGCCCGGGCGGCTGGATTGTGGTGCACGAGCCGCTAGCCAGTCCGCCGCCGAGGCCTTCGAGCTGGGCGTCGAGAGATTCGTAGGCCGCGCCGAAGGCGTGCAGGAACGACTGCCAGTCCCCCTCGTTCTGCCAGCGGTCGATCGTCAGGAACCGGTCGGCCCGACCAGTGTCGCGGTACAACTCGGTGTCCAAGAACCCCGCGGCGCGGCCAAACAGCTCGCCCCAGGCGCCGTCGGCTGCACAGGCCGTGGTGAACGCCGCCGCCCGGTCACCAGGCACCTCGTACTCCCACACCCGAACGAACATGACAGCATTCGACCATAGGCCCACCGGCCTGCGCGACCCGGCCCGGACGTGCGTACCGGTAGCCGGAAGATCAGGCCGGCAGCCCTCCGCCGGGCCCCACGCCGCACGTGACACGACTAAGGTTGGCCCAGTCCAGCCCAGACCCGGCATCGATCACCAGGAAGCGCCGCCGCCGTAGTGGCCCGGCCGATAATTCCGGCAGCGCGAGACGACATCGCCACCGCAGCAGCGCATCAGGAACTTCGTCGCGACCATGACGGGGCGATCACGGTGACGAGCATGAACGGAGGCCAGTGCATGACGCGGCTACCAGAACCTACGGCCCGTCGTTACGGCAAGGTCTTTGATGAGATAGCGGCTGAGTACGACCGCCGCCGCCCGGCTTATCCTGACGAACTCGTCGACCAAGCGTGCCGGGTCGCGGGGATCCGGAGCGGTGATCGTGTGCTCGAGGTCGGGTGCGGAAGCGGCCAGCTGACGCGCGGCCTTGTCGCTCGGGGCCTGCATGTCACGGCGGTCGAACCCGGCACGAGCCTCATAGCACTGGCCAGGCAGAACCTGGAAGGTGCGGGAGAGGTGGACTATGTAAACGCTCAGTTCGAGGATGCGTTGCTTCCCCGCGGGCAGTTTCGGGCCGTGTTCTCTGCGTCCGCGTTTCACTGGATTGACCCCGGGGTTAGCTGGCAGATGGCCGCTGATGTACTTGTTCCCGGTGGAACGCTCGCCCTGGTGCAATACTGCGGACTGGAGGAACAGCGCAGCAAGCCAGATCAGGAAGCAGCACTCGCTGCCATAAGAAAGGTCGCCCCGGATATTGCCGATAATTGGCCGACCTACAGGGATCTCGACGCCACGCTGGCTGGAATTGAGCAACGCCGTGGCAATGTCTCGGAGGTATGGGCCTGGCTCGGCAGCTACGACATAGGGCAAGATTATGCCAGCAGCTTGTTCGGTGATGTTCAGGTGGCAGTCATGCCACAACTCGTCGAGCACACCCCTGACGAGCTCAATGCTCTCCTTCGTACGATGTCGTTTTACGCTCGGCTTTCCCCGGGCCAGCGGCAGGCCCTTGAGGGTGAATACGAGGCCATGTATGCACGACTCGGGCGCCCGATTCGCGCGAGCATCGTCGCCGCTCTCGTCACGGCACGGCGCACCACGGAGAGAGGTGATCACCGCACATCGCCCCAGGGTACGCCACGCTGACACCCGGATAAGGAGGCCCATGGAGATCTTCCAGTTCGATCGCAGAGAAAAGAACGTCACCAGCGGAACGGACACCGGCCTTATCGCCCTCGCGGTCGAAGGCGCCCCGCTCGACTTGTTCGAGCCGGAAATACCCGCTGGCTAAGGTCCCCACGACCATTCGATGGCTCACGGCTCCAGCAGCACCTTCACCGCCCCGGTCCGCCCCGGGTCCTTCAGCGCCAGCACCGCCTCGTCCCACCGCTCCAGCGGAAACCGGTGCGTAATCACCGGCGTGAGATCAAAGCCCTCAACCACAAAGTCGAAGTAGTGCAGCATCGCGTGCTTGGCCACGTCACTCACCGATTCCACGCCGAACCCATTCGACCCCAGCACCCGCAGTTCCTTGAAGTACAGCGGCGTCCACTCGAACCGCTTCGGCGGCTCCACTCCGGACACGACCAGCGTGCCCCCCGTCGAAAGCAGCCGCAGCGACGTCTCCACCGTCTCCACCGACCCGATCGTGTCGTACACCACACAGGGCCCGTCCTGCAGCCACTCCTGCCCGCTCCACGGCACCAATGGTGATGCTCCGACCCGCCGCGCTACCTCAGCCACGAGCACGTTCGGCACCGAAGACAGCACCGCGTGCGCCCCGAGCCGTGAAGCCAGCCGAGCCCGCGCCCCCGGCCTCGTCGCCGCCCATACCTCCGCCCCCGGATACATGAACCGCACCAGCGCGATCACCGCGTACGCCAGCGTCCCCGAGCCGTAGACCAGCACCGGCTGACCGGGCACGGGCGGCGCCAGCAGCACCGACCGAAGCGACACGCTGAACGGATCAGCCAGCACCGCCGCCTCGTCCGATACACCCTCGGGAATCGCGAACAACTGCGACTCGTGCGCCGCGAACCGCTCGGCGTGCGCCCCGGCCGCCGCCGCGCAGTTTCCGATGTGGATCGAAACCGGCAGGTTACCCGACCGGAAGTTGCGGCACCACGGGTACCGCCCGGCCGCGCACGCCGAACACACGGGCTCGATACCGCGCGGCACGCACGACAGCCACGGGTTGAGCACGACGCGCTGCCCGGTATCCAGCCGCCGACCGACCACCTCGTGCCCGAGCACGTGCGGGAACGAAACCAGCGCGGTGAGCGGGTTGTTCCGGGATCCGTTCAGCAGGATCTGCTTGACGTCCGAGCCGCACAGCCCGGAGAACGTCGTCCGCACCCGCACCCAGTCCGCGGCGGGCAGCGGCAGCTCGGGCACGTCCTCGATGCGTACGGGCGCGAACCGGGACACGAACGCCCGCCGGTCCACCCGGCCGCCGATGGCCGAAGCCGCCTCCCGGGCCAGGCTGTGCCGGAACACCAGCGCTTTCACCCGGCACCGGGCCGGATCGGCGGATGCCACACGTGCACGGTCACCGATCCGCCCCGCCGGGCCTTCCCCGGCGCCCGCGGGGACTGGTCCACCACCAGCCCGTCGACCGGCATCGGACGCGGGGTGAGCCGCACCGATACCACGCGAAGACCCAGCCGCCCCGTCACCTCCAGGCTCACGTCGTAGAACAGCCCCCGGACGTCCGGCACCGGCACCCACTTCGCCCGCCGGGGGCCGGGAATCCAGCCGCTCATCGCCAGCAGGCCGCCGAGCATGCCCACCGGGTCGAATTCCCCGAGAATGCCCCGGTCGGTATCCGTCTCGGAGCCGGTCGGGTACGTCCCGGCGGTGCTGGTCCCGGCCGGGGGCAGGCCGCCGCCGCGGCGCCGGAACCCCATCGCCTCGTCGTACCGCTCCCGGGTCGCCGGATCGCCGAGGACCTCCCACGCGCCGTCCAGGAACTCCTGCGCCCTCCGCACCGAAACCAGCACGTTCGACGGCGCGCCCGAGATCATCTCCCCGCGCAGCAAGGCCGCCCGCTCCTGGTACTTGCGCCTGATCTTCTCCGCAGCCGTGCCGGGCAGCACGCCCAGCACCTCGTACCAGGTGATCCCGGGCTCCATGGGCCGAAAAGCTACAGCAAACGACCGGAAAGCTACAGGAAGTTGTTCGGCCAGATCATCGTCCGCCACATGTGCGCTACCGGCGAGCCGTCGAAGCCGAGCCCCTCGGCAGGCTGCCGGAAATGACGCCCCACGATGTCAGAAAAGTCGTCGAAATCCACGGTCACGTTCGGGTCGAACGAGTAGATGTCGTTGATCGTCACCAGCCGCGAGGTCATGTACCACCGGTGCTTCCGCGCCGCGGAAGCCTCCCGCTGTATATAGGCAGGCGGGCTGTAGTCCGGCCCGAAGTAATCGATATACGCCTCGGGATAGCTGTACCCCGCCGGCTCGTCGGGATAGTAACGCAGCGCCTCGTGCTTCTCGATGGCCCAGGCGACCTCCTCGTCTACGTACGGCGCGACCAGCTGCGCGCCCCAGTAGCCGTGGTTGGCCGAAACCAGCCCGGCGATGGCGATGTCGTGCAGCAGGCACGCCATGATCACCTTCTCGTCGAGCCCGTTCTCCCGGGCCACCCGCGCGCTCTGCAGCAGGTGGGTGCGCGGGATCGGGTCGAACCTGAGCAGGTAGAAGTCCCGCAGCGTCGGCCGTTCCGGCAGCTTGGGTAGCTCGGGATTGTCTCCCATCATGAACACCGTGTCGGGGTGTTTCGCCTCGGCCAGCAGCGGGCCCTGGTGCCCGCGGGCCGGCGTGCCCAGGGCCGCCACGGCCGGCGGCATGATGATGCGCCGCCGCCGGTCGACGGCGTTGTCCAGCGGCTCGCGGATCCAGTTGTCCAGGCCCGCCTCCCGCAGCGAGGCCGGCAGTTCGTGCGGAAGCACCCGGGTCGATGGTTGCTCAGCCATAAGGCGACTCTAAGTCAGCGCGTTAGGCTGGCGATGGCCCGAGTTCGAGGAGGAGCACATGTCGCTCAAGATCATGCCGCACGGTCGCCTGCAGGAGTGGGTCGCCGAGGAGAAGGGCTTCTTCACCGCCGAGGGCCTGGATTACGCGTTCCTGACCGACAGCGGCGACTACGGCATCCACTCCGTCCAGCGGGACGCCTCCGGCGAGGTCAGGACCGGCGCGTTCGAGACGTTCGGGGCTGGGCGCGACGGCGCCGACGTGAGCTGCGCGTGCCACTGGGCCACCAACGCCGCGGCGGGGGAGCGGTCCGGCCACCTGGTGACCACGGCCTACTCGGTCGCGCCGTGCGCCATCGTGGTGCCCCCCGAGTCGTCCGTCCGCCGTCCCGAGGACCTGGCCGGCGTACCGATCGGCATCGGCTATCACTCCGGCAGCCACTTCGCCACCGTGCAGGCGCTGGAGGGCGTGCTCGGGCCGGACGACATGAAGCTCACCTTCCAGGGCCCGCCGAACGAGCGCCTCGACGCGCTGCTGCAGCGCGGCGTCCAGGCCGCCACCGCGTGGGGCGTGCCGCTCTACGTCGCCGAGGCCTTCGGGTTCCGCAAGGTGGTGGACGCCACGTTCATGATCGGGTTCCTGGTCACCGGATCCGAGGCCAGCAAGGACGACATCGGCAAGTACCTGGCCGCGTTGCGCCGGGCGCAGATGGAGATCGACCTGCGGCCCGAGCTCTACAAGCACTACCACCTGCGGTCCGTCCCGGAGAAGTACCGGGATCAGGTGGACGTGCGGGCGTTCGGGATCGGCGAGCGCATCGTGTTCCTGGAGTACACCAGGGAGAACTTCGAGGCGACCCGGCAGTGGACGGAGGCACACGACCTGTTCAGCGGCCCGCCGTCGGCCGGCTACGACCAGGCTGCCCTGGTTTGATACCGAACGGGCCGGGCCGGACGCCTACTTGACGCTGATCCGCGTGCCGTGCTCGGCGCCCTCGCAGATCTCCCGCATCACGCCTGCGGCGGCCACGTCGAACACGTGCATGGTCAGGGACTGCTCGTTGGCCAGCACGAACGCGCTGGTGTCCATGATGCGCACGCCTGCCGCCAGCGCCTCGTCGTAGGTCAGCCGGGTGAACCGGACCGCGTCCGGGTTGAGGTGCGGATCGGTGTCGTAGACCCCGTCTACGCCGCGCTTGGCCACCAGCAGCGCGTCGGCGTCCAGTTCGAGCGCCCGCTGCACGGCCGGGTAGTCGGTGGTGACGTAGGGCTGGCCGATGCCGCCGGCCAGCAGCACGATCATGCCGCGCTCCAGGTGATGCATGGCGCGGAGCCTGATGAAGGGCTCGGCCACGCTGTGGATCGGCACCGCGGTCATCACCCGCACGTCGGTTTCGGTCCTGGCCGTGAGCGCGCCCCGGAGCATCAGCGCGTTCATGATCGTGCCGAGCATGCCGATGTTGTCCGCCTCGGCCCGGCTGATGCCCCAGCCCTCGGCCATCCGGCCGCGGAAGTAGTTGCCGCCGCCGACGACCACCGCCACCTGCACGCCGAGATCGTGCACGGAGAGAACTTCCTCGGCCACCCGGGACAGGCTGGCCGGGTCGACCCCGGAGCTTCCCGATCCGGCGAGCGCCTCGCCACTGAGCTTGACGACGACCCTGCGATAGCGAGGCACAGTGCTCTCCATCCGGCAGGAAACCCCCAATCCTGGCTGCCCGGAGTGGCAACCCCGCCCACGCTACCGTATGCCGGAACCCGGCCCCGTGCGCTTTTATCTACAGGATGTGTAGACAATCGACGATATGAGCACCGTATCGCTGGTTACCGGCGGCAACCGCGGTATCGGCCGGGAGGTGTGCCGCCAGCTCGCCGAGCTGGGTCACGTTGTGCTGCTCACCGCCCGTTCGGCCGATGCGGCGGCAACCGCCGCCCGCGCCGTCCACGCCGAATCCCTTCCCCTCGACGTCACCGACCCGGCCAGCATCGCCGCGGCCGCGCACCGCGCCGGCGAGCAGTACGGAAGGCTGGACGTCCTGGTCAACAACGCCGCCATCACGTACGACACCTGGCAGCGGGCGGTCGACGCCGACCTGGCCGTGATCCGCGAGGCGGCCGAGACCAACCTGTACGGCCCGTGGCTCATGGTCCAGCAGTTCCTGCCGCTGCTGCGGGTCAGCGAGCATCCCCGGATCGTCAACGTCTCCAGCGAGGCCGCCTCGCTGGCCAGCATGGGCGGCGGGACCCCGGCCTACACCGCGTCGAAGGTCGCCCTCAACGCCCTCACCCGCATGCTCGCCGCCGAACTCCGCCGCGATCACGTCCTCGTCAACGCGGTCTGCCCCGGCTGGGTCGCCACCGACATGGGCGGGCCGGGCGGCCGCCCGGTCGAAGCAGGCGCGGCCAGCGTCGTCTGGGCCGCGACCCTGCCCGATTCCGGCCCCACCGGCGGCTTCTTCCGCGACGGCAGGCCGCTCCCGTGGTAGGCAGCGTGACAGGCCTGGATCACGCCTGGGATCGTGCCCTGGACCTGGCCTGGGACGCGTTCTGCGCAGGCACCACCCCGGTCGGCGCCGTGGTGATCGACGCGGCCGGCGCCATCGTGGCCGAGGGCCGCGGCCGCCGCTACGAGCCGGCCGCCCCGCCGAGCTCCTCCACATCGTCTTCCTCATCCAGCGCCCGGCCGGCCCCCACGTCCTGGCCGCCCAGCGATCCGCTCTTCCCACCCGAACCGCCCAAGCCGCCGCCCCCGAGACCCTCCGCCTCTTCACCGAGCTAGCCGCCACCCACGCCCCCCTAACCCACCTCCGCTCAGCCCTCCGCGCTCTCACTTAGCCCCACTAGCCTCGTCAGCCCCACAAGCATCAGTTCTTGGCGTCGGCGCCCTTCTCGTCCCGCATCCGGAACATCCCGATGACCCGGCAGTTGATCAGGCATCCTGGGAAGGTGGGCTCGTCCAGAAGCACGAGCGCGTCCAGTGGGTCGCCGTCGTCGGCCAGCGTGTCCTCGATGAATCCGTAGTCCGCCGGGTACCTGGTCGACGTGAACAGCATGCGGTCCAGCCGGATCCGGCCGGTTGCGTGGTCCATCTCGTACTTGTTCCGCTGTCCCATGGGGATCTCGATGAGAACGTCAACGTCCACTGGTTCGCTCCACGCCGGTCTGGGTGATTAACTCCATTGTTCCCGCCGTCCCAACGTAGACCCCGCGCGAGGTGGTAGGTCATGGCGCGCCGCACCCGGCTAGCGGCCGTGGTCACGCTCGCCATGATCAACGTGTTCACGCTGGCGGCGGGCATCACCGTGGCCCGCATGCTGCCGCCCCGGCTGGCCGCCCTCAAGGTCCCCACGGTCGCGGCCAAACCGGTCAGCCAGGCCGCCCCCGTCCTGAACCCCGGCCTCAGCACAGGCAACTTCCCGACCAACAGCGGCCTGCAGTCGGCCCTGGCCGCCCCGCTGTCCGCGTCCGCGCTCGGACCCCAGGTATCCGCCATCGTGACCGACCCGGCCACGGGCAGGGTGCTCTGGTCGCAGAACCCGGACCAGCCCTCCACGCCCGCCTCGACGACCAAGCTGGTTACCTCCGCCGCCGCGCTGGCCGCGCTCGGCCCGGGCGCCACGTTCACCACCAAGGTGGTGCGCGGCGCCACGCAGAACAGCGTCATCCTGGTCGGCGGCGGCGATCCCACCCTGGCGGTGCACCCGTTCCCGGCGGGCCGGTATCCCCGCCCGGCCACGCTGGCCAGCCTGGCCGAAACAACCGCGAAGGCACTCAAGGCCCAGGGGCGCCGGACCGTCAGCCTCGGCTACGACGACGACCTCTACACCGCCCCGGACCTCGCGCCCGGCTGGCCGGCCGCCTACGTCAGCACCGGCAACGTCACCCCCATCTCCGCCCTCGAGGTGGACCAGGGCCGGCTGACCACCGCAGGCGAACCCGAGGACGATGACGACCCCTACAACCTTCGCGCCCGGACCACCGACCCGGCCGGCATGGCGGCGCGATCCTTCGCGGCCCTCCTCGGAGCCGACGGCATCCACGTCACCGGAACCCCGGTCGCCGCCGAAGCCCGGCCGAACGCCACGACCCTGGCCAGCACGAACTCACCGCCGCTGTCCGCGATCGTGCAGCAGATGCTCGAGGAGAGCAACAACGTGATCGCGGAGAACCTCGCCCGCCAGGTTGCCATCAAGAACCACCAGCCCGCCTCCTACCGCGGGGCCGCCGCCGCCGTGACCAAAGAGCTAAGCGATCTCGGCATCAGCACCAGCGGCCTGCACCTGGTCGACGGCAGCGGCCTGTCCCCGCTGGACAAGATCGCGCCCGCCACCCTGGTCACGACGCTCCAGGTGGCCACCACCCACAGCAAAATCCGCGCCCTGCTGGCCGGCCTGCCCGTCGCGGGCTTCTCCGGCACGCTGTCCGCCGGGCAGAGCGTGTTTGCCGGGATCGGCGGCCCGGCGCTCGGTTCGGTCCGGGCCAAGACCGGCAACCTGGACACGGTGACCACCCTGGCTGGCCTGGCCACCGACCGGGCCGGCCGGACGCTCGCGTTCGCACCGTTGGACTGTGAGCAGCACGCAGATGATCGACTGGGACGTCGCAATCTCCACCGGAACCCGGTGGGCCAGGCCCGGGCCGCAGGTGAGCCTGGCCGAGGCGAGGCGGACGGTCTCAGAGCTACGTGACCTGGCCGGAGCCGTCCAGCAGCCGGTCTACGAGGTCACCGGAATGTCGGGTAGCCCCGATGGGGCCCTGGGCCGGGTCGCGGTGGTGGACCGGCCGGGGTGGATCCGGGCCAACGTGGACGGGTTCCGCGTTGTGCTCGAGCCCCTCGTGGAACAGCTCAGGGAGCGCGCGCCGGGCGGCGCGGCGGCCGGTAAGGCCGGCGGGGTGATGACGGCGGTGGGATCCCGGGTCACCGGCATCCAGGCCGGGCTGATCCTGGCCTACCTGTCCTCCCGGGTGCTCGGCCAGTACGAGCTGTTCCTTCCGCCGGAGACCTCCCCGGTCAACGGCGAGCAGCCGGGCCGTCTCACCCTGGTGGCGCCGAACATCGTCATGGTCGAACGCGAACTCGGCGTCGACACGCACGACTTCCGCCGCTGGGTGTGCCTGCACGAGGAGACCCACCGGCTGCAGTTCACCGCGGTGCCGTGGCTGCGCGACTACGTGCAGAGCCAGATGACCGAGTTCCTGCTCGCGTCCGAGCTCGACCCCGCGGCGATCCTGCAGCGGATCAGGTCGGCGGCCGACGCGATGGCGGGCGCGGTGCGCGGCGGAGACGGCGGCAGCCTGATCGACGCGGTGGCCACCCCGAAGCAGAAGGAGATCATGAACCGGCTGACGTCGGTCATGACGCTGGTGGAGGGGCACGGCGACTACGTGATGGACGCGGTCGGGCCCCAGGTGGTGCCCTCGGTCGAGCAGATCAGGGAGCGGTTCAACTCCCGGCGCGGGTCCAGCGGCCGGGTCGAGCAGACGATCCGCCGCATCCTCGGCATCGACCTGAAGATGAAGCAGTACGCGGAGGGTTCCCGCTTCGTCAAGGCGGTCGTGGACGAGGTCGGCATGGCCGACTTCAACAAGGTCTGGACGTCCCCGGAAACGCTGCCGACCAGGGAAGAGTTCAACCACCCGCACAAGTGGGTGGAGCGGGTCGTATCCGGCGTGTAGCCAGCATGGGTCCCGGCGTCGCGGTCGCCGAGGTCCGCAGCGCGGTGCGGGCCTGCCTGTCCGGCCTGGCCGCCGGTGACCTGGTGCTGGTGGCGTGCTCCGGCGGCGCCGACTCGCTGGCGCTGGCCGCGGCCGCGGCCTTCGTGGCGCCGCGGCTGGGCCTGCGGGCGGGCGGAGTGACCGTCGATCACGGGTTGCAGCCCGGTTCGGCCGAACGGGCCGGGGAAGTCACCGCCCTCCTGTCCGCCCTGGGGCTCGACCCCGCGCAAAGCCGCGCCGTGACGGTGCCCGCGTCGGCCGCGGGCCCGGAAGCCGCGGCCCGCCAGGCCAGGTACGCCGCCCTCGACGAGGCCGCTCACGAGCATGGCGCCGTCGCGGTCCTGCTCGGCCACACCCTCGACGACCAGGCGGAGACGGTCCTGCTCGGGCTGGCCCGCGGTTCTGGCGGCCGGTCGCTGGCCGGGATGCCCGCCCGGCGCGGCCGGTACCGCAGGCCGCTGCTGGCCGTGCGCCGCGGTACTACCGCCGCCGCCTGCGCCGAGCTGGGCCTCGAGCCCTGGCAAGACCCGCACAACGAGGACTTCAGGTTCGCCCGGGCCCGGGTCCGTCACCGGGCGCTGCCCGCGCTCGAGGAGGCCCTCGGACCGGGCGTGGCCGAGGCGCTGGCCCGCACCGCGACCCAGCTGCGGGCCGACGCCGAGTGCCTGGACGACCTGGCGTTCGCCGAAAGCGGACAGCTCCGCACCAACGCATCGGATCCTGCCGGGCTGGACGCCCGCTGGCTGGCCGCGCTGCCCGCCGCGATCAGGGCCCGGGTGCTGCGCGACGCGGCGATCATGGCGGGCTGCCCGCACGGAGCGCTCACCGCCGGCCACGTGGACGGGGTGGACGCCCTGGTCACCGCGTGGCGCGGGCAGCGCTGGGTGGACCTTCCTGGCGGGGTCCAGGCCAGCCGTCGTGATGGCAAGGTCTGGTTCACGAGTAAGGGGAGACCCGTTGGACGAACGTGACATGGGCGACGACCTGAAGCAGGTGCTGATCACCGCCGGGCAACTGCAGGCGCGCACCGCCGAGCTCGCCGCCCAGATCGACGCCGACTACGCCGGCCGGGACCTGCTGCTCGTCGGCGTGCTCAAGGGCGCCGTGATGGTCATGGCCGACCTGGCCCGGGCCATGCACCTGCCGGTGCAGATGGACTGGATGGCCGTCTCGTCCTACGGCTCGGGCACGAGATCCTCCGGCGTGGTCCGCATCCTCAAGGACCTGGACACCGACATCACCGGCCGCCACGTGCTGATCGTGGAGGACATCGTGGACTCCGGGCTCACCCTGTCCTGGCTGGCCGGCAACCTGCGCTCGCGCGGGCCCGCGTCGCTGGCCGTCTGCGCCATGCTGCGCAAGCCCGGCTCGGCCCAGATGCAGGTGGACGTCAGGTACACCGGGTTCGACATCGGCGATGAGTTCGTCGTCGGGTACGGCCTTGACTATGCTCAGCGGTACCGCAACCTGCCCTTCATCGGGACACTCGCCCCGGCGGTGTACGGCGGGGACTAGGGGAACACAATCCCCCAAGGGAAGCGTTGACTTTCCAGGCGTTGCACCAAGCGGTGTACCGTCGAGCTTTGTAAGGATGGCCATCCCGCCGGAGGTCGACGGGAGTGTGAGGCTGGTCAGGAGGGAACGGCCCCGGGCCGACGGGGCCGCTCATCGATGGAGCTAAGGCGCTTTTTCCGCGCACCGCTGCTGCTAATCGCCGTGGCGGTGCTGCTGTTGCTTTTCGTGCTCGACTATGCCAATTCGGGGAGCTCGTACAAGCAAGTTGATACCTCCCAGATCGTCACGGCCATCGACCAAGGCCAGGTCAAGAGCGCTCTGATCGTCGACAAGAACCAGACGATCCAGATCACCACCAAGAGCGGAAAGAACCTCGAGGCTTCCTGGGTCACCGGCCAGGGCCTGCAGCTGCAGAACAAGCTGCAGCAGCAGGTCGACAAGGGCAACCTGCCGGACGGCTACAACGTCAACATCCCGAAGAGCAACGCGCTGCTCGACCTGATCCCGACCGCGCTCATCTACCTGGTCATCTTCCTGCTGTTCTTCTTCATGCTGTCGCAGATGCAGGGCGGCGGCTCGCGGGTGATGAACTTCGGCAAGTCCAAGGCCAAGCTGATCACCAAGGACACGCCGAAGACGACGTTCGCCGACGTGGCCGGGGTGGACGAGGCCATCGAGGAGCTGCAGGAGATCAAGGAGTTCCTGCAGAGCCCGGCCAAGTTCCAGGCCATCGGGGCCAAGATCCCCAAGGGCGTGCTGCTCTACGGCCCGCCGGGCACCGGCAAGACCCTGCTCGCCCGGGCCGTGGCCGGCGAGGCCGGGGTGCCGTTTTACTCGATCTCCGGTTCGGACTTCGTGGAGATGTTCGTCGGTGTCGGCGCGTCCCGGGTTCGTGACCTGTTCGAGCAGGCCAAGGCGAACGCCCCGGCGATCGTGTTCGTGGACGAGATCGACGCCGTGGGGCGGCACCGCGGCGCCGGCCTCGGCGGCGGCCACGACGAGCGCGAGCAGACGCTGAACCAGATGCTGGTCGAGCTGGACGGCTTCGACACCAAGGGTGGCGTGATCGTGATCGCGGCCACCAACCGGCCCGACATCCTCGACCCGGCGCTGCTGCGTCCCGGCCGGTTCGACCGCCAGATCGTGGTGGCCCAGCCCGACCTGGCCGGCCGCAAGGGCATCCTGAAGGTGCACGCCCGGGGCAAGCCCATCTCGCCCGACGCCGACCTCGACATCATCGCCCGGCGCACCCCCGGGTTCACCGGCGCCGACCTGGCCAACGTGATCAACGAGGGCGCGCTGCTGACCGCGCGGCACAACGGCAAGCAGATC
>WNGR01003110.1_pt1 | contig 18164 bp, 19 predicted proteins | sample 5407581 | NCBI WGS metagenome assembly WNGR01 (sample SAMN13153383, study PRJNA577476) | soil metagenome | isolation source: 80 cm soil or saprolite under Garry oak tree replicate 2 | place: USA:California | collected 2016-06-15 | reverse complement strand
AACGAACAACAAGGTTCGTTCGTCCGTCGAGGAACTGGAGAAACCAAATTTAGTTCAACCGCCCATCGCTGTTGTGTCATTGCGTAGTAGGCTGGAGGGTAAAATGAGGAGGCGGCAGTCTTGCGAGACCGTTCTTATTGGAAAGAACGTTTTGATTAGAGAAGGCATTGCTAAAATTCTGCACGCGGCAAATTTTCACATCCCGGTCTCGGCGTCGAGCCCCGAGGAATTACCGAGCTCACTTCAAGCCGAGAAACTGATGTTCCTCATCGTCCATTCGGGCGAGGGTTTCAATCTCGCGATAGCGCAAATCGGATTTGTGAAGGATCGTTATCCGGACGCGCGCATTGCGATCGTATCCGACAATTATCGGCCAGTTGACCTTGCTTCCGCATTTCGTGCAGGCGCCAACGGCTACTTCGTGAACGTTAATTCGTGCGACGCATTCATCAAATCCGTCGAGCTCGTGACGATGGGCGAGACCGTCTTCCCGCCTGCGTTCCTGTCATTCGCGCTTGATGCCAATCGCGAACGCGAAACGGCGGAGCCCAGCGAATGCGAACAAGCAATCCTCGCCGCTGCAGAGGACGCGATCTTGCCGCAGCTCTCTCCCCGAGAAAAGGCAATTCTATCCTGCCTTATCGAAGGCGATTCCAACAAGTGCATTGCCAGAAAGATCAAGATCGCCGAGGCGACCGTGAAGGTTCACGTCAAGGCGATTCTGCGCAAGATCCGGGTCCAGAACCGGACACAAGCGGCGATCTGGGGAATGAACCATGGGCCGCTAGTACGGGCGGCAAACGGTCGCGCCCCCTCGGCCGTCGATGCAGGCGGAGGGATCGCGAAGCCTATCGAGGTGATATCCGAAATGGAGCAGCTCAACGAGCCGGCTTCATTGGTTCCCCACTCTGGTCGCGTCGCGATACCCCCTATCGACGGCCTACTCCACAAGGCCGTGGACCGCGGGACTCGTGCCGCGGTACGGTTCTACAAGTAGACGCAGGGATTCGGAAACGGCTGCCATCGCTCGAACGGTCAGATCGCGGAGTAGAGGTGCGACGCTTTCGTTGACTCCGCGACGTCCAGGCGCGCCGCAGCATGTTCCCTGCTGCTCCTGCATGAGTGTCCATTCGAGATCGCGCGGACACTTCCCTCGGGAAAACGCCGCGGAGCGCACCTGCCTGCGGGAGCCGGCTCTTTATCGCTCCCGCAGCGATTCCTGCTTGTATCTCGCCAGCGGCGAGAGACGTAGCTGATGATCCTGCGCGCCGGTCTTGACCTCGGCCGTCACCTCCATGCCCGGACCGAGCTTCACGAGCTTGTCCTCCACTTGCATGTGCGTGCGGTCGAGTGAAATGCGCGCCGCATATTCCAGCTCCTGGCCCTTCGGCTCGCTGCTGCCTTGCGCCGTGCCGACGCGCGGTCGTTCGATCCGCCCTGCCTGTCCCGCGTGATGGCGTAGGTCGACACGCTAGGCACGTCCCCATGCAGGAGCCCATAGCGCGTGAAGTTGAACGTATCGATCTTGATCTTCGCCTTCTGTCCGGGATGGACGAAGCCGATGTCGCGGTAGAAGAGCATGGCCTCGATCTCGAGCTGGCTCTCGCTTGGAACCACGATGGCCAGAGCCCGCGCCGACTAATCACTCTTCCCACCATGAGCGCATTCTCCAGCACGACACCCCCGCTGCTTGGTGCCATTCCCCGAACCAGAATCCCACAACGTCCGCTAATCTTGTGCCAATTGCAGAAAATCGGGTTCGTTCTGCAAAACTCCTGTCTAATCGCACTCTCTCTTAGCCGATCACTCGCATTGCGCAGTTGCGCTGCGCCAAAGCACGCGCTTCGTATCGATCGAGCTTAAGTAAATCAGGCAAAGCGCGACGCAGCGCGCGCGCCGTCAGCGCGCCTGCATCGGCGGCAGCTGCGGGGCTATTCACTCTAGCGGTCGGATCTGAAACTTCACCTCGTCAGCGCGGTTGAAGACGCAACCTTGGCCCGCCGCACGCCCGCCAAATCAATGGCAGCATGAGCGGCCTCACACCCCATTGCGCGTCGAACGCAACCTGCCGAAGGCCCTGCAATCTCCTTTGCCAGCAGCACAATTGCGTCTGGTGTTGCGGCGAGCCCGTGTCGATACGCATTGCGTGCCGCTCGCGCAATTCCAGCGCGCGAGCTCCCCTTGCTTCGCAAGGCGTTCTTGCGGTTCGCCGCAATCTGCCGCTCGCAAACTGCCTCCTGTTCACCTGGCGTCGGCAGGCGCGCAAGGGCCGCCCATGCGGCGAGGTCGTACCGACCCTTGTCCCTATGGAGATCACTACTGCGCCGCAGGCTTCGGCACCAACGTGCGCGCCAACTGCCGTCTTCTGCTCCTGCGTTGCATCGTGCAGCTGCGTTTTTCCCCCGGTTCACCGCTGGATGGCCGCAACGCTGGACCGCAAGGTCCATGCAACCGCTGCCGTATTCGAGGCCAAATTCATGGCGCCGCGGAATATCTCGGAAGAGCGAGCTGCGGAGACGCACATGGCGCTACGGTTCTTCTCATCCTCGGTGAACTTGCGCACCGCCTGCAGTAGTGCGTACTCGCTGGACAGCACCTCGTACGCCACGAAAGTCGCGCAGCACGGCGTGCGCATGCACATGTGGGAATTGGCAAAAAATAGGTAACTATGATGGTCCATTGAGCGGCAGCACTGCCGGATTAAAGTTCGAACGCACAATTCGCTCGCACCCCGTTCCAAACCGCTCTGATATGCTCCAGATCAACAGCACAGATAATTGGGTAAGTCGTGACAATATGCCGCCTGAATTTCGCCCGGGGCCGGTCGTCTCGCTAGCAGAAGTGCTGGCCGTGCTGGCCTTCATCCGACGACATCTATCGATCATGTTGCTGACGTGTTTTGCGGGGCTTGGCATTGCCATCCTTTACCTCATCACCGCGGCACCGACGTTCACCGCCAAGGCGCAACTCTTCGTAAACTCGAAAGTGACCTTAGTGGACACTGCGGCGCTGTCGACGGTCGTGGAAAGTCAGATCGCAATCATAAAGTCTGAGGGCATCGCTAACGCCGTGATCGAGAAGCTCGACCTTGCTCAAGACCCGGAATTTGCGACGGGCCAAGGTGGCGGCATGATATCCCGGCTGCTTGGCTGGAGTAAACCGAAGACGGAAGCTAACGCCGCGCGCTATGCCGTGGAACCGTTCGAACGTAAGCTTTCGGCCAAGCGTGTCGGCCCTACATATCTTATCGAGATTACCTTCGATTCCGGAAATCCGGATCGGGCGGCGCAGATCCTAAACGCCGTTGCGGAAAAATACATTACTCATCAAATAGACAAGGCAGGCTTGCAAGGCGAGAAATGGGTTACTGATCGACTGAACGAATTGAGCACTCAAGCATTGACCGCAGAAACGGCCTTGAAGGACTACGATAGGAACAAGACGAAAGATACGGCGGATTCCGCTGATACTCGCGATAGATTAGCCGCCGCTGCTGAATCATCAAAAAGCGCCTATGATAATTTTCGCCACGTGCTGCGTAAGACAGAAGCGACACAACAACAATCCTCGCCGGTGTTTGAGGCGAGTCTCGTCACCGGTGCGTCGCCTCCTTTGAGGGCCAGCTCGCCAAAACCAAGAATCGTGCTTGGAATCGCGATCGTTGGAGGGCTGCTTCTTGGAATCGCCATAGGAGTGCTGCGCGAATTGTCTGATCGCATCCGTACGCAGAACACTTGTCCAAGCGTAGAGGATGGCAGGATCGAGCGACCTCTTCCGGACGGAGTTCGACCAGATCATCAATTTGAAGCATCGGCAAAGGCAAAGCCAGTGCGCCTCACGGGTTCGGGGTGAAGACTGCCATCTTCACCGACGATCGACATCCTCCGCCCCGCCGACGCGCGATCGCCCAAAAGAAGCCCTTCTTGGTGCGGCCACGGCCGGGATCCAGCACCGGTGCCGCGGTCTCGTCGACTGCGATCTTGCCCGCGATCAGGATGATCTCGCCTAGCCGCAGCCAGAGCGGATGAATCTCTGCGGCCGCATAGCCCGCCCGGAACGCAAGCACCGCGCGCTGCCCTGCGCAACCAACATCTGGGCCTGCCGATAGAGCGGCAGATGCCAGGCATATTTGGCGACAAGCACATAGGCGACCGTCGCCTCGGTCGGCAACCCGCCCTTGATCAGCCGCTTCACCGCCGGCGCCTGAACCACGCCATCCGTGCAGGCCCGGCAGGCATATTTTGGACGAAGCGTAACGATCACGCGGAACTGCGCCGGGACCCATCGAGCCGTTTCGACGTCTCCTCGCCGATCACATGCATCGGCAGCAGGGGCAGTTGGCATCCTTCGGCGCAATCGTCACGTCGATGTGCGGCAGGTGGGCTGGAAGTGCGCCACGATCGGCGCAGCGCTTATCAGCGCGCCTGCGTGCGCCCGCAGGGTCCTTCCTGTCCTTAGCCGCCTCGTCACCGGCAAGGATCTGCTCGATGTCCTCGATCGCCAACAGCAGTCGTTCCGGATCAATCTTCTCCGGGCGGCGGCCGAACTACGCGTTGCAACTGCCGCAAGAGGTGGCGCTGCCGATCCATCTGCGACAACGCATGGTCGCACGCGGCGATCGCAGCGTCGCACTTTGCGATCGCAGCGTCGGGCTCCGCACGCGTCGCTGCCACCAGCGCCTGCAGCGCGTCCATATCGGTCGGAAGTTGATCTGTGATGTCGTCCACATCAACCACTCAATCCGATTCGCGGGACCGCCTGCTTCGAACGGAAAGCAACAATCGTTCCCGAGAACGGATCATGGCGGAGTTGCGCGCGCACCGGCGCGGCGAGACCGTCGGCGGCACGCGAACCACTGCACCGCCAATCTCGATTCTGATCGTCGTCGAGCTCAGTGCTGCCGCTTCCGTGCCTGGCCCAGCGCTACGCAGCTCCGTCACCACCGGAACGAAGCGTCACGCCTCGTCGGCCGGCAGCCTGAGTACCCCGGCGCCCGTCGCCTTGCACCCCACGAAAAACTGTTGCGGCGAGATGCCGTGCCGGGCGTGCACTTCCGACACGACCGCGCCCGGCGCATACGACTCCCCACGATCCACCCCTTGACCTCGTCGCTCCACCGGCGACGACGTCCCGCGCCGACCGGGATATATCCACCCTGCCCCGCGGCTTCGAAGCGTCAACCATATGGTCAACCCACATGATCTCCCGGGACAATCAACCAGATGGTTCTCTGAATCGAACTTCCCCCGCTATGCGGGGTGAGCTACGCGCTTACAATATGACAAGCAAGCTATCGGGCTTTCCAGTGACTGGTGAACCCGCAAGCACGCCCTTGGGCGTATCGCTTCGGCGAAGCTTTCAATTACCCACAACTTCTCCTCCGACCATGGCGGCCAGCGCGATGTCCGTGAGGCGTGACAGCCCGCGCCACATGACGGTATTGCCGGGCGGCGGATCGCTGGCGCGGGCGAGATAACCGCCGAGCCGGGCGATCTTGATCAAATAGTGCGAGAGTGTTTTATGTCTTGCTTTTGGTTTGTCGTTGACGAGACGATCGAGCACGCCGATTTCAGTCGCCGTCAACGCGAGAGTTGGCACCGCGTCGGGGGCTGAACGATTGAGCATCGTCATCCAGAAGACCCGCCAACTCAGCATGCAAAAGAGCGAGATCAGATTGGTCAGACGCTGGGCGGTCCTGAGCTTCGACTCCTCAGCTTTGCAGCCCGATTTGAGGATCTTGTGGAACACCTCGATCTTCCATCTCAAAGCATACCATTCGAGCTTCTCAATGGCGTCGGTGCGGGAACCAACAGGCAGGTCGGTGATCAGCTTCCAATCGATCTTCTTTCTGTTCTTCGGCGTTCCGCGCTCTTCGGCATGCATCACCGTCAGGGTCAGAGCGGGATAGCGCTTCTGCTTTCCGATCGGCGGCAGGACGCGAATCTTGCGATACCTGATCTCGAGAACGGCCTGACCGGGATCGCCGTTGCTGTCTCTGACTTCGATGCGATGGAGCCCTTTGACGGCGACCTCGTCCATTTCGTCGGCGATCGTGTGATCCCCATCTCCAGCCAAGCGGTCGACGCAGGTCCTGATCAGGAAATGAGTTACGATCTCCTGTGCTGCGCAGAAGAGAGAGGTGGTCCCGGTGTTGCACACTGGAAGGAAAGGAGCGGATCGTTGCCAAGAGTCGCGGCGGCCACGCTTGGTGTCGGTAACGGATCGGCGCAATGGTCGGTCTGCAAGCCAATCATTCACGTGGCGCCGGTTGGCTCGCGAGATGCCGCAGCCGCGCCAAGTTGATCATCATCGCGATGATCGGAAATGCATACATGTTTTCAATTGTTGGAAGGATGTCACGACCAGTCGCCATACTAATCCCACAACCAAAGATGCTCGCGAACAGAGCCCAATACATGTCACTATTCAACCGTCGCCCCACTCGCCAGGCGGTCGCTATTCCAACGAGAAGGAAAATTAGAAGCACACCGGTTAACCCCCCCCCGCAATCAAGAAAGAATTCGATAATTGCATTATGCGCTACGTTGGCCTGTATCAGGGTTCCTGTGTCCCAAAGTTGGCTCGTCACCATTCCATAGCGACCAGCGCCAAACAGGAACAGGCCGATATCGCTCGTCCATTCCTCTAGCAGCGGACCCCAAAGGTGATCAGCTCGGCCCGTCAGCAAGGCATCGGCCGAGACGCCGGAACTCTTACCAAACCCGATCGAAAGAACAGCGTCAACGGTTGGTCCGATCCACACCAACGATGTAACGCCAGCCGCCACAGCACCAAGAGCTAAAATGGCAAACTTGCGCCGCAGGATCAGAAACAGGAAACACGAAACTACTACTGTGAGAAGCGTGGTTCGTGACTCGAGGACAAGAACCGCCAGGAGCGATAGGCACAGGGGCGCGATCCAGAGAGCTCCGCGCGTAAGAGCTCGATAGAGCAACAAGGGCACAGTAGAAATGTACATGCTCCCAATCACATTGTAATGGGTTCCAAGATACGCTTGGCACAACTGGGCCATTTCCTTCCGGTCGCTATCAGTTATTCCGCTCGCGTGACCTGAAAACAGAACGGACGGATTCATCAGCACAAGCGCAACAAAAGCGATTGATAGCAATGCTATCGAAAGGCAGATCACCGTCGTGATCCTCTCGAGCTCCTGAACGGAGCACATACGCTTAAGGGTAAACAGGAAGGATAGAGTGTAAAAGGTCGGCACAATGCAAGCCGATAGCACGAAGTCAAAGTAGGACTCTGGAAATGAATCAGGGAAGCGACTATGCAAAAGGGGGGCGTTTGGAACTGATCGAATGAGGGCGATGGCGAGAGTTGCGAAGTACAGGAGAAAAATTCTGATGGATGTTCGTTCGATTTTGTCGGTCGCGTGTAGGGGCGCAGTGTCGAACACCAGATAAGCCAAGACTACTGCTGATAATAAGTTGAAGGGTTTAAGCCCTTGGACATCGAACAAATTGTCCGTCAGAACTGGTACGCGTTGAAAGGGCCACATGAACACAAACAACAGAAAGAAAAATGTTCCAGCTTGCGCGACCGAGTGCGGCAACGTGAGATGATAAGGCGCTCGGCCGTTATGGCTCAAAGATGCACTCATTGTGGACCTACGGATCTCATCGTCCAATGAACTCTCGACATCTAGTCGCGCCGTGCGGAACCATCATCATTCTTGTCCTCCCATCCGCATTGCCGTCGTAGTCGGAGCATCACGGCGGCAAAAGCGTTGTTGTCAAAATCGGTTGGCGTGCTTGAAGGCAATTCTTCGCTGCTTGCGAGAACATTTCGTTCAAATGGCGCCCACTTCGAGTGGGTTCAATTCAAAGTGGTTGCCCTGGGCGTTTTGACTTAGCGACAAGAGGCGTCAAGGCCGCAATTAACTCGCGAGCTTTTGCCGTCGGCGAGTGATTGGCTTTAACGTAGATCTGACATCGTCGAGCGAGCGCGTTGTATTCATTCGCGTCCATGTCCCAGAATGCCTTCACGGATTTGGAAAGTGCCAACTCGTCCTCTGCCGATGCGCCAAGGGCATGACGCACGATGATCGAGTCCGGATCGACTTGCCGGCGCGTCACGACAGGCGTGCCCACGGCGAGAGCCTCCAAGATCACGTTCGAGAAGCCCTCGAAATCCGATGTGCAGAGAAGCATCGTCGCTTCTGATAGAAATTGTTGAACGTCTGCCCGCCGCACATGGCCAACCAGTTCCACGTTTGGCAGATGGAGCAGGCCATTCACGGCGTCCAGCGTCGGCTGATCAACATCTCGCTCCGACATCCCCGCTACGCGGAATTTGACGGTCGGAAATTCCTGGGCGATTCGAAGCAGCAATGGCAAGTTCTTTCCATAGCGAAAGACACCAAGCCAGGCGACATATCTGCGTTCTGTGCGCGGCAAAGGAGCGGGCGCGTCCTCTGCTACGACAACGGCATTGTGAATGACGTGTATAGGCTTGCCCGGAAAAAGAGCTGCCAATTTCTCGCGTTGATACTCATTTTGGCAGAGAAATGCAGCTGTTCGATGCCGAGCCCAGGAATAGGCTAACCATTCATAGGATCGAAGACCGATTCTGCATCGTTCATCGACGTTTACGTCGTTGACAATGCGGTGAACGAACGGAATCCCTAGTTGGCCGGCGACGAAAGCCATGATGGCGGTATGGATCGCACTTGCGCCTTGGATCACAATATCTGGATGATAGGCGCGGGCGGCTGCCAATATTTTTGGGATATATGAGTAGAAGTATTTCGCCACCCGCACCCCACGCGCAGGATCATAGGTTTCGATAAGTTTGATTTGCTGGCCCGAACCGACATGGGCCAAAGCACCCTTCCAGGTAAGGAGAGCGGCTTCGTGACCGGCGTTTTCAACCGCGCGAAGCCATATTGAAAGTTGGACGGCCCAGCCGCCGATCGGATAGCTATCATCCTTCAATAGATAGGGAATGGAAAAATCTATCGCGAGAATTCGCACCTGACACCCCGAGCTTAGTGGGACCGCAATAGGAATAGCAGTTTGGCGACTTTCGACTGGACATGCCCGTATATCTGAGGATGTGCATTTGAAATTGTCAGGAAGCGCATCGGCGGTTCTCCACCAAAAGCCCAAGTCAAACAATCTCTGCGAAGCGTCTTGTTCCGGTATCCGCCACCGACACATCTCGCCACCGACGATGCCACGCTTGAAACATTAGAACATTCCAAATGAGGAAATACCGCTCATTATCTCCGCTCAAGAATTCGGCCCAGAGCGTGCGAATGGCATCCACGTGAAAGATATCACCGGCGCTCAAGCAAGCTTCGTTCATCAGGTCTTCGGCCCAATTCCGTAGCGGACCGCGCAACCAATCTGCGAGCGGAACCCCGAACCCCATTTTCGGGCGCTCGACCAAACGATCGGGTACATGGCGGGCAAGAACACGCCGGAGCAGATGTTTGGGGCGCGGGGCACGCGCGTTCTGAGATAACGGCAGCTTCCAGACCCATTCAATCAGGCGATGGTCGAGGAGCGGAACACGCACCTCAAGTGCGACAGCCATAGAGGCTCGATCAACCTTGGTCAGGATGGCATCGGGCAAATACGTGCACATGTCCAGGTAGCGCATGCGGTCCACCGGATCTGGCAAGAGGGCCTGGAGGTTTTGACCCCAGCAGGCCGTCCGCACCTCTTGTGATCCTCTTACAAGATTGTCCTGGGTGTGTGAGACAACCTGATGGTACACGGAATCGATCGATGGCGTTGAGAGGATTTTCGCCAACCGATGGGCCTTTTGGCCAACACGTGGCACGCGCCGAAAGTACGGTACATAGCGCGCTATGCTGTCGTAAGTGCTAGGCGGCGCAACGCGAATGCTTGAAGACACGAGGCGGCGGAGCGCAAGCGGCATACTCGCGCTCGGTCGCCAAACTTTCTCCGTCCATCGATACCGGTCGTATCCGGAAAACAACTCGTCTCCACCATCTCCTGAGAGAGCCACCGTGACGTGTTTTCGCGTCAACGCAGAAACAATATGGGTCGGGATCTGGGAGGGGTCGGCGAATGGCTCGTCATACATCTCGGCCAACTTCGGCACAACATCGAGAGCGTCCGCGCCGCTAACGGGAAACGTTGTATGGTCGGTCCCAAGATGTCGCGCGACAGCCTCAGCGTGCTTCGCTTCGTCGAATGCCGGGTTCTCAAAGCTGATGGTAAACGTCTTGACTGGTCTCGGAGAAGCTTTCTGCATCAGTGCGACGACAGTAGATGAGTCATAGCCGCCCGACAGAAAGGCGCCAAGCGGAACATCCGCAATCATGCGGCGCGATACTGCATCATGCAGCAGCGCCTCGAGCTCATCGACCAGTCCCTCTTCGTTGGCTCGAAGCGTATTCCGTTGCCCCCGCGAAACAACATCGGCCAGATCCCAGTACGCTCCAACTTCGGGGCCGCCGCCGCTCGCAATTTTGACGAACCCCGCGGGCGGCAGTTTGTAGACATCTTCATAGATCGTGAATGGACCCGGCACATAACCATGCCGAAGAAAAGCGGCGATCGCTCCACGATTGAGATTTGGCTTCCAACCGGGATGAGCGCGCAGCGCCTTCAATTCTGATCCGAATAAAACCAGTCCGTCGAAAATCGCCCAATAAAGCGGCTTTTCGCCCATTCGATCACGAGCTAGGAACAGATGACGCTCTCCGGCGTCCCACGCTGCGATTGCGAACATCCCGTTCAAGCGGGCGATGGTCGATTTGACGCCCCATTGGGCGAATCCTTCGACAATAACTTCTGTATCTGAGTGCCCACGAAACCGAACTCCGCAACGCTCTAGTTCGGCCCTGAGTTCTCGGAAATTATATACTTCACCGTTGAACGTAATTGCATATTGCCCGTTGGCCGAAACCATCGGTTGATGTCCCATTGGGGACAAGTCGATAATTGCCAGGCGACGCTGCCCGAAGGCAATGCTGGCTTGATCGCTTAACCAAATTCCGCTGTCGTCCGGCCCGCGGTGACTCAGGGTTTGCGTCATTGCAGCCGCCCGCCTTTTCAGATCTTGCAGGCTGCAACCATTACGCTCCCAAATACCGGAAATTCCGCACATGCTTGAAATGAGCTCCCTAATGAGAGGACGTCAACGCATGGCGTCCAAACTCACACCCCAGCAGCATAGTATTTTGGACAGGTCCGCGGTTCGACCCTTTCGGATTACCTATTCTCGATCACCAGAAGCCCAGACCAGCAGATCGCGGAACAGGGTAAGCGCCAAGCCGGGACGTCAATCGGCATGGAGAGCTTTGGATCGCCGAGCGACGGAAGTGGTTCTCCGCCGAACGTCCCCGGAGCTCGTGCCGAGCCGCGTGTTCGCCCAAGAATACGAGCGAGCGGCCAAGCTGAGCGCTGTTGGGAATGCAGTCGACCACGCAATCGAATAGTTGAACTGTCCCCGGGGTCGAGGGCCGCCATGGGCGCCGCGAGATCGCGCGCCGGCGGCCTCGAGGCAATGGTTGACGCCCAGGTGGAGTGGCGCATTATCAACGTTCAACACGCAACCTATCACAACTGGAGGCCCTGCCCTCCAACCCGCCCTCTTCGAACAGAGCGAAGCCTCCTAGATGCCGCTCGCTGTAACGCCGATCTTACCTTATCTAAAGACACGAGTGATAATAGGAGAGCACCCCACTCATGATCTGCCCCACTTAGGCGAGGCCGACCTTATGAACAAAAACTCCGTGTTCGCCTCACCGGTCGCCATGCTCTGCAAGCTGAAACCGAGCTCCTTGCAAAAGGCGACGGCGTCTTTGTCATAGACAAATTCCATCGGCCAACCGCCAAGCCAATCACGAATATCCGTAAACATATTCATGCCGCGACTCTTTTTGTATTCGTGCATCCTCCACAGAAACAGAGGTAGCCGCAGCGGATTATGGCGCATCTGGAAGCGCCAGACGTACCAAAGATCCATGTAGCGTCTCTTCAGCCATCCCGCCGTAACATACTTTTTCTTAACGTCGAGCCAGAATTCGGGCGGCGGGTTGACTTGAACATCCGCTGAATAGAGAGCGATATAGAACATACCACCGGGCCTAACGCACGCTGCGGCATTGCGAATTGCATGCCAGACGTCTCCGGTGTGATGCAGAACCCCCCAAGAATAGACCAGGTCGTATGCCCCCAAGTTCTTCACAAATGTGTCGTCAAGAACGGAGCCTTGCTCGACGGTCCAATTGGAGGGATTGCCTACCTGCGCCTGCACGTATCGGCTCGTAGCGACTGAATTCGCGTCATAGTCAAAGCCACGAACAGATACTGCGCCTGCTTCTAGGGCGGCAATGGAGTGAAGTCCGCTTCCGCATCCAATATCGAGGAACGTTAGCCCCTTGAGATCGTCCCTTTCGATAAAATCGAGAAGGTGCTTCTTGGAAATCCGCACCCTCTCGGGTCCGAAATTCTTTTGAATGAAGTGGTGCCAGTTATTCCCAAACTCGAATCTCTGTCCCTCTTCTTGAACCATGCTACTCACCACCCACTCCTCCTGACGCAAACCCTGAGCGACCGCGGGCCGGACGACAGCGCAGTTTGGTTGAGCAAGCCAGCACTGCAGACGCCCGCCTTTTCAGATCTTGCAGGCTGCAACCATAACGCTCCCAAATACCGGGAATTCCGCATATGCTTGAGAAGAGCTCCCTCATCAGAGGAGGTCAACGCGTGGCATCCAAACTCACACCCTAGCAGCATACTATTTGAGCCGGTCCGTGGCTCGACCTTTTCGGATTACCCATTCTCGACCACCAGAAGCCCAGACCAGCAGATCGCGCAATGGCGGGCGATCTTGATCAGATAGTGCGAGAGTGTTTTCTGTCGCGCTTTTGGTGTGTCGGACGTGGAACAACTCCATCTTCCAACGCAAAGCATACTATTTGAGCTTCTCAATGGCCTCGGTGCGGGAGCCACCCCTCAGATCGGTGATCAGCCTCTAATCGATCTTCTTTCTATCAGCCGGAACGATGCATCCATATCCGTGATCGCAAGAAGCGACATCTACGAGTCTTTCTGCGCAGCACATGAGATCGGAACGCATTTCCTGATCAGAACCCGCGTCGACCGCTTGGCTGGAGACGGGGATCACACCAGTTCGGCGAGTTCACTAGATAAATTGCAGTCACGTGTCACCATGCCGATGAAGCTGAAGGACGTCCTCTTCTTCTCATGGCAAGATGCGGGTCCAAATCCCTACATGCGCCAGGCATAGAGCCAGACGAGATATTTCGCGCTCGGTGCCGACAAAAACGGCGTGGGCATGGGTGGCCCCGGCAGTTCATCACACACCCTCGCCTCTCTAACCGTGATGCGGAAGCCCGCTTGCGAAAGCGCCGTCCACAGTTCCGCAACCTGGTCTTGCACAGCAGCAGTGCAGTGCAATTCGCACGAAAGATACTTGACCAACCCCATTTTGCCTGTGGCGCACAGGTCTTTGAGCACGCCAAATTCGCTGCCCTCAATATCGACCTTGAGATAATCCACCGGCTCGGTAATCAGGTCACTTAAACGCACCGCGTCCACCAGCACCCCTGGCCCGTCGCCGACATGGCCGCCCAGCGATCCCTCAGGCACAAACGATACCTTGCCAGCTGCATCGCTGACGGCGGCGCGAACCACCGTGACTGAGGTGAGGCCCAGCGCGCGCACATTCTCTTCCAGAAGGTCGGCGGTTTGCGGGTCGGCCTCAAAGACGGTGATGCGGGCACGCGGATAGCGCTGCTTGAACCAAATCACACTCATGCCAATGTTCCCACCGCAATCAAGGATCACGGGCGCGTTGCCTAATCCGGCGACCTCGTAACCGCGGTCCAGAAAGATCTCACGATAGAGCGACAGCATCACCCTGGCGTCCATATAGCGCACCGGCCCGAAGGGAAAGCGAAACGCGCCGGGGACGCGGCGAGGGTTGCGCTCGCCCAACCAGAACAGGCGCACGCAGGTCCACGAGCGTGTTCGTCTGATGACATGGACCATACCACGCGCCTGCTTGACCAGGTCTGCCAGGCTAAGGTTTTTGGGTGGGGAGCTAGCTGCTTGTACACTCATGGAAGTTCTGCCTTCCTCGCACGGTACGCAAACATCGATACACTCATCTGCGGCCTATGCGGGTTTTGCACGCGCGCGGCCCCAGGGCATCCGACTGCCCAGCATGGCCCAGAGCTGGCTTACCTCTGGCACGCGCAAGGCCAGCAGCAGCGCAGCATAGATCGCCAAGCCCACGGCGCTCAGCAAGACGATCTGTACCGGCAGCGGTAGCGCGGCCACCTGGGGCAGCATCGCCAGCAGCGTGCATGTCAGCCACAGGAACGCCGCCGCTATCGCGGTTTTGCCCAGCGAAAGACCAAGCTGCGGCAGGCGTAGCCCTTGCAGCCGTTTGTTAAGAATGAGCAGCAGCATCAGCGCGCCAATCAGATAGGTCAGCGTGGTAGAGAACGCTATGCCTGCCACGCCCCAGATTTGCATCAGCAGATAGTCAAAGACGGCGTTGAGCACCAGCGAAAGCACGGCAATGTTGCGAAGCGTACGATTATCTTGCAGGGCGTTGTAGATCCGTCCGTTGATAAAGCTGTAGGTCACGATAAACATATTTGGTGCGAGAAACATCACGGCGGACGCCACCACATCGGTGGCCTGCGCGCTAAAATTGCCATGGTGATAGAGAATCTCCACCACCGGGCGCGACAACGAACTCAGCAGCGCGCCCGCGGGCAAGAGGATGATTGCGGAAAAAATGACCACCTGGCGGAAGGTGGTGGTTAGGAGCGTAAATTCGCGGCGGACCACTTGCAGCGCGAAGATCGGCAAGAGCGCCGTGGAGAGCGCCGTATAAAAGAACTGCGAGGGCGTTTCCACCAGCTTGATCGCGTAGCTGAGCGAGGCAATGCTGCCCGGCGGCAAGAGCGAGGACATAAACTGATCGATCAGATGGTTGCCGTTGACCAGCAGCGCCCCGATCAGCGCGGGCGTGGAAAGCGCGGCAATGCGCTGAATGCCCGGATGCCGCCAGGAAAAATCGAAATGAAAGCGCAGCCCCATGCGCAGATAGGCAACGACGAGCAGCAAGAAATTCAGCGAATAACCCACAATCGTAGCCCAGCCCAGGGCATAGATGCCCCAGGAACGCGCAAACAGCAGAAATGCGATGGTGCTGAGCGTAATCGTGACGGGAGCCAGCGATGGCACAGCAAACCGCCCATAGGCATTCAGAACGGAGCCAACCAGCGTCACCAGCACTTGCAGCAGGAGCACGGGCATCAAGAAGCGCAGGAGGATGACCGCCAGCGTCTGCGTGGGGGCATCCATCTGCTGGGCGAAGATCGTCACCACCAGCGGTGCGCCTGCGACCAGCGCCACCGTCACCACCAGCGCTATCAGCGTGCCCAGCGTCATCGCTACCGAGAGCAGGCGCATGGATTCCGCCTCGCCTTTGTTTTCGCGGTAGTCCACAAAGACCGGGATCAATGCCGCGCCCACCGCCGTGGTCAAGATGCCAGAAATGGTTGTGGGAACGATCAGTGCCACCGTGTAGGCGTCCATGGCTCGGCCATCGCCAAAGGCCGAAGCCGTCAACACCTGGCTGACGATGCTCAGCAGCCGGACGGCAACGGTGACATAGAAGACGACCGCGATGGCGTGGCCAGCGTGAATCACGGTCCCCCGGCTTTTGGGCGCGCCATCGGGCGGGGGAGCCGCTTCCTTAAGGTTTGTGGATGAACTCATGCCTAAGTTGTCTCATAAAGTTCGTGTGCTGCATGGCAGATAGGAAGCCGTTTTGGCGGATAATAGGGGTTACCTACGAGGTGTGGTCTGAGCTCCGCAAACTCCTCCAAGACTGCATGGAGTCCCTCACCTCGGGAGGGATAGACCGTGAAGCTGAGCCGCTTCACGAGAGAGTAGATCATTTTGCGGGAGCAGGAGGCGGGTGACCAGCCGCGACTTCTGTCGGATGCGTTCGCCGACAGCCGACGGTTCCGAATTCTGGCCGTCGTCGACGACTTCACCCGTGAGAATGCCTGGCGCTCGTCGCCGATATCTCGCTGCCGGGCCTGCGGGTCGTACGTGAGCTCGATGTCATCATTGCCCGGCGCGGTCGACCGGCGATGTGCGTGTCCGACAGCGGACCCGAGCTGACCGGAATGACCGTGCTGCGCTTGATCTAGGAGAGGCAGCTCAAGCGGTACTACATCGCGCCCGGTAAGCCGACCCAGAAAGCGTCCTTCGAGAGTTTCAACGCCCGCGTACGCGACGAACTCCTAAATGAGACTCTGTCTACCCCGCTCGCGCAGGTTCGAACCATGTTGGCCGCCTGGAAACACGACTGCAACAACGCCGGCCGCACAGTGCCCTGGGCAAGCTCACACCGGCCAGTATGCCGGTCGACTTCCGCAAGGGAGCGACCGGCTTGATGGCGCTGGTGCGCGATGGCGGGGCTGACCCATTCAGCGGCGCGCTGTACGTGTTCCGTTCGAAACGAGCTCAATACGCGACGTATTGCATACAGCCTTCGAAGCGCGACAATTGCGTATCCGTGACATCCCTTCTTGGACGAACGCTTCAAGTCGCGCCGTTCCGACGCGGCAAGACTTGAAGTGCATCTACATGGAGGAGCGGCGAAGGTTTAGTCGCGAGGTGCCCAATTGGATGTTCGACAAAAGTGACCGTGCCGGAATGGCGCTTGGACCAGCTCAGGTCAGTATTGATGGCTCAACGAACTCGCCCTTGTTCTGAAGCTTCTCAGCACGAAGGGGCGGACGGTGGCGCTCGTCGCGCAGGCGCGGCTCTTTCGGGTCCGGCCATAAGGCGTGATGCTCCCGGTGCGCACGCATTCTGTACATCGCCATACAATTCATGATGCATTCCTCGGGGCTCGTGCCTGGTGGTACTCCTTATTTTCCTTCGATTGAATCAGTCGAAATCTGTATCGGGATTTGAATGAGCTCTTTTCACAAGTGGCCAAGCATTTTTGCGGCACCACGCTCATCGCATTTCACGATAGTGCGTTGCTGTAGTCTTGCTGACTACAAGTAGAATACAGACAAGGGGGATAGCAATGACAAGAATGATACCCCTTATCTTTGCGCTGGCTGGCAGCGTCCCGAACATCCCTGATGGATCGACATCCCTCGATACGAGGATAGCGGACGCAGGTCGTTCGTGGAATTTACTAGCCGAGAGCCTGTCCGACGATACCCACAGCTTTGCTGGCACCCACAGCAATATGGTAGGCAATACGAGCGCCGCATCGCAGCCTGCAAGTAGAACTAGACCAGTTGTTCCGTCGATTACGTCGTTTTCGGCTAAGCCGCAAACCCGCTTTCTTATCGGTGGCGATGTCTACAACATTGAGACGGCGGGTAAGAGCTACAGTATCACAAACCCCGACCCGCAGACCCTGCGGTTCGAGGTCCACCAGGGCGACAATTGGGCAGCGGGTGGTGATGGCTCATACTGTGATCGCTCTGAAATTCAAAATGAGTCGACGGGCGTCGCGACCAGCTGGGGTGCAAAGATCCCGCCCGGTACTCCGATTGGCATGGACTATCAGTTCATGGTGGAGGCCAATGGGCCCAATGGGTCTTTTATAAACACTCAAAACAGCTCGAACGGCTGGTTTGTCGTCGGTCAAATGCACAATGACGATATTGCGAGCGGCGTAGGGACCTCACCGCCGTTCGCGCTCCAGATGGACGGCGACCATCTGCAAATTGTCGCCCGCTATGTTCTGCCCGGTGGGAATCCCAGCAATTCCTCATCCGCTCTTCATATGCTCACGCTCTGGACCGACCCGAATCCGATCCAGACCGGTGTCTACAACGACATCAAGGTCCAAGCCAATTTTTCCAACAGCGGCGGCGGGTACCTGCAGGTCTCGATCAACGGCAACCAGGTTGTGAACTACCAGGGTCCGTTGGGTTATGGGCAGGGCACCTATTGGGAATACGGCATCTATCGCTCGACGGCGACCGAGACGACTGCCGTCCATTACCGAAATTTGATGATAACAATCGGGCCGTCAACGCCTGCCTCGTCACGACGATCATGACTGACGGTGCGCAGCTTCACTGGCAGCACGACCTCGCTAGCGCGGCTAAATCGGGCCGCGCTAGAGCTTGAGCAAGA
>WNGR01004144.1_pt1 | contig 18165 bp, 14 predicted proteins | sample 5407581 | NCBI WGS metagenome assembly WNGR01 (sample SAMN13153383, study PRJNA577476) | soil metagenome | isolation source: 80 cm soil or saprolite under Garry oak tree replicate 2 | place: USA:California | collected 2016-06-15 | reverse complement strand
CTCGCGCTCGCTCAAAAATCGCGCAAAGCTTTCGCTTACGATTACAACATCGACGACCTGCCGAACGGCTTGCGCGTCATCACCATTCCTACTGATTATCCGAACCTGGTTGCGCTTTACATTGTGGTCCAAACCGGATCGCGCAATGAACCCGAGAAGGGCAAGAGCGGGTATGCGCACCTGTTCGAGCACCTGATGTTTCGCGGCAGTGAGCATTACACCGGCCAGCAACGCGACGAGATTCTGAAGAAAGCCGGCGCCAACGACAACGCTTACACCACCGACGACCGCACGGTCTATCACGAAGTATTTTCGAAGGATGACCTCGACAAAATCCTGGAGCTGGAATCCGATCGTTTTCAGCGTCTGAAATATCCGCAGGATGGTTACAAGACCGAGACGAAAGCCGTGCTCGGCGAATTCAATAAGAACAGCGCCGACCCGGAAGAGAAAGCTTACGAGGTCCTGCGCGCAACCGCCTACAAGACGCACACGTACTCACACACCACGATGGGCTTCATCGAAGATATCGAAGACATGCCCAATCAGTACGACTACAGTCTGCAGTTTTACGGCCGATACTACCGGCCCGAATACACGACGATCGTTCTGGTCGGCGATCTCAAGCGAGACGCCGCACTTCAGATGGTGAAGAAATATTTTGGGGACTGGAAGCGCGGGAGCTATGTTCCCAACATTCCTGCCGAACCAGACCAGAGCGCCCCACGAGAGAACCACGTCGATTGGCCGTCGCAGACGCTGCCACTGCTGTACGTCGCCTTTCGCGGCCCCGCATATTCTGAAGTTAAGAAAGACAAGGCCGCGCTGGATTTGCTGGCGCCAATTGCTTTCGGTGAAAACTCGGATCTCTATCAAAAGCTGGTGCTGAAAGAACAAAAACTCGACTCGTTGTCTGTGACCTTTGAAGATCGCGCCGATCCTGAACTGTTTCTGGTTACTGCAACGCTAAAAGACTTGAAAGACATGGATTACGTGCGTCAGCAAATCCTGGATACCTATCGACGATTCACCACGGAACTGGTGCCCGGGGACAAGCTTGACTCGACGCGTTCGCGGCTGCGCTATCAATTCGCGCTCGGGCTGGACAGTTCAGAAGCGATCGCCGGCGGCCTGGCAAACTACATTGGTTTGCGCCGCTCTCCCGCGACCATCGACAAACTCTTTGCGCTCTACGACTCGATCACGCCACAGGACATTCGTGACATGGCGGCTAAGTATTTCGTTGATAATCACCGCACAATCGTCACGCTGAGCACGAAGAAGGAGGTGGCGAAATAATGCGAAGAGTTACCACAGCTTTCATCGCTATGTTGGTTTTTGGAAGCGTCTTGACGATAACAAAATCGACCGCCACGACCGGGCGGCGGACTTCAAATATGAATCTGAGCGACACGAATGCAGTCCTGTTGCCGAACCGCTCGCCGCTTGTTTCGTTCCGAATTTTGTTTATCACCGGGTCGGCCGCGGATCCGAAAGGCAAGGAAGGCATTGCTTCACTGACCGCCGCCATGCTGGCTCAGGGCGGCTCGCGCGCGAAAACCTATGCTGAGATTACGGACGCCATGTATCCGATGGCTACTTCCTTTCAATGGCAGGTGGACAAGGAGATGACCGTCTTCTCAGGCACGACGCACGTCGACAATCTCGACAGATACTACTCGTTGATTCGCGAGATGTTGCTCGATCCGGGTTTTCGTGACGACGATTTTCAACGACTGAAGGAAGACGCCCTTAACTATCTGAAAGTCGGTCTGCGCGAGAGTAACGATGAAGAGCTCGGCAAGGAAGTGCTGTACCTGATGATCTATCCGGGTTCCCACGCGTACGGCCATCAGAATCGTGGGCGTGTAACTGCGTTGGAGGGCATGACGCTCAACGACGTACGCGATTTCTATAAGAATAACTACACCAAAGCGAATCTGGTGATGGGACTCGCCGGTGGCTACCCGGACAGTTTTGCGAAGCGGGTTGATTCCGATTTTGCCAGGCTTCCCGCGGGCGTGGCCAATCGCTTGAACTTTTCAGGACCCAAACTCGAACCAGGTACGCAAATCGAGATCGTCCAGCGTGAGACACGTTCGACTGCGGTATCGCTCGGCTTCCCGATCAACGTCACTCGCGCGGACAAAGACTGGCCGGCACTGGCAGTGCTCGCTTCTTATTTTGGCCAGCATCGTTCCAGTAATAGCTACCTGTATCAGCGCCTGCGCGAAGCGCGCGGGTTGAATTATGGCGATTACGCGTACGTCGAGTATTTTCCGCGGGGGATGTTTCAGTTTACCCCCGATGCCAATCTCGGGCGCCAGCAGCAAATTTTCCAGATTTGGATTCGCCCGGTCGAGCCGCAGAATAGCCACTTCGTCCTCCGCGCCGCGCTTTACGAATATGAGAAGCTGGTTCGCCAGGGAATGTCTCAGCAGGCTTTCGACTCTACGCGCGAGTTTTTGTCGAAGTATGTGAACGTGTTGACCGCAACCCAGGATGCGCAGCTCGGCTATGCCCTCGACAGTCGTTACTATCACATCGCGGACTTTCCCACCTATATGCGCGAGCAACTGGCGAAGCTGACGCTTGATGATGTAAACCGGGCCATCAGGCAATATTTGAAATCCGACGCCGTGCGCATTGCGATTGTCACGAAAGACGCCGCTGGTTTGCGCGATGCGATCCTCAGCAATAAGATTTCGCCGATAACCTATAACGCGCCCAAGCCGAAAGAGATTATCGACGAAGACAAGATCATCGAGGCTTACAAGATTAATGTGAGGCCGGCGGATGTGACGATTGTGCCGGTGACGAAAGTTTTTGAATGATTGGTCTAATCCTGCGAGCCGGCATTGACCAGCTTAGCCTCAATGCGCCGATCTGGAATCAGCCACATCACGGCGACCAGAACATAAAGCGTGCAAGCCACCCACGATCTTATGAAGGCAAGTGGAATCGCTATCGCGTAAATCACGATTGAAATCTTTCCTTTGAAGTCCCGGCCCAGGGCCGTTGCCAAAACGGAGCTGGCGCCATGGAGAGAGAGGAGCACCCGGACAAGGATGAAATAAGCCACCGCGGCGCAGAGCAGGACAACTCCGTACAAGGCGACCGGCCAAGAGGCAAATTGATTCTCGCCCATCCAATTCGTCACAAATGGCGTCAGCGATAACCAAAACAGCAGGTGCAAATTCGCCCAAAGCACCGCCCCGTTAACCTGTTCGGCAACCTGCAAAAGATGATGGTGGTTGCTCCAGTAGATTCCCATAAAAATGAAGCTTAGTAAGTAACTAAGGATCGCGGGAATCAACGGTCGCAGCGAAGCCAGGTCAGTGCCGCGGGGCGCTCGAAGTTCGAGCACCATAATCGTGATGATGATGGCGATGACACCATCGCTGAATGCTTCCATGCGCGCGGTGGTCATTTGGATCAACTAAAACTTGTTTTGGGGATTACCTGGGCCGTTGGCCCAGGCTTTTACATTGCGCGCCTTCGGCGCTTTTCTAATCCTTGCCCTCGACCGCCTCGCCTCGCCGTGTCGGCGCGAGTTTACGGACAACGCTCGTGACGGGCGCGGTCATCCTGCCGGCTGTCGCGGCCAGTCTCCGCCACCGCGCGGTCGACCGCATATCGTCGAGCAGCGAATAAACTACCGGCGTCGCAACTAAAGTCAGCAGCAACGAAAGCGATTGTCCGCCAATAACCACGATCGCGATCGAGCGCCGCTCTTCGGCGCCGGGGCCAGTGCCGAGTGCCAGCGGCGACATACCCGCCACTAACGCCAGCGTCGTCATCAGAATCGGCCGCAGGCGATCTCGATTGCCCTGGATGATCGCCGCTTCCCTCTCCATTCCATAGGTCCGCAGATTGTTCATGTGATCGATCTGCAAAATCGCGTTCTTCTTGACGACCCCAAACAGCACGAGAATGCCGAGCGCCGAGTAAAGATTCAACGTGTCGCTCAACAGCCATAAGGAAAACAGGGCAAAAGGAACTGAAAGCGGCAGGCTGAGGAGGATTGTCAGAGGGTGAATCGTGCTCTCGAACTGCGAAGCAAGAATCATGTACATGAAAATGATCGAGAGCAGAAACGCCCAGAGGAATTCGATGAAGGTTCTTTCCAGTTCGCGCCCGCGCCCGGCCACGATGGTCGAGTACGCCGGCGGAAGATTCATGGCCGCCGTAGCTTTGCGCAAGGCATCCAGCCGATCAGCAAGCGCAAATCCCGGCGCCACGCCGGCACGCACCGAAGCCTGGCGCTGCCGATCCAATCGATCGATACGCGAAGGGCTCAACTCTTCCCTGATATCGACGAGGTTATCGACGCGCACCAGACCCGCGCGGGAGGACGGCACGTAGAGTCGCGAGATGGTCGCAGCATCTCTTCGATCCTGCTCAGAAAGTCGCAGCTCAACATCATAATCTTCATTCACCGAAGGGTCGCGAAAGCGCGAAACCTGGTCGTCACCGCCAACCATCAAACGTAAAGCGGTGGCAATATCCGAAGTATCAACTCCCAAATCCGCCGCCCGATCGCGATTGATGTGCACGCGCAGCTCTGGTTTATCGAGCTTCAAAGTCGTGTCGGCATCAACGATGCCGCCGATTTCTTTGGTTTTTTCCCGCAGCGTGTCCGCATATTTCGCCAGCGCCTGTAACTCCGGGCCGCGAAATACGAAATCGATATCAAAGTTGCCGCCGCCAATATTGAAGCTCGGCGCATTGCGGACGCTAAAGCGCAGCGGCGCGTACTTCTGCATCCGCGCGCGCACTTCCTGCATCACGTCGCGCTGAGTGTAGTTACTGCGAAAGGCCGCCAGCGGATGGCCATCCTTGATTGATGCCCACAGTTTAGTCAGCGAGAAGACGCGCTCTTCATGCGGCGCGATGCGCACATAAACGCCGCCCTGATTCACGGCGCCAAGAAACGACCCGCCCGAAGACGACAGAATCAGCCGCACGCCCGGCGTATCCAGTAAATCTTTCTCGATCGCCAGCATCGCTTCGTTCATAGTGTCGATGTTGGTCCCTTCGGGGGCGTTGACGTTGACGTCGAACTCGGCTTCGTCAACGTCTGAGGGGATGTATTCCTGTTTCACGACTCGATAGAGTGGAATACTGGAGAGCGCCACCGCGATCGCGATTACCGCAACTACCCAGCGATGATGCATGGCCAGCCGTAACAGCCAGGTGTAGGAACGATCGATGAACGAATAAAAACCGCGCCGGGATGAAGCCGAAGAGACCGTATCGTGGTGATGTCCATGCACCGAAGTGTGTCCGGCGGCGGCATCTTCAGCCCGCAACAGTCGCGCGCTCATCATCGGCGTCAGGGTGAATGACACCAACAGCGAAACCATTACCGCTACGGCCGCAGTGATGCCAAATTGAAACAGGAAACGGCCGGAGATTGAGGACATGAAAGAAACCGGAAGAAATATGACTACCAGCGAAAAGGTCGTCGCCATGACCGCCAGACCGATGTCCGCGGTCGCTTCCTTCGCCGCACGCATGGGCGTAATGCGCTTTTCTTCAACAAACCGGAAGATATTTTCGAGCACGACGATCGCGTCGTCGATCACGACACCAACCATTAAAACGAGCGCGAGCATGGTCACGCTGTTCAGCGTAAAATTCATCGCCCGCATCATTCCGAAAGTCGAAATTACCGAACAGGGAATGGCCACCGCGGCGATCAGCGTCGACCGCCAGGAGCGCATGAACAAAAGGACCACCAGGCTCGCCAGAATGCTGCCTAATACCAAATGGCGGGTGATTTCATGAAGCGCCGCATCGATGTATCGTTCCTGATCGCGAATTGTGTCGACCTTGATATCGCCGGGCAGTTGCGGCGTAACGCGCGCCAGCTCGTTCTTCACGTTATGAATGACTTCGACCGTATTGGCCCCGGATTGCCGCCGGACTTCGAGGGTCACCGTCGGTAACCCATTCAGCCGCGCGATTGAACGCTGCTCTTTGGTGCCATCTTCGACGCGACCGATATCGCGCACTCTTACCGGCGCGCCATTGATGTTCGCGATGACCAGCTCTTCCATGTCGCGCGGATTCGTGTAACGACCCAGAGTGCGTAACACGAGTTCTCGCCGTCCCGTCTCGACATTCCCGCCGGGCACGTCCGAGTTTTGACGTTGCAGCGCCTCACGCACCTGGGTGATTGGAATTTTGTAAGCGGCGAGCCGCTCCGCATCGATCCAGACATTAATCGCCCGGTCGAGGCCGCCGACGACTGCGACTTCACCCACACCTCCGGCGCGTTCGAGCTGGACTTTCACGACCTTGTCGGCCAGCTCGCTAAGCTCGCGAATCGAGCGCGGGCCAGAAAGCGCAATCGTCAGAACCGGCGTGCTGTCGTTATTGAACTTCGAGATTACCGGCGGTTTCGCGTCGGGCGGCAAGTCGCGGACAACTGTGCTGACGCGATCGCGGATGTCCTGCGCCGCCGTGTCGATGTCCCGGTTCAGGTTAAAAGTTGCGATGACAATCGAGTTTCCCTGGACCGAAACTGAACGGAGATTGTCGATACCATCAACCGTGTTGACGACTTCTTCGATGCGCTGCGAGACCAGCGTCTCCATTTCTTCGGGAGAAGCGCCGGGGAGATTTGTGCGGACGGCAACCGTGGGTAGATCGACGGAAGGAAAACGATCGACGCCAAGTTTGAAATAGCTCGCGGCGCCCACAACGACCAGCGATAGAACGATCATCGCGGCGAAGACCGGGCGGCGGATACAGATTTCGGCTAACTTCTGCACTTAGAATCTAATCAATTCTTCCAAACCATTTTCCATATATCATTTGACATTTTTCATTTGGCATTTTGATGGCTCTCTGGTTTCCTCCGAGGCTAGCTGGAATTCGTATTAAGAAGGGTATCTGGAAAACCCTGGCTTGAACATCAATAACAAATGAAAAATGTCAAATGATATATGGAAAATTAATCTATTCGACAACCGCCTGCCCTGACTGCAGATTCCCCGGATCCATGACCACCGTATCACCGACGTTTACGCCGGACTTAATTTCGATCCAGTCAGAACCTCGACGACCGGTAGTCACCGGCTTCTCAATTGCCTTTCCGTTTTCGACGACAATTACTTTTTCGATGCCCGCGAAGGTGACAATGGCGTTTACCGGAACAGTCACGGCCGTTGCCGACTGGTTCGTAATAATCTCAGCCTTGACGAAGGCGCCTGGACGCAAGCGACCATTGTTAGCAACGTCCGCCTCAACGGCGAGGACCCGATTCTGTTCTCCGATCGTTGGGCTCAGCCGCTTGATGTAACCGAGATAAGAATTCGGATCGCCTTCCACACTGACGCGCACGCTCTGGCCGTTGCGAATGTTATGCGCCTCGCGCTCGGGAACTTCGACCCGCAATCGCAGCGGGTTGATTCGCACGATGTCGACCACCGGCGCCCCGGCCGCCAGGTATTCGCCCACGCTCGCTTTCTTGGTAAGGACGACACCATCCAATGGCGCATAGACGATTGTGTCGGCAAGTTGTTGTTTTGCCAGCGCGAGCTCAGAACGCCGCTGCGCCAGCAAACCCTGGCGATTGCGAATCTCTTCGACCGCATCCTGGTAACGGCTGAGTGCGACTTTGTATTCTGAATCGACGGTGTCCCATTCAGCGTGGGGAATGACACCCTGCTGAACCAATTTTGACGCGCGGTCCCGTTTTAGCCTGGCATCATCGAGAACCGCCTTTGCTTGTCTGACGGTGCCGGTCTCTTCAGAGCTGACGCGATCGTCGGCGCCATCCGGGTTCAAGCCCAGACGTGCACGCGCCTGTGCCAGCGCAGCTTCAGCCTGTTGTACCCGAAGTTTGTAATCCTGCTGTTCGAGCTGCGCAATGTTCTGTCCTTTACGGACCACGCTGCCCAGATCGACGGTGATCGTTTGCAGTCGCCCAGGCACCTTGATGCCGGCAGTCGTTTGATCATAAGCGGCCAGGGTCCCGTTGACCGTTACCGTCTCGCCGATCGGCGTCTCGGTGACCTTTACCGTCTTGACCTGACGCGGTACCGATTTAGTATCGGAGCTTCCAGTTTTGCCCGAGGCGGGATAATCGCTCTTGCAGGCAGGCAGGAAAATGATCGGCAGAACCAGCGCGGCCGGCAGGATTGCTCGTAGGGGTTTTGGAGAGTGCGGAATTAGCATGTCGAATAGGAATCAGTGCAATAAAGCGCCAAGTTTAGCATGTTGTGAGCCGCAGAGTTCAGTGCCCCGGCAAGCTTTAGCCTGGCGATATCGGGCCTACAAACCCAGGTTTTGGCGAACGAAACTGATGAACTTGAAAAAACCACTTGCGTCTTACGTTACGTCAGAGTTTAGCATCGATTTCGATTCGGAGCGTGACTGATGAAGGGCAATAACGAAAAGTTGTTTCAGGCGCGCGAGTTTGCCGAACTGACGGGCGTCACCGTGCGCACGCTGCACCATTACGACCGGCTCGGCCTGTTGAAGCCGAGCCGTTACACGGGCGCCGGATATCGTTTGTACGGCGACGGCGATCTGGCGAGGCTGGAACAAATTGTCGCCCTGAAGTTCATCGGTTTTTCTCTGAAGGAAATTAAAGACCTTCTCAAGCGGGATTCATTCGATATGTCTGTGGCGCTCCGGCGCCAGCGGGAAGCGATCGAGGAAAAGCGCCGGCGTCTCGAGCTGGCGATCCAGGCAATTCAGCGGGCGGAATACGTCATAGGCACGACGCGTGAGCCCGGTTGGGAAACATTCATCAAAATTATCGAGGTGATCAATATGCAACACGACATGGACTGGAGCAAGAAATACTACTCTGAAGAAGCGCAATCCGAGATTGCCAGGCGCGCCGCCACGATTCCCCGCGAGGTAATCGAACAGGCCCAGCGCGATTGGGCTGTTTTAATCAAAGAAGTCGAGGCAGCAGTTGCTGCCGGAGAAGATCCGGCCGGCGAGAAATCCGGAAGATTAGCCGCGCGCTGGTCTGGGTTGCTTAAAGGCTTTACCGGCGGCAACGCCGAAATTCAGAAGGGGCTGAACAAGATGTACGCCGGCCAAGCCAATTGGCCGGCTTCGATGCCGAAACCCTTCAGTGACGAAGTGCAGGGTTTCATTGTGGAGGCAATGAAACACCGGAAGCACAAATAGACTTCCGAAACGTTTAGAGGCGGGCTATTGCCCGCCTGGTTTTTATTATCCAGAATTGGCGGGCGGTAGCCCGCCTCTAAACGTTTCGTTCGTCCGCAAGGGGCGACTTCTCTCCCCACTTTCCTTCAAACACAAAACTGTTGATTGACTTACGCGAGCGCGGAGCGGTCTCTTGTTGGCGGAATGCTTCAGGCGCCGCGCTTGGATCCGCGCCGTAGCCAATCGCAATTGCCGCGACCGGCTCAAAGCCTTCGGGCACAGTGAAAAGTTCCTTCACCTTCTCGGGAGAAAATCCGGCCATCTGATGAACGAACAGATTAAGCGCGGTTGCTTCCACGAGCAGATTTCCCATCGCGAGTCCCACGTCATGAAACGCGTGCCGATTAGGCTTGCCCGTTTTCGCGAAATTCAGTTCAGTTACTGAAACCATGAGCACCGGCGCATTACGGGCCCACTGTTGATTCTTTTCGACCAGACAACTCAAAAGCTTTTCGTGCTCTGCCGGCTTATCGCGGGTCGCCACGATGAAATGCCACGGCTGTTCGTTGAATGAAGACGGCGCCCAGCGCGCGGCTTCCCAAAGGCTGCGCAACTTTTCAGGCTCAACCATGCGATCTGAAAATGCGCGCGGGCTCCAGCGTCGTTTCAAAATCTCTTCAATCGGATGATCAGTCTGGGCAGGCTTATCCATTCGGGCTCCTTCTAAAAGATTACTATTGCCGCCGAGGCGCAGAAGGCAGAAACCCGAGGGTAAGGGAGGGTGTCCAAGTCAGTCGCGCAAGATCGCACATAGAGACGCAGACCGGATCTCTTTCCGGCATCGGCACTCTCCCTTACCCTCGGGTTTCCGCCTACTGCCTTCTGCTTTCTGCTTTCTCTGTGGCGATTATCAGTGAGAATTGGCTCAACTACCAAAGCTCTTGCGAAACAGGTAGGACATTTTGATAAAGAAGGTGCGACCACCCGAGCCGCGATGTAAACCGGGCTCAAATTGACCAGTGAACGGATTGATTCCGTTGCGCACCAGATCATCGTTGTACCCAATGTAAAGCGCAGTGCCCGGATTTGGGGTCCAGCCGAAAAGGAATTGACCGCGGGCCTCCGAAGAGAGGGTGTCATAGTCGACACGGGCCCGCGCGAAAATGAAGCGGGTGAACTGATAGGTCGAACGAAAAGAATAGATGTTGTCATCGAATGCCGTCAGATGGGTATCCTTGCGAACCAAACAATCCTTTGAATAACTGAGTGACATGCTCAGTTCGTTTGTCGGTTGATAAGTGAGATCCAGGGTGACATTCAATTCGTTACCCGGGCCAGGATCCTGCAGCGCCAGACATACCACCGGCAACGGATTTGCGTTGCACTGCCCGGCAAGTTCCGCCTGTCGCGCCAGAATTGCCGACGGGCTGGCCCGCGAAAACTTCGGCTCGGCGCCGAAGTCAAAATCAAAACTACCTGATCCGTACAAAGCAAAGACGTTAATTGAATATTTCTTGCTGGGCTTCGTACCTGCAAATAGATAAGGAGCGTATTGACGAGTTGAGCGCTCCGGCCCTCCAGAGAAGGCGCCGAGTTGCGTGGTTGTGCGCTTGACGCCAAATTCTTCTTCGAACAGTCGTTCATAACCAACAAACAGGCCAAGGCCAAGATAGGTGTTGCGCTGGAAGTTGAATGAAACGTTCGCTTCTTCGCTCCAGCTCTGGCTGCGGCCCTGCCAATTGAAGGTGATGTTCGACGAGTTATTAAAGTGCCAATTAATCATCTTTGCCTTGGGCTTCTGCTCTGAGTTATAACCGAAATAAACTCCGTGGCCATTTGAATTCGTCCGCCGCGTGAAACCTACGTCGGCGCGATAGTCACGGGTGCGGCCGTTGCCGTTGGCGCCATAGTAAAAATGCCGGCCGTCTTTGCTGTAGTTGTAGTTGTAACCAAACCCATTGCCGGTGCGGTAAAAATCGCGCGAGGTCCCGCCGTTGAAACAGGGGGCAGTTGCCGAAGGAGTGTAGAGATCGGCGCCGGGATTCGGAAAGCAACGCCGGGACATCGTCCCAAGAACCTGAAAACTAAACGTGGTTTGCTTATTCAGCTTGAATCGTCCGTCGAACCCGGCGAGTTGATTGTGCCTCTCGATGAAGTTGTAACTGGTAGCCAGAAAGCCGATGTTCGATTCCCGGCCCACGTCGTGCTTCAACCGAATCACCGCAATGTAGGCGTTCTTGTCCACGAAACGGAAGTTCACCGGGTCGGTGCGCTCATCGGCGGCAAAGTTTCCTGGCGCGTTGTCGCTGGCCAACAAAACGCCGAACGTGTTGCGCCCGCGCTTGCCGGTCAGTTTTACGGCAATGTCCGGATCGACAATCGCGCGCGTATGGACGGCCTGCAACGGCGTTCGAAAAATATCAATCCCTTCCAGGAAAAACGGCCGCTTCTCTTCAAAGAAAATCGGGAAGCGTTGATTGGCGAGCACGACTGTCTGGTCCGCTTCTACTTGCGCAAAATCGGGGTTGATTGTCAGATCGAGAGTGACTGTCGGCGTAATGCCGTATTTCATCGTCAACCCCGGGTCAGCTTTGATTGGCTGGTTGAGCGTGCGCCCCGGATCCAGCAGATTCGGATTCGCGGCCAGTTGTGCAGCGCTGAGCGCGCTAACCCGCTTGCCTGACTCAGAGAGCGTCAGGCTGGGAATTATTTCCAGGGTTCGTTCAGTTGAGATTCCTTCGAGGCCCGTGAGATGGGCCTCCTGCGTGAGAGTGCCTGAGATGTCTCGACTAATCGGCACCCATGAATCCATCTCGTCATTGAAGCGATCAATGTTGCGCCAGACGTGAATGCCCCAGAGCCTGTCCTTTCCTGCTTCGTAGCGCAAAGACTTGAAAGGAATGGCTGCTTCGACGGTCCAACCATCCGAGGTGAGGAGCCCTTTTGATTCCATCACGATGTCCACGCTAAAGTCAGTGCCGCCACCCTCTGTCATGATGCCGTCCTGCTGAATGCCCAGGGGATTCCAGCCCAAAACATATGCGCGTCGCTGATCGTTAAAGGTGTCGAGAAAAACGCGCACATTGTCTTCGTCGAAGATTTGGTCACGCTTAGCGACGGTACCTCTTACTTTCGAAGGATCGTCATAACAATGGAAAGCGAAATAGAGGAAACGGGAATCGTAGCCGATGAAAACATCAGTCGGCGCTGAGGGAGCAACATTGTCACCGGGGTTGATCTGGTAGAAATCCTTGAGCACTGCCGCCTCTTTCCAGACCTCATCGTCGAGCTTGCCATCAATCACCGGTGGCTTGTCTAATCGCGGAATGTGAATTGGTTTTGCTTTTTCGGGAGGAACGGCGACCCTGGCTTTTGCTCCGCTCGTTTTGCCCAAAGAGGAGGCGGCAGGATTCGATTGAGCCGGCGCCAGCGTCCAACACAGCGCCACGGCGCCGAATAATGCAAGCGGTCTTGTCACCTCGATCAATTCGACGTCTCTGGAAGGCCTTTGATTCCAAAAAAAGTGACGGCGAGCTGTAAAATCGAGCCGCCCGTTCTGATGCACATATTGTGTAACGTGCTGCCCGTGGTGGCCAATGCTTTTACGCGCGAGATGGTGATTTGGTTCCGGAAAGGACTCCGGACGCCGGACGCGGCTTTACCGCCTGATGCGCGGAAGGCTTCCGGCCTTCCGGCAACATTGATTGATTTATTTGAGGCTGCGCCCCGATACGGGCACAGCCCCGAAGTTGATTAAGGCCGTCTCTCGGAAAGGCATGGCCTTTCCACAGGTAACATGACAGGGCCGCGAAAAGGTCTCAAGCTCCCGCGGTCTTTACCAACGTCGCATTCAACCTGATCTCGGTTCCCGCCAGCGCCTGCGAGACAGGACAATTCTTCTTGGCCGATTCTGCCTGCTCGAGAAATGCGCTTTCATCGATTCCCGGAACTTCGCCTTCGGTCTTGAGTTCAATCGTGGTGATCTTGAACCCTTCGCCAACCTTCTCGAGGCTGACCTGAGCCGTTGTGCTGATTCGCGTCGGATTATGGCCGGCTTTGGTCAAGGCAGCAGCCAGGGCCATCGAAAAACATCCGGCGTGGGCCGCGCCGATTAACTCTTCCGGATTCGTGCCCGTGCCGTCCTCAAATCGCGAGGCAAAAGAGTATTTACCTTCAAACGCCCCGCTGCCTAATTTGACTGTTCCCCCGCCTTCTCTGAGCGTACCTTTCCAAACCGCGCTTGCTGTGCGTTTTGCCATGATTGTCTCCCCGGATATTTAGTCTGGGGAAATTGTAGCGCGTTTGCTCGCAGAGTTGTGAGCGGCCTCAATCAAAGCATTTATTTTGTCCTTGAGATCGGGCTTGATCGCCAGCGCGCGGTCAAAGTCTCGGGCCGCCTCGATCTCTTTGCCTTGAAGCAGAAATGCCACGCCACGGTTCTTGTATGCGGCCGCCAGATCGGGATTCAACTGAACTGCACGGTTAAGGTCGGCGATGGCCGGCTCGAGTTCGTTTCTCGCCAGATGAGCAGTGCCTCGTCCTGCGAAAAGCCAGGGCAATTGCGAATCCAACTTGATTGCCATATCAAAATCGGCGAGCGCGTGCTCAAAATCGTTTCGCAGCATCCAGGCAAACCCTCGATGGCCATAAGCCTTTGCCTCTTTACGATCCAATGCAATGGCTTTGTCGAGATCGGCGAAAGCCGCATCGAGGTTGCCCATCTCTATCAACACTGCTCCGCGATTGACATAGGCGGCGGCCAGCTTTGAATCGAGCTGAATCGCCTTGTTCAAATCGGTGAGCGCGCCTTGTGTATCTCTCAGCGCATAACGTGCTCCGCCGCGATCGACATAGGCCGCGGCAATGCCCGGATTAATTTCGATGGCGCGATTCAGGTCAGCGAGCGCGTGGTCAAAATCCCGTTTTTGAAGAAAGGCCAGGCTGCGACTGATGAGGGCCTGCGCCGTGAAAGGATTAATGACGCGTATCTCACCGGCCTCGTCACTGGAAGCAGCAAACGCATTTGCCCGACCTGACGCGATCTTGCTGCCTCGATTGCTAACAGTCAGATAAGAGCTGATTTCAATAGCTTTGGAGAAATCTTCGATGGCTCTATCGAAATCGCCCTGCTTATAATGCTTAGTTCCGTGTTCGAAATAATTGCGCGCCGCGTCGGGAGTCTGACTCTGAGCAAGCACCGCGCCCGACAACAGAACGGAAATGCAGAACAAACCGATTCGTGAAAACACTGGTGACCCTCCCTCTCCTGTTAGATCTTTCCGAAGCCGGTTTCGCTTTGGACGATTAATTCACGGGCCGGCTTTATAAGACCAATCGTTGAAGTGTGGCCACCAGGTGAGCTAAGATGCGGTCTGACGGATGATGCATCTTGGCACGCCGCGAGGCAGCCGAACTTGTGTTGTCATCCTGAGCCTCGTTGCTGTCGCAAGTAGCAACGAGGCTCAAACTTTTCGTGCCCCTATCTAAAACGCCGCACGAAACTCTTGGGTTCCCGCGAATTACCAACCGCCTGGAGAAAGTCTCGTTGACGCTAAAAGTATAAACACCGCGCCCAAAAAATCTGTGACGTCATTTTTTGGGATAAGGTCAGTACCGTCCGCATTGCTGAGTTCAGTACTATCCGCGTCGAGATGAAGTCAGTACCATCCGCGTCGAGATCAGGTCAGTACCATCCGCGTGAGCGGATGGGTTAATGAAACAAGTTTTAGGAGGCCGGTCGTCCTAATCGGACCGTTATGCTGGGAGTGCGGACGTCCTCGTCCGCAACGAGTGAGGTCAATACTATCCCCGCGCCTATGCCGAAGGCGTTCGCTAATTCCAGCCCAGGGCAACGCCCTGGGTACACGGTGGTCGAACGTCAGAGAACTCTGAAAGAGTTCGCGAGTCCTATATTAATTTGAGTCTCCGGAAACCACATCGCAGCGCAATCTTTTCACCTGTCCTACGATTACTGCGTCGGACTACGTTTCGAGATCAGCCGGAGCCATTCTTTTGCGCCGAATCATGACCACAGCTGTGCGGCATTCCTCTTGCCCTGGCTGTTCGCGTTAGTAATCGAACAAACGGAAGCGGCCTCTTGCATCCATTCGCGAAGCGCCCGTCGCTGCCAGGAAAGGAATCATCATGTTGAAGAAATATTCTCCGTTGCTCCTGTCCATGCTCCTGGTGCTGGCGCCTTTCACGCGAAGCATGAACGCGCAAGAACAGCAGCGCATAACTCTCGATCAGCTTAAAGTAGAAATCGCGAAAGTTGGTGTGGGAGAGAAAGCTCGCGCGACGATCACCACGAGGGACGGCGCAAAGACCACTATTCGCTACACCGACATTGCCAGAGTCGAACGCAACCGCGGCCACTCGACGGCCAGGAACGTCTTTCTTGGAGTCGGCATTGGCGCCGGCGCCTTGCTCGCGACAATTCTGATCGTGATCGCCCGGGCTGACTAAAGCGGGGGACTGGCGTTCACATCGAGTTTCGGCAAGAAAAAGGTGAGACTTTTGATTGAGATTCGACTAAAGCAAACAGTTCATTAGACGTGCTTACCTCTTCACAAACTTCATCGCCACGCCGTTCATGCAGTAACGCAATCCGGTCGGCTTTGGCCCGTCATCAAACACATGACCGAGGTGGCCTTCACACTGCGCGCACAGGACTTCGGTGCGCGTCATGCCCAGGCTCTTGTCGGTTTCTTCGATGACATTTTCTTTTTTGATTGGCGCCCAGAAACTCGGCCAGCCGGTGCCTGAATCAAACTTCTGCGCCGAACTGAACAGCGGCAGCCCGCACGCCGCGCATTCAAAGATGCCTTGATCGTGAATATCGTTCAGCGGGCTGGTGAAGGCATACTCAGTTCCCTTCTGCCGCAAAATGTTGTACTGCTCCGGCGTTAATTGGGCCTTCCACTCTGCGTCTGTCTTGATCACTTTCTTGATTCCTTTGGATTTCGAATTGAGTTTGTTTAATTTTATTCCCTCTCCCTGCAGGTTAGCGCTGACTCCCTCTCCCTTTGGGAGAGGGCCGGGGTGAGGGCTTACGTCCGAACCACCACTGCCCAATTTCAAGTCGTCGGCTAACACCATCCGCGTCATCCGCGACATCACCACCCAACCGCCCACCGCAATTGAAGATGAAATAAAGAAACGTCGGTTCATATGTAGCTTCTATGATAACGAGTGTTGTTGCGGCAACCAAATTACGCGAGTGATCGATTCAGAACCGGGGTCCCCAAGCGGGCAGCCCGCATGGGATGGTGGATGCGACCGATTTGGAGTGCGGTGGCAATCCCGAAGCATCGGGAGACACCGCTTTGGATACTCCGCATAAATGCGGTACTCCGAACTAAAGTGCCACTAGGGAAAGACTAATCTCTTGCCTTTCATTCCGCAGAGTCCTACTATCACAACCATGGTAACGATTACGTTTCCCGATCGCGAAACTGAAAAGAGGGCGCTCGCGTTTATGCTCGGCCGCTTCTCTGGCCGCGTTCTGCGATCGGGTGAACACATCGTTCCGGAAGCCGCACTTGAAGCACTTGCTGGTCAAAACATTCCATTCTCGGTAATCGGGAGGACCACGTATGAGCAGCAAATGGCGGCGATTCGAGGTCCTGCTCCCACTTCAGTTCAATGATAGGAATGAATCATGAGCACCGTCGCGGAAGACATTCTGGAAAAATTTGATCGGTTGCCGGAAAACGACAAGCAGGAGGTTGCCGCAGAAATACTGCGCAGGACACGCGACATCAAACTTCCGGGGCGCGCCTTCATCGGAAGCCCTCGATTAGTAAAGCGCGCGCAAGTAGCAGATTTTGAAAAGCAAATAGTCGAGGGACCTCACGATGCCGGCGTACGACGCTGACCTATTTTTTCCTCCTGCTCCAGTCGCGCGAGTAATACTCCGGAATTCGCAAACGAGTCAAACCGTTTCTGATATTTCGCTACTAATCGATTCCGGCGCAGACGTGACACTGATTCCCCAAACCGCTGTCGATGAATTAGGGATCACAACCGACGCTGAGCATTACGAACTGCAGAGTTTCGATCAGCATATCAGCACTGTTCATTCGGCCAATTTGGAACTCCTGTTTCTCAACCGCACCTTCAGGGGAAAGTTCCTCATAAGCGATCAAGAATTCGGAATACTCGGTCGTGATATTCTCAACCACGTTTCGATTGTGCTGGATGGTCCTCGATTAACCTGGCGTGAATCAAATTGAGGGAGATCACTCTAATCCTTTGAGAGCTTCACGCGCAGTGCGAAAGGCTTCATCGGAATCGACACCTTGAACCTTTCCGCTGCGAAGTTCTTCAAGTCGTCGTTCAGCTTCCGGAAACCACAACGCCTCGGTATCGGGCTCAATTTCATCATCAAGGGTGGACACCAGTCGTTGCGTCAGCTGAACGCGATCTCTCAACGGGAGCTTCATCGCATCAGCAGTGAGTTGATCTAAGTTCGAACTCATGTCGTGAGGATAGCAGAACAATGTTGAGTTGATAAGGCGTTTCCGCCGCCGCAGGTATGGCTCTAGTTTACCCGTCTCCAATGAATATCGGCTGCCCAGTGTCGCCTTAAGCTTCTTAATCAAAGTCACGAACGCAATTATCTGTTTTATGTTCAGGTTCAGCGCACCAATGATAAAGAAGCCGGTAAGAGCAAATCGGACGATATGCGAGCCAAATTCAAGCATGGCGGATTCCTCCATTAACTGAATCCTAAATGCCTGAATCAAGGTTATTAGGAGATAGCGCGGCCGGAATAGCAAGCGCTTTTTTCGATCGCAATATTACTTCTTAAATCGCAACAGATTTGGGAATTGCAACAGAAGGTTTCGGCCAAAAATAAAATTGCAATCATGCGTCTCCGATTAGCGCCGGCTCCCTGATTTTGCGGACAAATATCGAGATGAAAGACTGCAAAACGATTGTCAGACCGTGGTAGAATCGCGCCTCATGGTGAAAGCTACAAGAGCATTTGAAGTAAGCCAACCGTATCTCCCGCTGCGAACAGATTCC
>WNGR01004255.1_pt1 | contig 18170 bp, 12 predicted proteins | sample 5407581 | NCBI WGS metagenome assembly WNGR01 (sample SAMN13153383, study PRJNA577476) | soil metagenome | isolation source: 80 cm soil or saprolite under Garry oak tree replicate 2 | place: USA:California | collected 2016-06-15 | reverse complement strand
TGGCGTCCGGCGCAGCCCGGCGACCCGGCGGGCGCGTACCCGTACCTGATCACGCTGGGCCAGGCCGGTCCGCACGGCGGCGAGTTCACCTACCGCTCGGCCGACAGCGACATGCTCGGCTGGGTGTGCGAGCGGGCCAACGGGACCCGGATGGCGGACCTCATCTCGGCGCTGATCTGGCAGCCGATGGGGGCCGAACGGGACGGCGAGATCACCTGCGATCCGCTGGGTTCCGCCATCCACGACGGCGGCGTCTCGGCGACAGCGCGCGACCTGGCCAGGTTCGGGCAGGTGCTGGTGGACGACGGCATGGCCGGGGGTTATCCGGTCATACCGGCGGCCTGGCTGGCCGCCACCCGCGACCCAGGACCCGGCGTCCGCGAGGCCTTCGCGGCCACCGACAACGAGCTCGTCCTGCCCGGCGGCTGGTACCGCAACCAGTTCTGGGTCCTCCCGGGCCCCGGCGGGCCGGTGCTCGTCTGCCTCGGCATCCACGGCCAGCTCGTCTACGCCGACCGCGCCACGCGTACCGTGGTGGTCAAGATGTCATCCTGGCCGGACGCGCAGAACACCGCCTACCTGCTGGACACGCTGCGAGCCTGCGCCGCGCTGGCCGCGCACCTGTCTGCGACGGGATAGCACGGCCGGTGAACGGCGAGCGACGGCGTACCCGCATCCCCCGGCGGATCTCCTGGGTGGCCGCCTCGCTGAGCGGGCTGACGCTGGGTTCCGTGGTCATCGTCGCGGCCATCCCGCATCCGCCCGGCGGCGTGCCGCCGTTGTACGCGGCCGGGATCGCCGAGAAACCGTGCGCTCCGCACGACGTGATCGTCGTTCCGGCCGGTTCCCGGCAGCGCTACTACCCATCGAGCAACGTGCTGGAAACTGCCCCGGTGACCGCGTGCCAGCAGGACGCGGTCAGCGCGGACCGGCAGTGGCTTTCGGCCGGGATCGTCCCGGGCGGCAGTCCGCAGGTCACGTCCATGGCGACCCGCGCTCTCCTGGACTTGCATCTGTCGACGCGCCCGGACGGCGCGGTGATCGCCGGCTGGCATAACCGCTGGGAGTACTCATGGCCACGCGATTCGAGCTGGGCCGCCGTCGCACTCGCATATACCGGCCACCTCGGCGATTCGCTGCGCATACTCCGCTTCCTGCAGCAGACGCAGCTGACGTCGGGCACCTGGGCCGCGCGCTACTGGCCCGACGGCTCGGGCCCGGCCGACGACGGGCGTCCGGCCGAACTCGACGCGAACGGATGGGTTCCGTGGGCGGTCTGGTGCTGGAGTGTTGAGGAGAGCCATGAGAGCGAGAGCTCGGAGCCGCAGCTGGCCGGGCTGTGGCCGATGGTCGAGGCCGCCGCGGACGCCACGGTGCGCTCGCTCTCGCCGGATGACCTGCCGGCCGCCTCGATGGATTACTGGGAGAACTCGGTCCAGGTGACGCTCAGTACCGCCGCGGCCCTGCTCACCGGGCTGCGGGCCGCCGCCGATATCGCCGGCGAGCTCGGCCATGAAACGTCGGCCGCGCAGTGGGCCCGGGCGGCCAGCAGGCTGGCGGATGGCATCATGGCGGGCTTCGGCCGCTACGGTTACCATCGCCTCCCGTACGCCGATTCGGGTGACGATGCGGCCGTTACCTTCCTCGGGCCGCCGTTCGCCGATGCCGGTCCCGCGGTGGTGAGCGCGATCATGGATACCGAACGGTCGTTGTGGCTGCCCAACGGAGGCATGCTGCCGGGCTCGGACTGGCCCGGCAACCGGACCACGGCCTGGACCGCCGAGACCGCGTTCTTCGCTTTGTCCGACGCCGAGACGGGCCACCGGCAGCAGGCCAGCCAGCTGCTGACCTGGTTCGCCACGCACACGACCCGGCTCGGCACATTGCCGGAGAAGGTCGACGCGCGCGGACAACCCGTCTCCGCGGCTCCGCTAGCGTGGACCGACGCCGCGGTCCTGCTCACCCTGGTCGCGCAGGCTCATCGCCTGCCGGTGGTGCCCATCCCGGCGGGATGAACGCGGGGCCTGTCCTTGGCGAGGTTCCCCGTTCGTCGTGATGGTAAATCGAGGATCGGAGATGACATGAGGTTCATGATGCTGGTCTGCGTCGACCCGGACCGTTTTACCGACGACGAGGAGGCGGCGGCGGATACCGCGGAGAACGGCAACGCCGACAATATGGGGAGCTTTCCCTGGCTCGACGACGTCGTCGCTCGCGGCATCCGGCTGCACGGCGACCGGCTGCGGCCCGCCGAGGAGGCCAAGACGGTGCTGGTGCGTGACGGCGAGGTCCTGATCAGCGACGGGCCGTTCGCCGAGACCAAGGAGATCATCTGCGGCTACGACATGCTGGAGTGCGACAGCCTGGAAGAGGCCGTCACGGTGGCCTCGGCGCATCCGGTGGCCAGGTTCGGCAAGATCGAGGTCAGGGCGGTGTGGCCGTAACCGCTTCGTGCACGGCCCGGCGCAGCGCCTGAACCGCCGTGGCATCGCGGCCGGCGTGCACGGCGTTGGTCAGCAGCACCACCCACAGGCCGCTGGCCGGGTCCAGGGCCAGGCTGGTGCCGGTGAAGCCGGTATGCGACACGGCCGTCGCCGGCCACCGGGCGCCCACGATGTCGAAGGCGTCACCGGGGCAGGCCCAGCCGTAGCCGCGCCGACCGCCGAGGCCCTCGGTCTGGCACGTGGCCGCGGCCCGGCGCAGGGCCGCCGGGACCACGGCGTCATCGCCGCTGACCCACCAGGCGGCGAACCGGGCCAGGTCGTCGGCGGGGGCGAAGAGCCCAGCGTGGCCGGCCACCCCGCCCAGCAGGCGGGCGTTCTCGTCGTGCACGATGCCCGCCCAGGCGGTGCCGTCGCCGCGGCGTTCGGTGGCGGCGAAGCGTTCCGTCGGCCCGTTCGGCCTAAATCTTGTCGCGGTCAGGCCGAGCGGGCCGGTCACCAGGCGCCGGACGGCAGCGTCGAGCGGTTCGCCCGCCACCGCCGCCACCACCTCACCCAGCAGCATGAACCCGGGGTCGGAGTAGGCGACGCCGGTTCCGGGCGGCTGGCCGAGCGGGGTCTGGCCGAGGTCGCGGAGCAGGTCCGCGTCCGACCGGCACCAGCGGTAGAACCGGCGGCTGCCGGGCAGGCCGGCGGTGTGCGTGAGCAGGTGCGCGACGGTGACGCCGCCGTCGCGGCAGGCAGCGGCGTCCGGCAGGTAACCGGCCACCGGGTCGCCGAGCGTGAGTTCACCGCGGCCGGCCAGCGCGAGCGTGACCGTGGTGGTCGCCACCACCTTGGTCAGCGAGGCGAGATCGAAGACGGTGCCGGCTTGCATCGGGCGCCCGGCTATCGCGTCGGCCTGTCCGGTGACCCACCGGCCGAGGGTGACCGTTCCCCGGCCGATTGTGACGACGGCGCCCGGGATGCTGCCCTCGCCGACCGCCTCGTCGAGGAGCACGCCGATTCGGTCCAGACGGTCAGGCACCGCTGGCGCGCTGGCCGACATGCTGGCCGACGTGCTGGCCGGCGAGCAGGGCGGCGCCCACGGTGGCGGCGGCGAGCGGGCGGACGGCACCGGTCAGCTCGGCGAAGCGGTCCCAGATGACCGGGGCGCTGAATACCCTCCCGGCCCCCGCGACTGGCAGCGGCCCGAGGCGCCGCCGGATGGCCTCGGCCAGGTCGGCCAGGTGCTCCGCGGCCTGCAGGGCGATCTTCTGCGCTTCGGGGTCCTCGGCGGCGAGCGCGGTGATGGCCGGGGCCAGGGCGGTGAGCCGGTCGCGTTCGGCCGGGCGAGTGCAGACCTCGCTGATCAGGGCGTCCAGGCCCTGGCCGGTGGCCTGGATGACGGCCCGGTGGATCCGCTCGGAGCCGCCGCCCATGCCGTCTTCCCAGCGCAGCGCGGCGCGGACGGCGGCGCGGCCAATCCAGTAGGCGCCGCCCTCGTCGCCGAGCAGGAACCCGTGACCGCCCGCCCGGGCCGAGCTCTCCCCGTCCCAGCCGGACGCCATCGAGCCGGTGCCGGCGATGACGACCACGCCCGGCGCACCGAGGAAGGCGCCGGCCCGGGCGCTGTCCGCGTCGCCGGTGACGTGCACCGGGCAGCCCGTCTGCCGGGTCAGCGTCTCGCTGAGGTCGCGGGCCTGGTTGGCTTGCCTGACCCCCGGCATGCCGATGCCCGCGGCGGTCGCGTCGGCGGCCTCGATGATCTGGCGGAGGTGCCCGGCGAAGCCGTCGGTGAGCAGCGCGTTCATGGGCGGCCCGTCCGGGCGGCGGGTGACCGTGCCGTTCTGGAGGAGGATGACACGGGTGCCGCTGCCGCCGGCGTCGATGCCGAGGATCCGGCCGGGCATGTGGCCGGCGACGTCGTGCACGGTGAGGTTCCCCGAGGTGGCGGCGGCGGGGCCTGGCTGGCTCATCCATTTACCCTAGATGCCGCCGGTACCCGTTTCGTAAGGTCGGTACATGGGAGCGCAGCGGACGATGAGGGAGGCCTGGCGGCGGCACATCGTGGGGTTGCTCGACCAGGCGCTGGAACGGAACGACACGGCCATCGACGGCGTGGCCGCCGCGATCACCACGACGATCCTGGCCGGGCGGCACGTCTACGCGTTCGGCGCCGGTCATTCGCTGGCCCTGGTCAGCGAGATGCACCGGCGGGCGGGGAGCATCAAGGCGGTTCGGCCGCTGTGGAACGCCGAACTCACCTCGCGCATCGACGCGGAGGCCGCCGGGAGCCTGGAGAACCAGGCTGGCTACTACAAGGAGCTGACCGGGGGCCTGGACTGGGGGCCGGGCGACCTGTGCTGGGTGATCTCGAACTCGGGCCGGAACACGCTGGTCGTCGAGCTCGCGCTGGAGGCCAGACGGCACGGGGTCACGGTGGTGGGGCTGGTATCCGCGGAGCACTCGGGTACCGTCTCGGCCGCGCCCGGCCTGCCCAAGCTGACGGAGATCGCCGACTACCTGCTGGACAACGGCGGATGCTTCGGCGACGCGGCGCTGGAGGTCCCGGGCGTCGCCGAGCGGATGGCGCCCACGTCCACCATCGTGGGGGCGGCGCTCATCCATGCGGTCTGGGCCGAGGCGGGCGAGCGACTGGTGGCACGGGGGTACGTGCCCGAGGTCTGGGGCAGCGCCAACCGGGGGCGGGTCTAGGGCGCTCCGCCAGGCCACCCCCTGCGGGTCGTCGAGGACCGCCTGCGCTACGCGGCGCTCGACCGGCGCCAGGTTCGGCAGCAGCGACCGGATGGTGACCAGGATCCCGACGTCAGCCCCGGGCTCGGGTCGCGCCTGCTGTTCGGCCACACGGCCAGATTACCTGTTTCTATTGTTAAATCCGTGGTGGTCTGGTGTTTACTGAGATGCCGGAAAACGAGTTGACCCGTTTTGGGCGGTTAAGTCATTGTTGTAACAGACGGGGCCATCGGCGGGTGCGCGGTGCGGCCTTGGCCCCGCGAACACCTGCCGCATAGGAGCGGGGTGCCGCACCCTGTCAACGGCACCCCGCTCCCCCGTCAGATCGGCGCAGTCTTACCGGCCCGGGTCCGCCCATGGCGTCCAGCCGGCCGGTCAGGAACCGGGCAGGCCGTCGGCCGCGACGGCCAGGACGTCGTAGTCGGCGTCGGACAGCCAGCCGAGGTCGTAGGCGAGCAGCACGTCGTCGAACGAGCCCGGCACGTAGGGCTCGGGGTCGTCGATGGCCTGCCGGGCCGGCTCGAGCTCGGGCGGGCAGACGTCCGGGACCCGCGGCCAGCGGCGGGCGCGGAACTCCAGGGATAGGTCGTCGAGGCTGAGCAGGCCCTCCCGGTAGGAGGCGAGCATCGTGATCACGGCGCTGCCGGGGAAGGCCCCGGTGCCGATGGTGCCGCCGATGGCGCCGGCGGACCGCGCGCCGACCGCCCACCTGATCCGGTTCCCGGCCGCGGCCGCGACCGGGCTGGCCAGCGCGCGGATGGCGGCCGCCGGGATGACCCGGCCGCCGTAGCCGTGCCCGCGGCGGAACTCCTCTTCCCCGCGGCGGCGGGCCTCGCCGGCCCGGAGCACCGCTTCGTCCACGTCCATGTCGGCGAACACCGCGGTCAGCGTGTAGTCCGCGAACCGCAGCGCGTACGTCCAGGCCTCGGCGGCGCGCCAGGATGCGAGCGAGATATCCAGGATCAGGTTCCTGCCGTCCATCAGGGCCCGCAGCAGGACTCGTTTGGCCAGATGCTGGGCCTCGGCGTGGACCTGGCCGGCCTGCGTCAGCGGCGAGAGGCCATCGGTGCCGGGGATGAGCCCGGCCCCGGCCATCTGGACCAGGACCGCGCCGACGCTGACGGTCAGGTACCGCGACCGGTCCACACCAGACCGGTCGAGGGCGGCGGCCTTGTCCGCGCCGGGCAGGCCGCCCGCGATGACCGCGCTGCGCTCGCACGGCACCCCGGCGGCGGCCCGGTACATGCCGTCGACCAGCCGGGCCTGCTGCCGGCCGCGCTCACCCGTCCAGATCACCGTCACCGCCCTCGGCTCACGCGGCCAGGCGGCTTCCTCCCGGGCCGGCCGTCACTGGTGACATCGTGGCCAGGTTCTGGCGGGTGATGCAAGAGGTGTTCACCGCGGGCGTGGAGCGGGGTTCTCCTCGCGGATGTCGCGCCACCGGGCGGGGGCGGGAACGCCAGGCCCGTTCGGGATAATGGGACCTGTAGGTTCCGGGACGGTCACTGTTGCTCGGGGACGAGGGCCTCGTTCCACTCCCGGATAATCCAGCTCCGTACTACCCCGTGCAGGACGAAGGGGTCGCCGCGGACGAACTCCTCGGCCGCCTCGCGGGTGGTGAAGATGGCCATCGCGCCGTCTTCCAGCGCGTTGGCGAAGGGCCCGATCATGAGGAGCTCGCCGCGGTCGGCGAACTCGCGCCAGCGGGCCCGGTGCGAGCCGGCGTGCAGGGGCGCCTTCTCCGCCAGGTCGTCGGCCGACTCGTAGAAAACCACTGCCTTCATACCTGCCCTCCACCATTCGCCAGGGCCTAACGTTAGCGGCGCCCGCGCCCGGGCTCAAGCGGGACCATGGGACGCGATTTCGCCGCCATTACCGTAATTCGAGCCGCCGGCCCCAGGCCGGTAATTGCGGATTCCGCAAAGAAATAACATCGAGTGCTGGAGTTAGCGAATAAAACAGTTATGAGAGAAGGTAAGGGCGCGCAGCCGAGAATATCGGGGGGCGGAATGCGCGGACACGGAATTGCGGCGCCGGCCTGGGGCGGCTGGCGGGCCACCGGTCACGGGCCGGGCGTCCCGGTCATCAGGCCAGGTCATATCTGCCGGTGGCCCTTGACCTCCTCGCTCTCCCGGGGGAGCGAGAAGAACGAGGAACGCAGGACGAACCGCGCGGCGACCATCAGGACCAGTCCGGCGATGACGATGCCGATGAGCGACCAGCGCTGGCTCCACGGCGCCTCACCCAGCGACTTGACGAAGATCCAGCCCAGGAAGCCGGCCGCGCCGAGCGGCAGCAGGCCGACGGTCACGAAGTCGAAGGCGCCGCTGACGATGCGGCGGCGGTAGTACACCATGGCCGCGAGGGCGGTGAGGATGTAGAAGATCGAGAACAGCAGCCCGGTCACGTCGATCACGTCGAAGAACGCGTTCTGCACCGAGGTGCCGATGTAGTAGACCGCGCTCAGGATCACGATGAGCAGGCCGACGACGATGCTGGCGGCGACCGGGGTGGCGTACTTGCGGGACACGGTGCCCAGGAACTCGGGCAGCACCCGGTAGCTGGCCATGCCGTAGACGATCCGCGCGCCGAGCACGATGCCGGTCCCGGTGGTCGCGATCACCGACAGCGCGATGGACAGCGCCATCGCCTTGGCCCAGAACCCGCCGCCCAGCACCTGGGCCACGGTGACCAGCGCGGTGCCGTTGGCGTCGGCTTCGTTCAGCTTGGCCGGGGAGAGAACGCCCTGGAAGCCGACCTGCGAGAGCGTGTAGATGACGGCCAGCAGGGCGACGGCGAGGATGGCGGCGCGGCCCGGGTTCACCCGGCGGTGCTTGACTTCCTCGTTGACGTACAGGGTGCCGTCCCAGCCGCCGTAGACGAACACCGCGACCAGGAACCCGGCTACCGCGTCGCCCTTGCCGTTGACGCCGGACAGGCTGAGCCAGCCCTTGGTGAACGGCACCGAGCCGGGGTGGTGGCCCAGCACCCAGACCAGCCCCGCGACCGCGAGGCCGATCAGGATCAGGTACTCCACCAGGGCCATGCTGACCTGGACCCGGGCCGTGATCTTGATGCCGGCCACCGCGATCGCCAGCATGATCAGGCCGGTGGCGCAGCCGATGGCTATGTAGGCCGCGGTGTTGTTGGACGTGGAACCGAACACCGCGAGCACCGAGGGTCCGAGCAGCAGGACCTCGGCCACCGTCCCGATGATGTAGGCGGCGATCATCAGCCAGCCGGTCAGGAAGCCTAGGTACGGGTTGATGGCCCGGCCGACCCACTCGAAGGACGCGCCCGTGTTGGCCTTCCACAGGTTCAGCCGCCGGTACGCATTGGCAATGATCAGCATTGGGATTGCGGTGAGGATCAGGATCGGCCCGCTGCCGTAGGCGGTCGCCACGGCCAGCGCGGCCAGCGACAGGCCGACCGTCGCGGCCGGAGCCGACGACGCCATGCCGATGATCGTGTCCTGGGCTGCACCGATGGCATCGGGCTCGAGTCGCGCCCCGGGGGTGGAGTTGTCTCCGCTACAGAAGGGGCGAAGCGATCCGTCATGCGTTCTCCTGGGACATCCGCTCAATGACTAAGTGTGCGGCTCTACGCCCAGGCCGTTGAGCGGGCCCCGGCTAATCGCCTCGGGGATCATATCGGAGGGCTAGCAGTGTGAAGAGGGGCCTGGGGCCACGTCGAGCGCCGGGTTCTGATCGAAGAAGCCGACGGGCTTCAGCATGAACCCGGCCCGTTCGACGGGCATGACCGGCCAGTCCTCGGGCCTGGTGACATGATGGCTGCCCACGGTGTACCAGAGCACCACGTCGGTGTTCTCGATCGGGCGGTCTGCCTTGGTCCAGGCGGGGAGTCCCGCGCCGCCGGGGTGCTGGTTCGGGTAGTCGCCCGCCGGGTACCGCTCGTCGGGCGAGAACGGCGTGACCCACAGGTGCTTGGTGGCGAACCTGGCCCGTTGATTCGCCGACGCCTCGGGGTGGCTGAAGGCCAGGGCGCTGGCGCTGGGGACGAGCTTATAGGCGGGCTCGTGCCCGAGTCCGGTCGTGATACCCGGGTTGCCCACCAGCCAGTACCGGGCGCGCGATGGATCGGCCACGCGCTGCGCCTCTGACTCGCGGCGTAGCGGCCGTCTGACCGGCCGGAAGGCGTTGCCCAGCGGGTTGCCTGGACCAGGCGGGACCGCCTCGGTGTCGACCTCGTAGACCGTATTGCTCAGCCCGTCCACGGCCATGTCCAGGCGCATGCTGAGGAAGTGCTGGTGATGCGCGGCGAGGGTCTGCGGTGCGACCAGCGTGCCGAAATCGCTGGTCTCGCCGGGCGGCAGGGCACTGGTCAGCACGACGCCGGTCAGCTTCACCTCGAACTCGATGCTGCCGTCCTGGTAGAAGTACCAGTAGATGGCGTATTCGTAGTTGTCCGCCGTGAGGATGAACGAGATGACCAGCCGGCGGCTGCGGCGTGTCTCGGTGGTGCCGAGGTTGCCGTCGTAATGCTTCCACAGCAGGCCAGCGTCCTCCTCATGCAGGCAGATCGCCTGCCTGATGGTGTACGGCTCGCCGTTCCCGTCAGCCAGGTCGACGTCGAGGTAGCGGATCTCGCCGAGGCAGTCGCAGCCGAGCTCGAGTGAGTTGGCCAGGATCCCCAGGCCGAACTCGCCGGCGTCGAACGCGTTCCGGAAACCCTGGAACGGTTGCGGGTCGGCGTAGGGGATGAAGAGTTCGGCGATCGAGGCACGCCAGAGAACCGGCCGCACCCGGCCCTGGTCCTCGTATCCGACGGTGTGCAGGACCAGGCCCTCGCGCGCGGTGAAGCCCACCCGGAACCGCCAGCGCTGCCAGCGAACCTCCCAGCCGCGGACGTCGAAGCTAGGGCCCTCGGGCTGGGTGATCTCGAGCGGCTTCAGGTCGTCGCGCAGCGGGCCGACGCGGTGGGCCGCGTAGGCGCCGGACCCAGGCGGCACCGGTACCACGCCGAGATCCTCCACCCGCACCACCGTCATGTCGTCGTAGTCGACGACGGCGTGAAGGCCGTGGATGGGCTTGGCGTAAGGGTTGTCGTCCGGCTGTGCGCGATGGAACAGCAGAGTCCACACCAGCCGGCGGTCCGCCTCCTCTGGGGCCGCGAACGTGCCGATGCTCCACGGCTCGACGTGCACCTCGGCGGGATCGGTGATGCCGCGACGCTCGAGCCCGGCGATGATCTGCGCGTCGGCCCGGGTCAGGGCCTGGCACGCAGCGTATTCGGCCGCCATCAACGGCGCGCGCGCATCGGGTACGAGCCGCCAGGACAGCAGGGATTCCGTCGTGAGCGACACGACCGCTTCGTAGATCGCGTGCTGCCGCGGTTCCAGCAGGACGACGAATGCCTCCCGCGGCACCGCGGCCTCCGGGGCCGCATCGGCGGCTTGTCCTGGTGCCGGACCATCGGGCGTAGCGAAGGCCACCTGGTCTTTGGGCGGCTCGTTCAAGCTCACGGAGACGAACCGCGCGTCGGGACTCACAGGCTGCTCTCGCCGGAGGATCTCTACCGCCTGCCTGATCTCGCCTGCGTCCAGGGGATCGAGCGGATGGCGGATCCGGGCCGCATGGTGCCCGTCAGCAGCGGCCGGGCTGCTGTGATCCACGTCCCGTGTGTGGTGCGTTACCACTGGCGTTTCCCTCCTACGGGCGGATACGACCTCGGCCGACGGCTGAGCCCAGGTTTATCATGACGTGCCTGGCTTGCGGGTCGTCTGCAGCGGTCCGCCCGGAAGGTCATGACGGCTTCATCGGGGTCTGCGGATCCGGCGATCTTGGCGGCTCCACCGCAGCGTTTTCGCCGATTATGTGTTCGATGAACACAATGCAGTAACGAGCCACAAGGGAACGGAACGACCCGGGCAAATCTACCCTAATCAGCTGCAGGCGTTGCTTTTTTGTCCTAGGCTCAGCCATGCTTTGTCTTGATCATCCGTGCTTTATATGCCACCAGTGATTGATGGTGTAGGGGGGTCCTGTGGGCCGGGTACTGACGTGACCTAAGGCACTTCTGCGCCCATCGGCAGCACACCGCAGGTGTTCTCCGTTTGCGCGCTTCAGCAGCGGAATCAGGACAAGAGGCAGGCGCCGCTTCTGGCCGCCCGAGAAGATCGAGCGCAGGCGCGCTGACACGGTATAGGAGAACAGATGACGGAGCGACCCTCAATGGCCGTCCCAGGAACCGGTCACGACGCCGCCCGAATAGCGGGCAAGCTCGAGCCCGATGCCATCGGCGTGACCCAGGACACCGTCATCGGGATGGCCTCGTCCGCTCCGGCCGGGACCGTCGCCGCGACACTAGCGGCACTCGCTGTGGCTACTGCCTACGGATCCGGGCCGGTCCTCCTGCTGTGCATGGTCCCGATGCTCATCATCGCCAACTGCTACCGCCGGCTGAATCTCTGGGTCGCCAACACCGGCGCGTCCTTCGAGTGGGTCGGGCGGTCCATCAATCCATACCTCGGCTTCATAACGGGGTGGTTTATGGTGGTGGGCTACATCATCGGCACAGTCGCCGAAGTCGTCGTCCTCGGCCCGGCGGTCTTGGCCGTCTTCGGCTCTGACACCAGTAACGCCTGGGCCTTCATCGCCGTCGACACCGCCCTGTGCCTCATCATGCTCGTCGTCGCGGTCGTCGGCATCAAGATCACCGCCCGCACCCAGATCGGGATGGCGGCAATCGAGTACATCATCATCATCGGCTTCTCGATAGCCGGGTTCTGGTTCGTGCTCACCCACCACCCCGGCACCTTCCCGATTACTAAGGGCTGGTTCAGCCTGACCGGGATCGGCGGCAAAGGCAGCCTCGTGGCGGGCCTGCTTATCGCGGTGTATTCCTACAGCCTGTGGGACGGCACCCTGTACGTGAACGAAGAGGTAAAGCATCGCCGCGTCAACCCGGGCAAGGCGGCCGTCTACGCAGTCGCCCTGCTGGCGGTCATTTATATCGTGACGTATGTGGGCTTGCAGGGAGTAGTGTCCCCGGGCAAGCTCCAGGCGAACGCCGACACGGCGATGGTCTACGTCGCCGATGCGATGGGCGGCGGCGGATGGGCCAAGGTGATGGCGCTGGCCATCGCGCTGTCGGTGACCGCCGCCACTGGTACCGGCATCGTGCTTACCTCCCGGATCGTCTACGGGATGGCGAGCCACCGGACGCTGCCTCCGGTCCTCGGCAGCGTATCCCCCAGGTACCGGACCCCGGTGGTCGCGAGCGTAGTGGTCGGCTTCCTGATCATCGCGTCGATCTGGGTCTACACGCTCGCGACGTCCGCGCAGACCATCCTTGGCTATGTGGTCAGCCTGGCCGGCATTATGGCTGGTGCGTTCTACATCTTGACCGCGGTGGCCACCGTCGCGTATTACCGCCGCCGCATCTTCAGCCAGGCGTGGGACACGGTGGTGCTCGGGATCCTTCCGCTCGCCGCGGCCATATTCCTGGGCTACATCATCGTCAAGTCAGTACAGGAAGAGCCTTCGGGACAAAGATGGTCGCTGATCGGCATCGTGGTCGTCGGCATCATCATGATGGTCTACGCCCGGTTCAGCCTGCGGTCATCGTTCTTCCAGATTCCCCGGGAGAGCGCTGACAGGATCGCCAAGCACCGCAGCTAGCCTGCGTTTCTCAACGCATGTAGGGCCTCACCAGTCACCGGACGCTAACCGGCGCAACCGCCATGATGTGGCATCGTTGCGGTCCTAACCGCCACGATGTTGCATCGTGGCGGTTAGTCCCGAGGCGACCGTTTCGGGAACGTCGTGCCTTCTCAGTTCAGGATTCGTCCTGTCCGGCGGGATCCGCTGTTCCGCTGGCAGCAGCCCGGCCCTCGGTGACACCGCGCTGGAATCCGGCGAGCCGGTCCCGGGCCGCGGCAGCTGACCGGTTCGGCAAGGTGGGTTGCGTGCTCGGAATGGCACCTGGGATCAGATTCGCGTTCGGGGATCGCCTGGGGAGCCCCGCTGCCGTCTCGCCCCCGGAGGACGGCGAATCGACTGCCTCCGCGGCACGCCAGCCTTCATCTGCTGGTGACGCCCAATCGCTCCCCGCCGCGGCAGTAGGGCCGGACCGGCCCGGCGCCTTGCTGTTACCGCTGAACCAGTTCGACTCGACCGCGTCGAATATGGGCAGCCTGCGCGTCTGTTCGGGGTCTTCTGCAGGCGGCACGACCACGTTGCCGTCATCGGACGGTCGGCCTCTGTCCGTGATGTCTCCGGCAGCCTCATGGCCGAAGACCCGGTCCGGCTGGCCCGAGGCGCCAGCGTACTCGCCCATCGCAGCAGACGGCCTGGGGCCCGGCCTGCTGACGGCAGGCACCCGGTCCGCTTCGGATTTCAACCGTCGGCCGAGCGGCGTGTCCCTATGGCCTGGGTATACCGCCGCCGCCTCATGCGATCCCGGTCTTGACCCGGCAGCACCGAAACGGTCAAGCCTCGGCGGCGCCGCCGAGCTTTGGTACTCGACGACTTCATCAGGGAGCCACGCTAGGGCCGTGAGACCACCGGCCTCCGCTTGCTGCAATCGGACCCTGATGCCGTGTCGCGCAGCAAGCCTGGCGACCACGAACAAACCCATCCACTTGAGGACATTGATTTCCTTCGCGGACTGATTTTCCAGTTGCCAGTTTGCGTACGCCATCTCTTTCGCGGACATTCCGACGCCTCGATCGGTGACATCAACCAAGACGCCTCCGCTGGTGAGCAACTGCCCGGAGATTTCGACTGACATCTCCGCCGCGGAGAATGATGTTGCGTTCTCGATCAGTTCGGCGAGCAGGTGAACCACGTCGTTAACTGCGGGCCCTCGAACTGCGACATCCGGCTGCGCATTAAGCGAGACACGTTCGTATTCCTCTATCTCGGACACCGCAGCCCTGATCACATTCACCAGCGCCACCGACTGATTCCAGCCAGTAGCTAGATCGCGACCGGCCACAGTGAGCAAGTTCTGCGAGTTGCGGTGCATTCGTGCAGCGATGTGATTCATCTTGAACAGGTTGGCTAGGCGGTCCCTGTCCTGCTCCCCCTGCTGAAGACTCTGTATGAGGCGCATCTGACGTTCCGCGAGGGATTGGCTGCGCTGAGACAGGTTTACGCACATTGCGTCGAGATTGCTGCGGACGGCGGTCTCGCTAGCCGACAACCGCAGCATCTCCCGGCGCATCTGGTCGACGGCGCGCGCAACCTGGCCTATCTCGTCCGAGGAATCAATATCGATTAGTTCGGGGGCAGACGGCCCGCCGTCGCCGTTGTTCTCGGTACCGCGGCGAGCCGCGTCGGGCAACTCGGCCCTTGACATCCTTACCGCTCCGACCCGCAACCTGTTCAGCGGGTGCAGCACGGACCTGGCCACGAGGATGGCGAACCACGACGCGAGCATCAAGACAATGATCATCACGACGCCGATGGCGAGTGCCGACATGATGGCGCTGTTGCTCGGCGAGTGGTTCGGCGCACTTCGCAAGATATCGGCGATGCCGACGACGCAGAACGCGGCGACAGCGACGGCGACGGCCGAAGTGATGACCAGCAGCAGCAGACGCGAGCGAACAGGCCAGTCCTTTAGTCCACGGCGCGATGCCTGGTGCGCTGGCGACGGACCGGTAGGTGAGTACGGGTGACCATGGCCGACCTGGCCGATGCTCTCAACGCGCCTGGCCGGGGCGACATCGTGCACGTCGGCAGGTTCTCGGAGGAACGGCGCGGGGCGGCTACCGCGGGTGTCTGCCGCCATCCTTGGCCTGACATCATGCGGCGTTTCATTCGCATGATCGGGCAGAATTTCGTCCTGTGTCCTGGCGAAGTCCCCTATTACAAGGAAGCCAGTCGCGAGAGCTAGGAAAGCGAGAATGATTTCTGACCACATGCCATTCACATCCGGTTTACGGCCGGGCCCATGCGTGCGATAAGGCGCATGGTGCGAAACTGATAACGTCGAGTGACTTCCGGATACACGCGACCGACCTCGACGACGATCGACACCTGAGCTGGTGACGGAACCAACCCGACCCCCCTCCCCCGCACCTGTCGCGCACGCATCACCGTCTGGGGACATGCGGACGCTGAGGAGGGTCAGCCCTCTCCGAGGTTGGCCAGGCTCTCGTGGACGCTCTGCGTCAGCGGATCCCCGGATGGCAGGACCCGGTCACAGCGCATCGCGGTCTCGCGAAGCACGGTCACCGCGTCTCCTATCCGGCCTACGGAGTAGTACAGGTGAGCCAGGCTAGCCAGGCGTGTGAGCGTATCCGCGTGATCGGGCCCGAGGACCCGTTCGGAATCCGCGCAGCACTGCTCGGTGAGCTGCATCGCGGCAGGCATTCTTCCGGCCGCCTGATTAGCAGCGGCCAGGTTCGCCGTGGTCGCAATGGTGTCCGGATGATTGCGCCCGATCACCTTCTCACGGTCGGACAGCACTCGCTTGTAATGCGAGATCGCGTCCTTGTTCTTGCCTTCAGCCAGGAAGGCCGCGGCCAGGCGGTCGCGGGTGGCCATGGTCTCCGCGTCGCGCGGGCCCTGCAGCCGCTCCCGGTCGGTTAGGTTGGTCTTCAGCAGCCTGGCGGCCGCGGATACGTCGCCCGCAGCCTGATAGGTGGCGGCGAGATCGTCCCTGGCGTTGAGGGTGTCCGCGTGCCCTGGGCCGCGGAACTGCTCGCATTCGCTGACGGCCCGCTGCAGGACCGTTGTTGCGTCGGCAGGTTCCCCGGCCATGATCAGCGCCTTGGCCAGGCTGACCCGTGCCGAGATGATCGCCGGGTGGCCCGGAGCGAGCTCGCGACCGCGCTCGGCCAGCACTCGCTGGTACCAATGCACGGCCTCATCGGCGTACCCGGCGGCCAGGTATGCGGCGGCCAGGTGCCCGGCCACGACCAGAGCGTCCGGGTGACCTGGCATGAGCTTGGTGTCGCAGCGGGCGGATAGATCGCGCCAGTACTCCACGGCCGGGCCGATTAGCCGGGCGTTGTCGAGGCTCCGGCCGGCCCGCAGCAGCAGCGGATGGCACCCGTCGGCCCACAGGACGTCCGGGGCCGCATCATGCAGGCTCGCCGTGTTCGACCGCAGGCTGACCGCCGTCCACGGAGCGGGTTCCTCGAAGGGCCAGGTCTCCAGCAGAGCGCTGGCGGCCGCACGAGCCGCGGGTTCCTGGACGTTGTTCGGCGCGGCTAGGCGGATGGCCGCCTGAAGCACCGAATTCACCAGGATGGTCGGAGGCGAGACGGCCCGGTTGACGCTGACGAGTCCGGCCCGCTCGATGGCCAGCAGTGCATCCCAGGCCGGCTTGGGGTCGACTACGGAAGAGAATGGGGTCACCGCGCCGCCCAGGTACGAGGCCACCGCCTGGGTGCTGAACAAGCTGCCGGGAATCCCGTGGCCGTCGAGCAGCGCGACGAGCACCAGCATAAGCCGGACCGACGCGCCGGGTAGCAGCGATTCGGCCTGCCCCAGAGACAGCGTCCAGGTGACCGCGGCCGCCGACGGCACGTCACCGGCCGCCATCCCGATCTGCTGCCGCCTGCGGGCGAAGTAGTCCCGGTAGTCGCGGCAGGCCAGAGTGGAGTTGGCCACCACCGAGGCGGCCTGAGCCAACGCGAGCGGCTCACGGCCGAGCGCCTCGATGAGGTCGATGGCCCCCTGGCGCTGGGCCGGGTTGACGCTGAGCCGCTCGGTCAGGCAGTTGAGCGCCTCGCGGACGCTATAAAACCCCACGGGCGTGACCTGAATCCCGCGCCGACGCGAAACCAGAGAGGACTGCGAGCTGGTGACCAGCACCCGGCCGGACGATCCTTCCGGCCAGAGCCCGTCCAGATCCGCTGGATTCTGCAGGTCGTCCAGGACGACGAGCCAGCGCTGATCAGTAGTACTCAGCCAGCTCACCAGGCGCGCCGCGACCGATTCGGCCGTTCCTGTCGGCGCGATGCCGAAGGCCAACTCAGACGCCTCGACATAGGCCGACAGCACGGATTCCCGGCTGGTCGCGGGGATCCACATCAGCGCGTCGATGGCGCCGGATCGCCACAGCGACTCGGCGATGATCACCGCGATCTGGGTCTTGCCGCAGGCGCCCAGCCAGTTCGACGGACCCTCGGCGAAGGCCGAGCCCGGCACCAGGGCCAGGGTCTTGCCCGGGACGAGCATCTCCACGATGCCACGCGCGGTATCGGGCCGGTCGGTGTAGCCCTCGGCCAGCGGAGGCGCCTCGCCCACCCGGAATCGCTGAGTCGCCTGCTCAGCCGGCATTCCACCTGAGGGCATCACTGCCCGCTACCCCCAACTGTTCATCCGGTATCGAAAACCTCCTCGGAATACTTCACCAATAACACAGGGAGGTTCAGACCCGGGGAGCCTTATCCGTATCGAGATCTTCACTAACACATCATTATGCACGTGCACGGAGGTTTCCATGGCCCTCTGACGGAGGTCGCGGCTAGGCACTACGGGGGTGAGCAAGGGCGCTACTGAGGGTAGGGACGAAGTGTTACGAAAGTAGGCCAATGAGGCTCATGTGAATTGGGGCTATTGAGGATCGGCCACCGACGCCAGCAGGGCGGAACGGGCCTGAGCCACGGCCGCCAGCATCGCGCCGCGCAGCACCGGCTCGCCCGGAACGCCGGTCGGCACCACGCGCGGACGGGACGGCCAGATGCTCGCCACCGCCGCGGCGACCCGGTTCGCCAGGGCGGTGCCCCCGGCCCGGCCCACCTCGCCGCCCAGCACCACGAGGCCCGGGTCCAGCACGACGCAGACGGACGCGACCCCGACCGCGACCCGGTGCGCGAGCTCGCCGAGGAACGCCTCGGCGGGATCGTTAGTGCCGCCCGAGCGGTCCGACGCCGACACGGCGGCGCGGACCGCCTCGGCCGGCGTCGCCGCCATGAACCCGTGCCCGGCCGCGAGCTCGCGCACCACGTTGCCGCCCGCCAGGGACTGGAAGCCGCCGCTGGCCGGGTGCCTGAGGTCGGTGTGCAGCGGAGCG
>WNGR01003106.1_pt1 | contig 18177 bp, 17 predicted proteins | sample 5407581 | NCBI WGS metagenome assembly WNGR01 (sample SAMN13153383, study PRJNA577476) | soil metagenome | isolation source: 80 cm soil or saprolite under Garry oak tree replicate 2 | place: USA:California | collected 2016-06-15 | reverse complement strand
ATGAGGCCCACGCCGCAGATGCACAGCACGCCACGCCGTTGTTCGCGGGCGATCGCCCGCTTGCGCTCCGCCGCGCGCCGCGCCACCAGCGTCGGATCCTCGGGCGGTCGCGACGCGGCGAAGCGGAGCAGGAGGGCGGCGCCGGCCCAGGCCGCGGCGAAGGGGTTACCGAGCATCGCCTCCGCCACCCCTTTCCCGATGCCGGCGCCCATCTCGATCAGCCCCGGAGGAGCGAGCGCGAAGCGTACGTCGCGGCGAGGGACCCGCCGCGCCCGTCGCTCACGGCGCTCGAGGGCGCCGACCCGCGCCCGCAGGATGGCGACGCGCAGCAGGGCGGCGATGAGGAAGAAGAGCGCGTAGCGCGCCTCGAGCGGCGGCGGGTAGGGCAGGGCCGCCAGCGCCGCCGGGAGGGGCAGCCGGTACAGGATTGCCGCACCCAAACCGAACAGCAGGAGCCACACGCGCGCCGACCTCCTCCGCGAGAGGGACCCAGCCTAGCGCACGCCCGTCGCGCGACGCATCGGAGGCCGGCGGCGCCGGCGTCGGGCGTTGTGCGGTGCGGTGGGAGGCGAGCTCGGGAGCCGCCGACGCCGAGACCGGGCCGGCCGGTGCGAGCCACTGCGCGGCTTCGGGGCGGTGGTGCGGTGTAAGCGCAGGTGGGTGAGCTTCGCGACCGCGGCCGGACCCCCCGTCGATGAGACTCCGGGTCTGAGGTAGACTCGGGCCGCCCGCCGGCAGCGCTCGGGCGGAGGATGGATGCGCCGAGGGGGTTTCAGTCGATCGTGGATCGTGCCCATCGGCGCCCTGCTCGTGCTCGCCGTGGGGGTCGGCGCGGTGGCGGTGCTGAACTACCGTGCTTTCGACCGCGACCTGCGCCAGCAGGTCGAAGGCGAGCTGGCGGCGGTGGCCGATCTCAAGGTCCAGCAGCTCGCCGAGTGGAGGCAGCAGCTCCTGACGGACGTCGGCAGCCTGCTCTCGCACCCGATCGTGCGCGGGGCGATGGTCCGCGTCGCGGCGGGGCGGGCGCGGCCGGGCGACCTCGAGCAGGCGGCGGAGTCGCTCCGCTCCCGACTCGGCCGCCTTCGCCTGCGCCGCGGCTCGCTCGTCGACGCGGGCGGGCGGGTGGTGGCAGCCACCACGCCGCGCCCGTCGCCGACCGCGCAGGAGCTCGCGGCGCTGCGTGCGTCCCGGGCGAGCGGTGGCCCTCACCTCGACTCGGGCGCAGCCGCGGATGGACGGCTCTTGGTGGCGCTCGCCCTGTCCGACGAGCACGGGCGAGAGGTGGGGGGCGTGCTGCTGGAGGGCGAGTTCGCGGTGGCACTCCCGGGCGCGGTGCGCGCCTGGCCCGCGCGCCTGCGCAGCGCGGAGGTGCTGCTCGGTGGTTACGACGGCGAGGACACCGTGGTCATCGCGGCCCTGCGCCACGTCGCGCTCGAGCCCATCCCGGCGCGCGTCTCGCCTCGGCCCGAGGGGTGGCCTCTCGGGCGGGCCGCCCACGGCGAGCAAGGCGCGGGCCTCGTCCGCGACTATCGCGGGGTCTTGGTGCTCGAGGCCTGGCGGCCGGTGCCGGGCGCCCCCTGGGGCGTCGTCGTCAAGATCGACGAGCGCGAGCTTCGGGCGCCCGCCGCCGATCACGCCCGCTGGCTGGCGGCGGTGGTGGCGCTCCTCCTGGTGGGCGTCGGGAGCGCCGTCCTCGCCTGGTCGCGCGGCGCGGGGCGAGCGCTGGAGCAGCGCGAGCGCGAGATGGAGGGGCGCCTCCTGCGGCAACGGCTGGACTACCTGTGGAGCCACGTCACCGACATCGTGCTGGTGACGGATCCGGAGTCGCGCGTCGTCGACGCCAACGACCGGGCGGTGGAGGCCTTCGGCTTCGCGCGGGAGGAGCTGCAAGGGCTCTCGCTCGACCAGCTGCTCGCGCCGGACGAGGGGGCCGACCCCGAGCGGCGCCGCGCCGCCATCCGCGAGCAGCGGGGCGGGCGCTTCGAGACGATCTGCCGGCGCAAGGACGGCTCGAGCTTCCCGGCCGAGGTCACGGCGCAGGTGGTCGAGGTGGAGGGCCGCTCGCTGGTGTTCTCGCTCGCCCGCGACATCCGCGATCGCAAGCAGGTGGAGCGGCTGGCTCGGTTGCAAGGCGCGCTCCTCGCGCACCTCAGCGATGCGGTGGCCGCGAGCGATCGCGAGCTGCGCATCACCGCCTGGACCGGGGCCGCCGAGCGCATCTACGGCCGGACGGCGCGGGAGGTGATAGGGAGACCCGCGCGGGAGGCGTTCGGGTCGGCCACCACGGACGCGGAGCTGGCGAAGCGGCGCGCGCGCGCCGACGCCGGTGAGCCGCAGCGGTACGACGTGGTGCACCACCGCGCCGACGGCACCGCGATCGACGTCGAGATGACCTGGTTGCCGCTGCGCGACGACAGCGGGGCGGTCGTCGGCTACCTGGCCGTGAACCGAGACGTGAGCGAGCGCAAGCGCGCCGAGGCGGCGCTGCGGGTCGAGCAGGAGCGGCTCCGGCTGGCGCTCGAGGTGACCGAGGTGGGCGTCGTCGACGGTGACCTCACCACCGGCACGCTGCACCTCAGCCCACGCCTGGCACAGATGCTCGGCCGCTCCACCTTGACCATCGAGGAGATGGGCCAGCTGGTGCATCCGGACGACCTCCCGCGCGTCGGCGCGCAGCTGCACGAGCTCATCGCTGGCCACCGCGACCGCATCGAGGCGGAGCACCGCATCGTGCTGCCGAATGGCGAGCTGGCCTGGTACCGCGTCTCGGCGCGCGCGGTGGCGCAGGACGAGACCGGGTGCGCGCTGCGCGTGATCGCCACCTGGGCCGATGTCTCGCGCGAGCGGCGGCTCCAGGCGCAGCTCGTCTTCTCCGACCGGCTCGCCTCGATCGGCACGCTCGCCGCCGGCGTGGCGCACGAGATCAACAACCCCCTCTCTTACCTGCTCGCCAACTTCGAGTTCCTGGAGGAGCGGCTGGGCGGCCGGCGCGGCGGCGCTCAGGATGGTGAGGCGCTGGCCGCCGTCCGGGAGGCCCGCGACGGAGCGCGCCGCATCGCCGAGATCGTGCGCGGGCTCCGTACCTTCTCGCGCCGCGACGGAGACGGGGCGGTCCCATCCCACCTCGACGTGCGCGGCCCCGTCCGCGCCGCCGCCCGCATCGCCGAGAACCAGCTCCGCTCCAGGGCCACGCTGCTCCTCGACCTGCACGACGTGCCCCCGGTTCGCGGCACCGAGCATGAGCTGGCCCAGGTGGTTTTGAACCTGCTCGTGAACGCCGCGCAGGCCACGCCGGAGGGGCGCCCAGCCGAGAACGTCATCCGGGTGATCACCAGGCTCGCCGCCGACGGTCGGGTCGCGCTGGAGGTGTCGGACACCGGGAATGGCATCTCACCCGAGCTGCTGCCGCGCATCTTCGACCCGTTCTTCACCACCAAGGCGGTCGGCGAGGGGTCGGGCCTGGGGCTGTCCGTCTGCCACGGCATCGTCGAGGCGCTCGGCGGCGAGATCGAGGTGGAGAGCACGCCGGGGAAGGGCAGCTGCTTCCGCGTGCTCCTGCCCACGCAGGCGGCGCGCCCCACGCCGGCGCCACCGGCCGAGGTTGCGCCTTCCGGCAAGCGCGGCCGGGTGCTCGTCCTCGACGACGAGCCGCTGGTGTGCCGGGCGGTGGCAAGGACGCTCGCGAGCGAGCACGAGGTGGTGGCGCTCACCGATCCGTCCGAGGCGCTGGCGCGGCTCGCGCGCGGCGAGCGCTTCGACGTGGTGGTGTGCGACCTGATGATGCCGGGGCTGACCGGCATGGAGTGCCACGAGGCGCTGGGCGCGTCGCGGCCGGAGCTCGCCCGCGGCATGATCTTCCTCACCGGCGGCGCATTCACCGCCAAGGCGCGCGCGTTCCTGGACCGCGTCCCGAACGTCCGCGTCGAGAAGCCGTTCGACGCCGACGAGCTGCGCGAGGTGGTGGCCCGCGGGGTGGCGCGCACCGCTCGAGCGTGAAGATCGCCGGGCAGCGCCCCGAAGGGTGTTGCCGTCGCCACGACCGGTGGGAAGAGACACGGGTGGCGGGTGAGCCCGTCTGGCGGAGGACGGCATGGAACCACCCCAGATCTGGGACGACGACCTCGGCGGAGGCGACGAGGAGATCGACCGCGAGCACAACCTCCAGCTCACGCTCGTGCGCGCCCTGACGAGCGCGCTCAGGCAGGACCAGCCCGCGGTGGCGCGGTGCGTCGCGGAGCAGCTCCACGGTTACAGCGCCGCCCACTTCGCCGGCGAGGAGCTGCTCATGGAGGCCGCGTCGTACGCGTCGCTGCCCTCGCATCGCCAGGAGCACCAGAACCTGCTCGCCCACATGGCCGAGCTTCGGACGCTCGTGACGAGCGGCGAGCGCGAGCTCGCCAGCGTGATGGCGCTCGACCTACGGTCGGAGCTCGGCGCCCATACGGCCACCTCGGACCGCCGCTTCACCTCGCTGAGCGAGCGACCGCGCGACGTGCAGTGAGGCTCCCCGTGGGCTCCGCCGTCAGTCGCCCGAGGGGCGCGCCGGCGCGGGCCGCTCCACCCCGGCCGACCAGGCGTTGTAGGCGAGGGTGAGGCAGACGGCGAAGCCCGCGGCGGCGGCGCCGAGCCCCGCGTTCAGGTAGGGAGGCGCCGAGAGGGCCAGCCGCAGCAGGACCGTTGAGACCGCCACGCCCGAGTTCCGGAAGACCACCCGATAGGTGGAGCTGTAGCGGGTGGAGATGAGCACCACCAGGATGTCGGCGAAGATGAGGAGCGTATAGAGCGCCTCGAAGAAGGGGGGCGCCACGTGCCCCTGGGTGAGGTGGCCGCCGAGGGTCCAGGCCGCGCCGCCCACGAAGAGGACGAGCAGGACGAGCGCGATCGCCTTCTTGGCCGCGATGAAGCTCTGCCGGTCGCGGGCGTCCGGCGAGAGCGGCTGGTGCCGCTGCAAGCGGTAATAGAAGCCGAGCAGGACGAAGATGACGAGCGCGCCGGCGCCGTTGGCCAGCATCTCCGGGACCGCCAGCCGAACCTCCGACCAGACCAAGGGCTCGTCGAGGTGGCCGAAGGTCTCGAAGGACTGCCGCAGCAGGATGAGCGAGAAGATCTCGAACTGCTTGCCGGCGGCGTTCGCCACCGACCTGGCGAGGCCAAAGACGAGCCCGACGACCTCGTACCCGAGGAGCAGGTAGAAGGCCACCTGCACCGCATGGAAGTGGCTCTGGGGCACCGCCGGCGCGAGCGCGGCTGGAAGGAGGCCGCGCCGGCCGAGCTCGATGAAGAGCAGGGTGACGAGGAACACCGCCACCAGGCCGTCCGCCACCAGGCGACGGGCAGCGTGGCTCTCCCAGCGGCGCTCCAGCGCGTCGAAGAGGTCGCTGACGGGACCAGCGCGGGAGGCGAGCTCGGGGACCATGGGGACGGTCCCTCTATCACCTTCGACTCCAGCGTCAAGCGGGTCATCCGCCGGCGCGCCGCGCGAGCTCGTCCCGATAGGCGAGCCACCCGAGCGCCACCCCGAGCAGGTCGGCCACTCCACCCATGGTGAGGTTCATCCGCCGGTAGCGCGCGTTGCACTGCTGGAGAAAGGGGAGGTGCGCGCCCTCCGCCACCAGGCGCTCCAGCTGCGCACCGTCCTCGCGCAGGCGTGCCAGCCCTGCTCGACCGCAGCGGTGAAGGGCGGTGGTGTCCTCGACGGATTGCATCAGCCGCGCGAGGGCGGCGAACGAGGCGGCCTCGGCGTCCGCTCCGCGCCCGCGGGCCGCCCGGAACGCGGGCAGCGCCACCTCGAACAGCGCCGGCAGCCCGCGCTCCACCTCGCGCACCACCCCGCCGACGCCGAAGCGCTCCCGCGCCTCCGCCCCGTGCGTCCCGCGCGGCGCCGCGAGGAGCGTCACCTCGCGCGCGACCGCCACCACGGCCGCGCGGACCTCCCCCTCCTCCTCCGACCCCGAGCGATGCAGCGCGGCGAGGAGGACGCCCCCCAGGAAGGCCGCTCCCTTGTGCGTGTTCGTGCCGAGCTCGTCCCGCATCGCGCGCTCGCTCTGCGCGGCCAGCCCGACCTGCCGCGCGAGCGGCTCGCCGCGCGCCAGCGAGCCGCAGAGTGCCGCCAGGTGAGCGCCGACGAGGTCGATCGACCGCTCCATGAGCTCGAGCGAGAGGTCGGGGTGCGAGCCGCTGTCGTCGCGGTCGACGAGGCCGGGCTTGGGGGTGAGGAAGAGCTCGCGGCGCAGGCCTTCCACCAGCGCTCCGGAGAGCCGCGAGAGCCGCTCGGAGAGGAGCTCCCGCGCCCGGCCGACGAGCGCAGCGAAGGAATGCCGACCGAGGCGGATGCACTCGCGAGCAGGCTCGGCGCAGCACAGGCAGGCCCGGGGCGGAAGCTCGAGCGCAGCGCGATCGGCGGGCGCTCCGTCGCTCGCGTACACGTCGAGGTCGACGAGGCGCGCGGCCGGGCGGCACGACTCGAGCGCCACGCAGCGGAGCTTGACGGCCCCGGCCTCGCCGGGCACCGCCCAGAGGGCGAACGGTCCGAGCGCGTCCTCACGGCGCGCGAGCAGCCGCGCGCCGGAGAACGCCTCCGCCACCGCCTGACTGGCCCAGGCGAAGAGGGCGGCCGCGCCGGGTGGGGTCTTGTCGGCGCCAGGGATGCCGAGCGAGAGCGCGACGAGGGTGCTCGCGGTTCCGAGCCCGCGGTCGAGCACCGCCTGGCGCGCGTCACGGGCGGCCAGGAAGCTAACCCTGGATTCGTCGCACGGCATCGATGATGGAGCCGTCGCGGTACTCGATGAGCGCCACGACCTCGTCCTCGAACTCGAGCGCCCGCGGCGTGCCCGTCACCGCGTAGATGTCGCGCTGCAGCTCCCGGATATCCTTCACGGGCGCCCTCCGGCGCAGGAGCTCGGCACGCAGCTCGGGGTGGCGATCGTTCACGGCGATGCCGCGCTCGGTGACGACCACATCCACCGTCTCCCCGGGGGTGGTGATGGTCGTCACCCGGTCCTTCACGATGGGGAGTCGCCCCCGGACGGACGGCGCCACGATGATGGCGAGCGCCGCCCCGGCCGCCGTATCGCTGTGGCCGCCGGTGTTGTGGAGGAGGTAGCCGTTCGACTCGGTGTTCACGTTGACGTTGAAGTCGACGTCCACCTCGGTCGCGCCCAGGATGACGCAGTCGAGCTGGTTCACGACTGCCCCGGCGTTGAACGGGTTGGCGTAGGTGTCGGCGCTGATCTCCAGGTGGTGGCGGTTCTTCCGCATCGACTCGACCGCTCGCAGGTCGAAGCACTGCACGTCGAAGAGGGCGCGGAAGAGCCCCTCCTCCAGCATGTCCACGAAGAAGCCGGTGATGCCGCCGCACCCGAAGCTGCCCTTCACCTTCCCGCGCCGCATGAGATCGCGCACGTTCTCGGCGACCGCCAGCGAGATGCCGCCGCTGCCGGTCTGCATCGAGAAGCCGTCACGGAGCCGCCCCGACGCCTCGATCACCTGGGCCGCGTAGCGCGCGATCTGCAGGCCGACCGGGTCGGTGGTGACGCGGGTGGTGGTGGAGACGATCTTGGCCGGATCGCCGAGCCGCTGCACCGGCACCACCCAGTCGACCAGGCTCTCCGGGATGCTCACCGGCGCGGCGGGGTAGGGCACGAGGTGGTCGGTCACCGCGATGACCGTCCTCGCGTGGAGGGCGTCGGTGAAGGCATAGCCCATGCTGCCGAAGGCCGACGGGCCGAACATGCCGTTCATGTTGCCCTGCTCGTCGCAGCAGGGCGCGGCGATGACCGCCACGTCCACCGGCACCTCGCCGGTGATGACGGAGCGGGCGCGCCCGCCGTGGGAGCGGACCGTGATGGGGCAGCGCAGCTCGCCGCGGCTGGCGAGCTCGCCGATGAGGCCGTTCACCCCGCATTCGAGGCGGGTGATGGTGCCGTTGCGGATGGCCTCGATGATCTCGGCGTGGACCGGGTGGATGGAGCTCGAGGCGAGCGTGACGTCGCGCACCCCGATGTTCTCCAGCACGCGCACGAGGTGGTTGATGACGTCGTCCCCGTTGCGGAGGTGGTGGTGGGTCGAGACGGTCATCCCGTCGCGGGGGCCCGCCCGCTCGATCGCCTCCTGCAGCGTCGCCACCAGCTTGCGGTCTCCGCGGTTCACCCGGCGCAGCGGCCGGGTGGCGCGGTCGCCCGCCGGCCGGAGGGTGTAGGGGTCCTGGTACGGGACGACCCGCCTGCCGTTCCACGTGTCGGGGAGCTCGCGGCCGAGCGCGTTCCTAGCCATGGAGGATGGCCTCGTCGGGCAGGGCGTCGACGAGCCCTTGCGCGTGGGCGGTGCGCAGGGTGCGGTAGGCGCGCTTCACGACCGGCGCGTCGACCATCTTCCCCCCCAGCGAGATGACCCCGGTCCCCATCTGCCGCGCCCGCTGGATCGCGTCGATGACCTCGAGGGCGTAGGCGATCTCCTCGGGCTTGGGCGCGAACACCGCGTGCACCACGTCGATCTGGCGCGGGTTGACGAGCGACTTCCCCGTGTACCCGAGCGCCTTCACCAGCTCGGTCTCGCGCCGCAGCCCCTCCATGTCCTTCACGTCGGCGAAGATGGAGTCGATGGCCGGGATACCGGCCGCCTTGGCGGCCCACACCACGCGTGCCCGCGCGTTCATGAGCTCGTCGCCGGCCTTGGTGCGCTCGATCTCCATGCTGGCCGTGTAGTCCTCGGCGCCGAAGGCCAGCCCGAGCAGGCGGGACGAGCTCTGGGCGATGTCGATGCAGTTGATGACCCCGAGCGCGCTCTCGATGGAGGGCAGGATGCGGAAGCGCCCGATCTCGAGCCCGCGCTCCTCCTCCAGCTCGGTGAGGAGCGTGTCGAGCCGCTCCACCACCTCCGGCGTGTCGGCCTTGGGCAGGCGGACGCCGTCGGGCAGGCCCGGGATCACCTCCCGCAGGTCGTCCTGCGCCCACGGGGTGTCGAGCGCGTTGATGCGAACGAGGATCTCCTTGTCCCGGTCGCGGTAACCCTCCAGGAAACGCCGCACCAGCCGCCGGGCGGCGTCCTTCTCGGTGTGCGGGACCGCGTCCTCCAGGTCGATGATGACCGCGTCGCAGCCGAACACGGGCATGTTCTGCAGCATGGACGGCATGTTCCCCGGGACGTACAGCAGCGAGCGCAGCAGGCGGGGGCGGGTCATGGCGGAGCTCAAGGCGCGTCGATGTAGAGCGTGTCGACGCCGCCGGTGCGGGAGTGGTGCCGCTCGAGCCCCTCGGCCAGGATCTCGGTGAGGACGATCTCGCAGGTGGCGAACACGCGAGCGTCGAGCAGGTGACCGCCCAGCACCTCCCCCGACGACTTCCCACCCATGACGTGGAGGTGGCAGTCGGTCGCCCCCTGCTCGTCCGGGAACAGGTTGCCGGTGAGCGCCAAGAGCTCGAGCGGGCCCTGCACCTCGTGCAGGTGGATCCGCGGCGGGGTGATCGGGAGGCGCGCGCCGGTCTTGATGCCGCGGAAGTGGACGTCCTGCACCGAGCCCACCGCCGAGACCAGCACCGCATGCTTCACCAGCGCCGCTTGCGCGAACTCGATGAGGCGGCGCCGCAGGCTCTCGCCAGGCGCGATCTTGATGACGAAGCGCCGGCCCTGCTCGACCTCCTTGTACCAGAGCCCTTCCATGTCACTCCCCCGCCGCGCGCAGGAGCGCCGTCTCGAGCCGCGCCTGGATGGCGTAGTCGAGGGCTCCGCGATCGCTCACCCGCACCTTGCCGGCCGTGACGTCGTGGCTGCGCAGCACGTCCTCGATCTTCCCGCGGATGAGGTGCTCGAACTGGCGCCGCACCGTCGACTCGATCTCGATGACGAGCTCTGCCGCGGGCTCGACGAACACCATCAGATCGCTCGACTGGATGGTGCCGGCCTGCGCCCTGTGCCCGATGGTCATGCGTGCCTCCCGTCTCCCCGGCGGAGCCGCTCGCGTATCGCCCGCGCCTCGCCCGAGCGAAGGTAGGTCGCCGTCGCCGGCGGCACCAGCGCGGCGGCGGCGGCGACGTCGCCATCGCGCAGCGCCGCGCGGACGCGCGAGGCGCTGACGGGCTCGCCGCCGCGCTCCAGGCGCGCGACCTCGACCGCCTCCACCCCGCATCCCGGCAGCACACGCCGCATCGCCTCGTTGTAGGCGTGGGTGGTGGCGCAGTACGGCTCGGTGCCGAAGAAGCGGCGCCGGATGTGGAAGAAGGGCGCGATGCGCTGTCCGAAGAGGAGCAGGTCGAGCTCGAGCTGGATGGTGGGGACGTCGTCGCTCGGCGCGAGGAAGTAGGCCGGGAAGGTGACGGCGCTCACCGCGTAGCGGGAGGTGTCGAGCACGCGGACGTTCGCGAGGTCGCGCGTGCCCTCCTGCACCAGCCGCAGGCGGACGTCGAACGGAAAGGCGGAGCGGTCCTCGCGCACCACGAACACGTAGAGCGTCTCGACGCGGCGCGCCGCCTCCTCCACCAGGTGGCGGTGCCCGAGCGTGAACGGATTGGCGTTCATCACCACCGCGCCGTTGGCGCCCGCGCGGACGAGCGCCCGGTGCGCCTCGAGGTGGCGCGGCAGGCCTCGCCCGTACTCGAGCAGCGCCGCGCGGCCGCCGGTCGCCAGGAGCGCGAAGCCGAGCGCCTCGAAGCTCGGGGCGTGCGCCGGCTTCGTGAAGACGAAGAGCGCGTCGTGGCCGGCCGCGAAGCCGCGCCGGGCCAGCTCGGTGACGAGCTGGCCGAGGAGCGCGCCGCCCTGCTGGGCAGGGTCGACGGCCAGCATCTTCAGCACCTCGCGATCGCGCGCGCCGACGGCCAAGAGCGCCCCGTCCTCGAAGACGCCCACGAGGTCCTCGCAGGACGGCTCGAAGGAGAGCCCCTGCGCCTCGACGAAGGCGCGCGCGCGTGCCGCGTCGGCGCCGCTCGAGAGGTCCGTGATCACCATCGCCGCACCACAGTAGATCACCGGCCGAGCGCGGGTGAGGGCGATCAGCGGCTGGTGGCCAGATCGGCCGCCAGGGCCGCGCGCTGCTCGGGCTCGAGCGGCGACTCCAGGGTCAGCTCCGGGAGGTCGCAGCCGAGCGCGATCGGCGCTTCGGCGCCGACGGGGAACCTGAGGTACTGCACGGAGGAGAGCCGGTCGTCGCCCACCTGGCGGTCGTCGAATCGAGCGCGGACCCGGCTGCCGTCCGCGAGCTCCGCGTAGAGGTGTCCCGGCAGCGCGCGCCAGGCACGCAGCTTCACGTCGCGCTCGACAGGATCGGTGAGCTCGATGAGGAGCGAGCACCCGAGCTCGCCCTCGCCGCCGAGGAGCTCGTTGTAGGTGTCCACCTCGTGCTGGATCTCCGCGTCCCGGTAGAGCCGCTCGGCCCGCACCATCTCCTGCACCTGGTAGCGGACGGTGTCGGCGTTCTCGAAGAGGAAGGTGAGGGGGCCGACGTGGATCCGCCGGACGCGCTTCTGCTCCATGACGCGCGCCCGGACGGCCGGCCGCTGCGCGTCGTACTCCTCCAGCCGCAGGATCTCGGCGCGGGTGACCTTCACGGCGTCTCCTCCAGGTCGCGGAAGCCGTCTTCGCGGGTGGCGCGGGCCAGGATGGCGAGCGGGTGAAGCGGCTTCTTGCCCGCGTGCTGCTGGAACTGCAGCGCCGCCAGCGGGCAGTCGGTCGCCCACACCTGCGCGTCGGCGGCCTTCATGCCGTCGAACGCCTTCTTGCCGATCCGCTGGGAGGGGCCGAAGCCCTCCACCGTCATGGCGTAGGTGCCGTCGTGGCCGCAGCACTCGATCACCGGGGCGGCGACCGTGACGCCCGGGATGCGGCGGAGCAGGTCGCGTCCCTTGAACCCGATACCTTGCGCCCGCAGGTGGCAGGGCGCGTGGTAAGCGACCTTGCCTCCAGGCGGCACGCTGTGGAAGGCCTTCACGAAGCGCTGCTCCTCGCGGATGGACCAGAGGAACTCGGAGGGATCGCGCACCGCGGGAGCGAGCCGCCGGGCGCGTTCCCGATCCTCGCCCTCGAGGAGGTGCGGCCACTCGCGGCGCATCATCATGGAGCAGGTGGGGTTCACCACCAGCACCTTGGCGCCGAGCTCGACGTGCGGCAGCAAGAGATCGAGATCGCGCCGCGCCTGCTCGCGGAGTGCGGCGAGGTCGCCGTACTCCCAGGCCGGCATGCCGCAGCAGACGAGCCCCTTCACCACCCGGGCCTCGACGCCGCAGGCGCGCAGCACCTCCAGCACGTCCTTGCCGAGCTGCGGCTCGTTGTGCTGCACGAAGCAGGTCTGGAAGAGCACGACCTCGCCGCCGGGCTCGGCCTTCACGTACCCGTGCTCCGCGGCCCAGGCGTCGAAGGGCTGCCGCGCGAACTCCGGGAGGAGCTTGTCCCGGTGCACGCCGAGGGTCTTCTCCATCAGCACGCGCAGCGGGCGCGAGCGGTTCGCCACGTTGGCGAAGCCGAGCGAGGCGCGCGCCGCCCGCGCCGCGCCGTCGGGATCGCCCAGCGCCCGTTCGCGGAGCGTCTTGCCGCGCTGGCGCAGGTGGACGGCGTCGTACCGGTGCACGAGGGACGGGAAGTCGAGCTGGAACTCGTGGCCGTCGCGCGGGGTGTAGGGGCACTGCACCTCGCACAGCTTGCACTGGAAGCAGGCGTCCATGACGGCCTGCGCGTCGCCGGCGGTGATCCGGTGCACGTCGCCGTCGTACTGCTTGTCGAGGAGCGAGAAGAGCGTCGGGAAGCTGTCGCAGTACTTGAAGCACATGCGGCAGCCGTGACAGATCTCGAACGCGCGGCGCACCTCCTGCTCGAGGCCCCCGGCATCCCAGTACTTCGGCTCGCTGGGATCGTACGAGAGCCAGGGCGTCGGCTGGTACGAGATGCGCTGCTCGGTCACGAGTCCTCCGATGGCGGGCGGCGGGGGACATGCCCCCGCCCTGCCGGTCGTCGTCGTGGTCAGCTACGTGACCTGGCCGAGCATCTTCTGGAAGCGCCCGGCGTGCGACTTCTCGGCCTTGGCGAGCGTCTCGAACCAGTCGGCGATCTCGGAGAAGCCCTCCTCGCGAGCCGTCTTCGCCATGCCAGGGTACATGTCGGTGTACTCGTGGGTCTCGCCCGCGATGGAGGCCTTGAGGTTCGTCGTGGTGTCGCCGAGCGGGAGCCCGGTGGCTGGATCGCCAACCGCCTTCAGGTAGTCGAGGTGGCCGTGGGCATGGCCCGTCTCGCCCTCGGCCGTCTCGCGGAAGTTCATCGCGATCTCCGGGTAGCCCTCCACGTCCGCCACCTTGGCGAAGTAGAGGTAACGGCGGTTCGCCTGCGACTCGCCGGCGAAGGCGTCCTTCAGGTTCTGGTGGGTCTTCGTGCTCTTGAGGTTTGCCATGCTGCTTCTCCTCGCGTCGTTGGGGTGGGCTGCGCCTTGGTTAGACACTGTCTAGCCCAAGGCGCCAGCTGCTGGAAGGTCCCCGATGGGCGTGCGCCCGCGCCGTACGGACATTGAAACGGGCGCCTCACCCGGCTTAGAACCGACGCATGAGCCGCGAGGCGACCGCGCGCACGCTGGCCGAGCACGGCATCCGGTCGTCGCCGCAGCGGCTCGCCATCGCCGAGTGGGTGCTCGGCTCGAGCGCCCATCCTTCCGCCGATCGGGTCTTCGAGGCGGTGCGCGGGCGGACCCCCGCCATCTCCCGCGCCACCGTCTACAACACGCTCAACCTGCTCGTCGCGAAGGGTTTGCTCCGGCCGCTCGTCCTGGCGGAGGGCAAGGTGGTGTTCGATCCGCTGATCGAGCGGCACCACCACTTCATCGACGAGGAGACGGGCGCCATCCACGACGTGCCGTGGAGTGCGCTCGAGGTGCGCCGGCTCGAGGCGTTGCCGGGCCTCGAGGTCCGCGAGTACCAGGTCGTAGTGCGGGGCAGGCGCGCGCGCGGACGTTGAGGCAGCCGGCCGATCGGTCGCATACCGCCCCTTGCTCGGTGGCGTTTTACGAGTAGGCTCGCGCGCCCCATGCCTCCCTACGTCATGTCGATGCTCCGCGTGAGCAAGACGGTCCCGCCCAAGCGGCAGATCATCAAGGACATCTCCCTCTCCTTCTTCCACGGCGCGAAGATCGGCCTGCTCGGCCTGAACGGCTCCGGCAAGTCGACGGTGCTCCGCATCATGGGAGGCGCCGAGGACGAGTTCGAGGGCGAGGTCTCGCGCCAGAGCGGGATCCGCATCGGCTACCTGCCGCAGGAGCCGAAGCTCGACGGAGAGAAGACGGTCCGCGAGGAGGTCGAGTCGGCGCAGGGCGAGGTGGCTGCCGCGCAGGCGCGGCTCGAGGCCGTCTACGCCGCCTACAGCGAGCCCGACGCCGACATGGAGAAGCTGGCCGAGGAGCAGGCCCGCCTCGAGGCCGTCATCGCGGCCGCCGGCGCCGACACGGGGAACGCGCTCGAGATCGCCGCGGACGCCCTGCGGCTCCCGCCCTGGGACGCCAAGGTGAAGCACCTCTCCGGAGGCGAGAAGCGGCGCGTCGCCCTCTGCAAGCTGCTCCTGTCGAAGCCCGACATGCTGCTCCTCGACGAGCCGACGAACCACCTCGACGCGGAGTCGGTCGAGTGGCTGGAGCAGTTCCTGACCCGTTTCCCCGGCACGGTGGTGGCGGTCACGCACGACCGCTACTTCCTCGACAACGCCGCCGAGTGGATCCTCGAGCTCGACCGCGGCCGCGGCATCCCGTGGAAGGGGAACTACTCCTCCTGGCTCGACCAGAAGGAGCAGCGCCTGGAGGTCGAGGCAAAGCAGGAGAGCGCGCGGATCAAGGCCATGAAGCAGGAGCTGGAGTGGGTGCGCCAGAACCCGAAGGCGCGGCAGGCGAAGAGCAAGTCGCGCCTGGCGCGGTTCGAGGAGCTCTCCAGCGTCGAGTACCAGAAGCGCAACGAGACGCAGGAGATCTTCATCCCGGTCGCGGAGCGGCTCGGCGATCAGGTCATCGAGTTCAAGAACGTCTCGAAGGCCTTCGGCGACCGGCTCCTCATGGACGACCTGTCCTTCATCGTCCCGCCCGGCGGCATCGTCGGCATCATCGGCCCGAACGGCGCCGGCAAGTCGACGCTCTTCAAGATGATCACCGGGGCCGAGCAGCCGGATCGCGGCCAGGTGGTGATCGGCAAGTCGGTGAAGCTGGCCTTCGTGGACCAGAGTCGCGAGAACCTCTCGAGCACGAAGACCGTCTTCGACGAGCTCGCGGGCGGGCGGGACCAGGTCACGGTCGGTCGCTACGAGATGCCGAGCCGCGCCTACATCGGACGCTTCAACTTCAAGGGCGCCGACCAGCAGAAGGTGGTGGGTACGCTCTCCGGCGGCGAGCGCGGCCGGCTCCACCTCGCGAAGACGCTCATGCAGGGCGCCAACGTCCTCCTCCTCGACGAGCCGTCGAACGACCTCGACGTGGAGACGCTGCGCGCGCTGGAGGACGCGCTCCTCGAGTACGCGGGCTGCGTGCTCGTCATCTCGCACGACCGCTGGTTCCTCGACCGCATCGCCACCCACATCCTCGCCGCCGAGGGCGAGAGCCAGTGGAGCTTCTTCGCCGGCAATTACCAAGAGTACGAGGCGGACAAGCGGCGGCGCCTGGGCGAGGAGGGCGCGAAGCCGAGGCGGCTCCGGTACAAGCCGATCGCGCGGTAGAACTTCCCGGCCGCTGTCCTCCAGGGGTGCTAGCATCCGAGCTCCTCGGAAGGAGGACGCGGATGGCCTGGTGGATCTGGGCGCTGCTCGGGATCATGCTCCTCGTCCTGGAGCTCGTCACGCCGGGCGGGCTCTTCGCCCTCTTTTTCGGGATCGCCGCCCTCACCGTCGGCGCGCTGGTGGCTTTTGGATGGGCGGGGCCGCCCTGGTTCCAGTGGCTCCTGTTCGCGGCCCTCTCGGCCGCCCTCGTCACCCTCCTGCGCGGCCGGATGCGGGGCGCGCTCGCGGCGCGCGGCGGTCCGGTCGACGCCCTCGTCGGCGAGTCGGCGGTGCTGCTCGACGACCTTCCGCCCCGCGGGGTCGGGCGCGCCGAGCTGCGAGGCTCCCCGTGGGAGGCGCGCTCCGCCAGCGAGGCGCCGCTCGCCCGCGGCCAGCGCTGCCGCGTCGAGCGCATCGAAGGCCTCACCCTCTGGCTTCGGCCGGAGTGACCTCGTCCGGAGACAACCCATGATCAACGCCGCGCTCGTCATCGCCGTCCTGGTCGCCGCGCTCGTGCTGCTGGTGGTGGTCAAGACCGCCACCGTGGTGCCGCAGCAGAGCGCCTTCGTCGTGGAGCGGCTGGGCCGCTTTCACGCCGCGCTGGAGGCCGGCTTCCACGTGCTCCTGCCCTTCGTCGACGTGATCCGCTACCGCCACACGCTGAAGGAGCAGTCGTTCGAGATCCCGGAGCAGATCTGCATCACGCGCGACAACGTGCAGGTGGCGGTGGACGGGGTGCTCTACCTCAAGGTGCTCGATCCGCAGCGCGCGAGCTACGGCATCAACGACTACCACTTCGCCATCACCCAGCTCGCCCAGACCACCCTCCGCAGCGAGATCGGCAAGATCGAGCTCGACCGCACCTTCGAGGAGCGCGCGCACATCAACGCGCAGACGGTGAGCGAGCTCGACAAGGCGACCGTGCCCTGGGGCGTCAAGGTGCTGCGCTACGAGATCAAGAACATCACCCCGCCCAAGGACATCCTCGCCGCGATGGAGAAGCAGATGCGGGCCGAGCGCGAGAAGCGGGCCGTCATCCTCACCTCGGAGGGCGAGCGCGACGCCGCCGTGAACGTGGCCGAGGGCAAGAAGCAGCAGGCGATCAAGGCCTCCGAGGGGAACCGGCAGCAGCAGATCAACGAGGCAGAGGGTCAGGCCAGCGCCATCCTGGCGGTGGCCCACGCGACGGCCGAGGGCCTGCGCAAGGTGGCCGAGTCCATCTCGGCCCCGGGCGGCGTCGAGGCCGTGCAGCTCCGGGTCGCCGAGCAGTACGTGGAGCAGTTCGGGAACCTCGCCAAGAGCGGAACCACCCTCGTCCTGCCGGCCAACCTCTCGGACGTGGGCTCGATGATCGCGCTCGCCACGAGCGTGCTGCGCGGCTCAGCGCCCGCGCTCGCGCCCGCCGCCACGATGGCGCGGCCTCCCCGGCCGCCGCCGCTGCCGTGAGTCACGCGCCGTCGCCACCGGCCGGACGGAGGCCGGCCCCCGCCCGCTCCAGGCGCGCGACCAGCTCCGGATCCGAACGGACGAGCGCCAGCAGGCGACGGTTCTCGCGCTCCAGCTCGAGCTTCTCGCACGCGAGGTGCAGCGTCACGAGCAGCTCGGTGCGGTCGCACGGCTTGGTGAGGAACCGGTAGACCTCGCCTTCGTTGATCGTCCTGATCACCGTCTCCGCGTCGGCGTGGCCCGACAGCATGATCCGGACGGCGTCGGGTTGCCGATCGTGCACCAGCCCGAGGAGCTCGATGCCGGTCATGCCGGGCATGAGGTGATCGGAGATGACGACGTCGACCTTGCGCTCCTGGAGGACGACGAGCGCCTCCACCGGGCCGTTCGCGGTCACCACCTCGTAGCGAGACTGCCGGAGGGTCTGCCGGAGGCCTTCCAGGATGTTGGGCTCGTCGTCGACGATCAGGACCGTGGCACGCATCTCTTCCTCCGTTGGTGTTCGAAGCGGCTCCGTCATCCCTGCACCGCGGCGGCAGGGCCGATGGGGATGCGGATGAAAAAGGTGGTGCCCGCTCCTTCGCGCGTCTCGAAGGTGAGCGTTCCCTGGTGCTGCGCGACGACGTTGTGGGAGATGGCCAGCCCCTGCCCGGAGCCTCGCCCCACCTCCTTCGTCGTGAAGAAGGGGTCGTAGACCTTGCCGCGGATGGCGGCCGGAATGCCACCGCCCGTGTCCGAGATCGCCACCACGACGCTGGCCCCGTCCAGCCGCGTCTCGACGCGGATGGTTCCCCTGCGCTGCGTTCCCTTCACCACGTCCTCGATGGCATGGGCCGCGTTCACGATCACGTTGAGGAAGACCTGGTTCAGGTCGCCGGCGTGACACGTGACCAGGGGAACCTCGCCCAGCTCCGTCACCACGTCCGCCACGTACTTGTACTCGTTGCGCGCCACCTCGAGCGTCGCGAGGACCGCGCGGTTCAGGTCGGTGGCGACCATCTCCTTCTGGTCCGGGTGGGCGAACTCCTTCATCGC
>WNGR01003104.1_pt1 | contig 18179 bp, 12 predicted proteins | sample 5407581 | NCBI WGS metagenome assembly WNGR01 (sample SAMN13153383, study PRJNA577476) | soil metagenome | isolation source: 80 cm soil or saprolite under Garry oak tree replicate 2 | place: USA:California | collected 2016-06-15 | reverse complement strand
CATTCGCCGGATTCATGAAGATCAAACCGCTCGAAGGTATGACAGCGTCTGGCGCCCAGCCCGCCGTGATGAAGATCGGCGGATTGTGCGTTGTTCTGGCGGGCTGGCTCATCGTGCTCTTCGGACTGCATCTGACAGCCAGCGTTACGGGCAGAATGATCACCAGTCTTATCGGTCTAGCAATATCGCTGATTGGCGCTCTCTTGATTTTGCCGGCAGCGGCCAACAAAAACGCTATCTGGAAGGTCTGAGCAGGCGGTCTGCTTCTTTAGCGACGAACAAACCCACCATGGAGCTGAATCGATGAGAATTGTCCGCATTACATCTTGTATCTGCGCCATCGCGGTCGTGTTGATGGCGGGCGCGGGTGTCGTGGCTCGGGCCGATGCTGCACCATCAGCATCCGCTGCCGAGTTGAAGGATGCCGCCGCGAAGGCGCCCACTACCGCAACGCTTGCGGCGGGAGATCCTGGCGGCGCGATCACCGGGACCATCAACGATGTACCCGTTAGCGATGCCAAGGCGGGCCTTACACTGGCCGACGTGGCGAACCAAGTTGGACAGAATAAGATCGGCATCAACTTCACCTGGACGCTGGTCTGCGGGTTTCTTGTCATGTTCATGCAGGCTGGATTCGCGATGGTTGAGGCCGGACTCTGCAGGGTCAAAAACGCAAATCACACGTACATGATGAACTTCTTTGTGTACGGATGCGGCCTGTTCGCATACTGGATTATCGGGTTCGCAATTCAAATGGGAGGCGCTGCCGGGAACGGCAATCTCGGAGGGCTACAGCCACTTGCCAGCGAGCACACATTGGCCCTGTTCGGGAAAACGTGGGGACTCTTCGGACAAAGCGGCATGTTCCTCGCCGGCCATTCGTATGATGTCGGCGTTTTGGTTATCTTCCTCTTCCAGATGGTGTTCATGGATACCGCCCTGACCATCGTCACTGGCGCTTGCGCGGAACGCTGGAAATTTCTAACGTTCGCTGTCTCGTCGGTTTTAATGGGAGCGTTTACCTATCCGCTATTCGCAAATTGGGCATGGGGCGGCGGCTGGCTCGCGCAGATGGGAACAAACCTCGGACTCGGCAAAGGTTACTGCGACTTCGCGGGCTCCGGAGTGGTGCACGCGGTGGGCGGGCTGACTGCACTGGCGGTCGCAATGATCGTGGGGCCGCGCATCGGCAAGTTCAATCGCGATGGCTCAAGCAATGCCATCATCGGGCATGATATCTCGGCGGTTTTGATTGGCTGCTTCATCCTGGCGTTCGGCTGGTTCGGATTCAACCCCGGTAGCACGCTGGGAGCCTCGGGCGCCGGTTGTCTACGCATCGGATCTGTTGCGGTGAACACCATGCTTGCCGGCTGCACCGGGACGTTCGGCGCATTGCTTTACATGTGGTCGCTGAAGGGCAAACCCGACTCGTCAATGAGTGTCAACGGCATGCTTGCGGGGCTGGTTGCCATCACGGCGCCTAGCGGATTTGTGAATCCAATTTGCAGCGCAATCATAGGCCTGGTGGCAGGCGTTCTCGTTTGCATTAGCGTCTCGTTCATTGAGAACACTCTGAAGGTCGACGATCCGGTCGGTGCGATCTCTGTGCATGGAACCTGCGGCCTGTGGGGTGTGATATCGGTTGGCTTGTTTGCCGACGGAACGAGTAACTATGGGGGATCATGGAACGGTGTCACCGGCTCTGTGACCGGGCTCTTCTATGGTGATGCGAGCCAACTGGTGGCGCAGCTGGTCGGCGTCGCCACACTCGTCGGCTTTGTCTTTACATTCAGCTTCGTTCTCAATTGGATGCTTGACATCGTCGTCGGCCAACGCGTCTCCGCAGAGAGTGAAGTCGCCGGGCTCGATCTGCCAGAGATGGGTCAGCTCGGGTATCCGGAATTTGTCTTCACGCCGGAGCCCGACTACCTGCTGGCTGCAGAAAAAGTAGCTCTCGCCTAAGTTCCAAAGGAGCATTCTCCTGTGCAGCAGGGCAACATCTGCCAAGCCCTGCTGCCCCTTTTTTCGACGATGGTATGTTTTGAGGAAATGCGAAATGAATAAGCTTCTCGAGGTCTCGGCGCCAGATATGGACGACCGGCTCCTGGTAATGGCAGAGCGGAATTCGGCGGGGGCAATGCTGCCGTCAATGCTAACTCCCGTTGTGTCACAACAGCTGATGCGGATGTTTCGCGATCCGCGCGTACTGGAGCCCCACGAGCGGGGCAATCTGATTGCGCAATTGCGCATGGCGGTGGAGCGGGCTCCTCATATTACTGAGGTTCGCGTTCTTCTGGGCATGGCTCTTTCTGTGGATCTGCAGGCGCAGGAGGCACTGGAAGAATTGCGATTGGCAGTTGAACAAGCCCCCGATTGTTTTATCGCCCGCTTGAAATATGGCGAATTGTTGATGCGACTGCGCATTTGTCAGAGGGCCGCCGAGGAGACACGCGAGGCGTCGCTGCTGGCTGTAAATGCGGCACAGTCAGAACTGGCACGCAGGCAGGCAACCACAATTCGTGAGATGCTGCGAGAAGGTATCGAACGCGGCGGGTATCAAGGATTGTTGTCGCGCATCTTCAGGCCCCGTCGCAGTTCAAAACAACAGGACAGCGCCGCCCCTGTATTCATTGGAACCAAGTAGGAGAGGATGCCCGCAAGTCTGCAACTGGCCCTGTTGATTGCGATACGCCTTCCGGCCGGAAAGCTGGTGGCGGCGGTGTGTACGCGCTTTGGCATACCGGCGATTCTGGGAGAGTTGCTCGTAGGGGTATTGGCAGGTCCGGGATGTTTGAACATGCTGCATATGCGGCTGTTCAGCGGCACACCGGCTGCGGACGCGTTTCTGCTGTTGGCGCAAATCGGCGGGTTGGTGCTGATGTTCATCGCCGGCCTTGAGACGGACATTGACCGCATGCGTGAAGCCAGCGCCACGGCTTTCCTGGTGGCACTGTCAGGCGTGATCTGGCCTTTTTGTATCGGCGCCGGCGCTGCGCACTTGCTGGGACTGCCATGGAGCAGCGCATTCTTTCTGGGTGGAGCTTTGACGGCCACCAGTGTGTCCATCTCCGCACGAACTCTCATGGATGCGGGAAAAATGACTTCGCCGGAAGCGTCTGTCATTCTGGGCGCCGCGGTGATCGACGATGTGATGGGTCTTTTCGTCCTGGCGTTTCTGGCCGCGTCATGCAGCACCGGCAGTACAAACTCATTTGGTATGGCGGCGTCTTGTTCCGGCTGGCTGCAAAAGCATTGGCATTGGGCGGGGTTACATCCACTCACCGTGCAGATGACGCTTATCGCAGTTTGCGTCTCGGTGTTCTTTGTGGTTGCTTTCGCAGCTGCTCAACGATGGGCCGACCCATTCATGCGCCTCATGCGCAAACTCGACGTCAACGAAGCCGTAACGAGTTGCGTGCTTGCTCTCGTGCTGATCTATGCAGTGAGTGCGGAATGGCTGGGAAGCGTGGCGGGCATCACCGGCGCGTATCTGCTGGGCTACGTGTTCGCCGGCGCGAAACTCAAGCCACTGGTTGAAAGGACGTTCTCCGCAATTGGACACGGCCTTTTGATCCCATTGTTCTTTGTGTCGATAGGCCTCTCCAGCAACTTCCGCGCATTAGGCGGCCATTGGCTTTTGCTCGCGGTTATCTTCCTAGTCGCAGTGGTAACGAAGCTGATAGGCTGCGGCACGGCTGCGCTGGCTATGGGCATGGGGCCGGTGCGAAGTTTCCGCGTTGGATGCGGGATGATCTCGAGGGGCGAGGTGGGGTTGATCGTCACCGCGATGGGCGCGAGTTCAGGGATATTCCGCGAACCTGAAGTCGCTGTGATGGTGACCGTCGTCCTGCTCACGACCTTGATTACGCCGATCATCATGCGGGGAGCATTTTTAATCAAGTCTGAACTTGATGATGAGGAAGAATCTCAGGAGGTTGTGGCTTCTACCGAGTACTCCGGCACCTCTGAACTTCGGGCAGAGGTGTGAGAGCTGACTCATGGTTTGGCTCTCATGCCTCAATCGATTCGCTCATCGCTCCTATCCAGATTTCGAATGCACGGTCGAGTCGAAGCCGATAGGCAACGGTGTCGCGCTTGCCAAAAACGATACCCCCGGCCCAGGTTCGAGCCGGAGGTATCATCTGCGTTACCGCTTGCGGCGGCCTTCGTTCTGTAGGTTACGCGTCGGCGCTGGTGGCGTCTCCAGCTCAGTGAGGCTTTCGAGCTGTGTAGATGCGATCTGCATGATTTGCGTCAGCGCGGCTTTCTTCGCATCGAGCCGCACAAGGGGATCGACGATCTGATCCGCGGAGGAGTGGGCGACCACCTGGCCCAATACTGCGACCAGCGGACCCCATGGGTCGACCGGGTGCGGATGGCCATTGACGTAGATGACCCCGCCACCATCGACCGCCACGCCGCCGAATATTTCGCCGAAGATCCCGGGGACGAAGATTCTCTCTGCAGGGCGATAGGTGAGTGTCACTTTGGCGTAGTGCTCCTTTTCGTTGATCTCGTCGACATTGACGGATGTGAAACTGGAGAACCGAAACCCGTCAAGGCCCTGGGTGAACCGGTCGCCGCCCACCATGTCGCTCGATCCGCTCGATCCGACCATGCGATAGGAACGACCATCGCTGAGGCGGTGGACAAATACAGCGGCGCGCGGGAATCCCGAATCCCAGTCTTCCGGCACGCGAAACTCAACGAGGAATCCTCCTGGGGTACCGGGCACCTCGGCGGCGAGATGTCCGGGAAGGCTGCGCGAGTGAAGAGGCCGCAGGACGATCTGCTGGCTGAAGCTGGCAGTAGTGGACTTCCACACCCGCGACTCGTCGAGCCATCCCATATACCGCATGTTCGCGGAGCACAGGCCTGGTCCGATCAGTGTGTAGTCAGGGTTGGATACGTAGTAGCAGCCGTCCCAGGTGCTCATTGTGTCCCATGGATCCTGGTAGTCAGCGGTTGAGCCGTCAACCCGGCTGTGCAGCATGCCGTAGCCGTGTCCCATCTCCTGGCCAAGAACTGTCGGTTCGAGCGAGCCGGGATCACACAGGGCCGCGCGCCCGCCGATCCAGCCGCACAGATCAGTCAAGGTGTTCATCACGACCACGACGCCGTAGAAGGCGGAGAGATTCACACCGGAAGCGGTAGCCTTTGCTTTGGCTGCGTTCAGCAATCCATTTCGGTCGAGTTGGCCTGCACCAGGGGCAGCGTTGCCGACGTATACGCTCTGTGGCTGGTCGAGCGTGAGCCAGCCGAACACCTGGCTTCCCGACAGGTCGAGCGAACCATGAGACATGGTGTCGAAATAGTCGGTCATGTTGAACGTGCCGGTGCCCGCGGTTGTGAATAGGTTGTTGTAAAAGCCGAGGGAATTTGGCTCGTCGGCTTTATCGTGCCACTTCATCAGCAGGATTGCCCAAGGTGTCGCCTGTGACATGTTGATTCTCCTTCGCGTTCAAATCTGGGGTACTTGAGAACTGCCTCAGGTTTCGGTGCAATCGATATGCCCGTATCGACCTTCTCCTTGCGGGGCTTGCGCTTCGCTTTGAGCCTGAAAACAGCGGCCGTGCTGAATGGATCGAAACATTCAGCACAGGAAGATAGTGATTGCACGACACGTTTCGTTTCTGGAATGGTTCGTTCTGCTCTCTAGCGTAGGTCGCCGGAAGCAACGTCATTTATACACGGCTCGAAGAGGAGTTGATTTGTCAAAAGGCATCCCTCAGTGGCTAAAGCCCCGCTCATTTCGGGCTGTTTGCGGCACGACTAAAGTCGTGCCCTTTCAAAACACATAAATGATCATCTGTGTGGCGGAGACCACTAGCGGGTTGCCCATCGAATCGGGCGGATGAAGGCGATTCCAGGTCCTGCTGGAGAAATCGATCCGTCGATCATCTCACTCCAGCAGATCAGCAGGAGGCTGTTCGCCGTGCTGATCTGCTGGATTCTTTATCGGCAATGCGCAGGAAGATGAGGACGCAGGAGGATGAGGAGAGATTCCGCGGGGCCAGAATTATCCAGTTGCGAAAGCCAGAAATGTACATATCTAAAGACCGGAGGTGATAATGGGGGACGGAGGCTCAGTGGACGCCAGAGCTTCGTTTTCACAGTACCGAAAGAATGGCTTGTCGAGTGGTGCAGGCTGAATCTCTTTGTGAAACGCTCCTGAGTTCTCGAAGCCTGGCTGTTCCCAGCGCATCAAAGTAAGAAAAGTATGAGCATTGTCGAAACAGCCCGCGTGTCTTCTACGCCTTCGGAGCGCGGTGCTTCACTTTTACAGCTCGAGAGGGTGACAAAGAGCTACAAGACTGATGGCGAATCGGTTTTGGCTCTGAACAATCTCTCGATTGAGATTGGGCTTGGTAAGTTCGTCGCGCTTGTGGGGCGCAGCGGATGTGGCAAATCTACCTTGCTGAATCTTTCGGGATCGTTGGATTTTCCAACCAGCGGCCATGTGCGGCTGGAGGGCATTGCGACGGACGAGCTCAGCGAAGCGCAGTTGACCGAGCTGCGACGCGAGAAGGTCGGCTTCATCTTTCAGTCTTTTCAATTGCTGCATACGCTAAGTGTGGTTGAAAATGTCGAGCTTCCGCTGTTGCTTGCGGGGCATGGCGATTCGCGTCCAAAGGCGATGGAGCGGCTGGCATCTGTTGGGCTCGCGGAACTTGCAAGGCGCATGCCGCATCAGCTCTCGGGCGGGCAGATGCAGCGCGTCGCCATTGCCCGGGCGCTGGTCCACGCACCGCGCATCCTGCTGGCGGATGAGCCGACGGGAAATCTGGATACGGCGACGGGCAACTCGATTCTTGAATTGCTACGTCACATCTGCACGGAACAGAGCACCACGATCTTATTGGCCACGCACAGTATCGAGTCCGCGGCATTCGTCGACACTACGGTTCGCATGCGCGACGGGCGCATTGAAGAGATCGTTGGTTCCTGAGATGGCTTCGCTGGTACTCTTCTATCGCCTCATTGTCCGGCCCGTTTTGCGAGAGCGCGCGCGGTCGCTGCTAGTTGTGGCGGCAGTGGCGTTAGGCGTGGCGGTGGTGGTGGCAATCGACCTTGCGGGAAACGCTGCGGCCGGTTCGTTCCGCTCATCGATGGAGACGCTTGCGGGCGACAACGATCTTGAAGTGACCGCGGCCGGAGGCGTGCCGGAGAAGATCATCGCGCATCTGGCGCTGTTGCCTTATTCAGTGCGAGTGAGTCCGCGCATTGAGGATCACACGACGGTCGCGGCGACCGGTGAGACGGTACCTCTCATTGGAATTGACGTGGTGGCTGAGGCCAATAGCGCCCTCGCGCGAAAGGTTGAATTCTCTGCGGATGATGAGAGCTTCAAACATATCAACGATGCAGATGCGATTTGGACGACGCGGACATTGGGCAGGCAAATTGGCGCGAAGATCGCTTTGTTGATCAACGATCAGACGCGCGAGTACACGGTGCGCGGCTTCATCCCGGATTCGGCAAAGGCAGGCGGGGACGCGATTGCAATGGACATTGGCGCCGCGCAGTTGGCGACAGGCAAAACGGGAAGGGTCGATCGCATTCTTCTGAAAATTCCCGAACAAGCCGATCGAGATCAGGCGGCTGTTGACGCATGGCAGCAGAGGTTGCGGGCGGCGCTTCCGGTGGGAGTGGAAGTGAAGGCGCAAGGCAGCCAGACCGCGGCCAACCGGCGCATGCTGGCCGCGTTTCGATGGAATCTGCGCATCCTGAGCTACATTGCCTTATTGGTTGGCGCGTTCCTCATCTACAACACGATTTCCGTTTCAGTGGTGCGGAGACGGTCTGATATTGGAACGGTGAGAGCACTGGGTGCGAGCCGGCATGCGGTGCTGGTGGCGTTTCTTGGCGAGGCAGTGCTGTTTGGATTTGTGGGGTCTGTCATCGCACTCCCACTGGGACGCCTGATGGCGACGGGGGCGGTGAGGCTGCTGGCGACTACGGTGGATGCGCTCTACATTTCGAGCCGCCCTGGTTCACTGAGCCTTTCTGTTGGATCGGTGGTGCTGGCATTCGTGGTGGGAATCGGCGTTGCGGTGGCATCGGCGCTGTCTCCGGCGCGAGAGGCTTCAATGGTTCCACCGACGGAAGCCATAGCGCGCGGACGGCGGGAATATGCGATTCGTGTGGAGCGGGGACGGGACGCGGTGATCGCAATGGTGATCGCCGCGGCCGGGGCGCTCGCGGCGTTTGTGCCTGCCATTGGAGGCAGGCCGCTCTTTGGCTATCTCTCAGCCATGCTGCTCATCGCGGCTTCTGCGCTGGCTATTCCGGCGCTGGTGTATTGGAGCACCACGGCGGCTTCAATGATGCTGCGGAAAATGATGGGCGTCGAAGCGATGCTGGCTGCGCGCAGTCTTGCGGGATCGCTTCGGCGCACCTCAGTGCTGGTGGGCGCACTGTCGACCGCTATCGCGATGATGACGTCGGTGGGGATCATGGTGGGCAGCTTTCGGCAGACGGTGATTACGTGGATGGACGGCGAACTTCCTGCGGACCTTTATCTGCGGCCTGCGGGCGATCCGGCGGCGGATCGGCATCCCACCATCGCAGTTGAGTTGGCGGATCGAATTGCCAAGCTTCCGGCAGTGGACGCGGTGGGTCGTTTTCGCGCTTACGAGATTGAATACCAGGGACTGCCAGTAACTCTCGCGGGAGTTGAGAGCAACATGCCGCGGCATCGGGAACCGTCAACTTTCATGTCGGGCCGCACGGCAGCGGACGTGATGAAGCAACTCGCAGCCAGCGATGCGGCAATTGTGAGTGAGCCTTTCAGCAACAAGCACCATGTGAAGGCCGGCGACGCGATTACGCTGGCATTGGGAGAGAAGCTGGTTCGATTCAGAATCGTGGATGTGTTCTACGACTATGGCAACGAGCGAGGCTACGTGATTCTCGATCGCGTTACGATGCTGCGCTATCTGCACGATCCGGCGCCGTCGAATCTTGCGGTTTATCTTGCGCCCGGCGCCGATCTTGACGCCGCGCGCGAAGCCATCAAGAGAGTGGCCGCGCACAACGATGTGCTGATCTTCTCGAATCGCGACATTCGCAGCGAGGCAGTGCGCATTTTCGACCAGACATTTGCCATCACGTATGCGCTTGAAGCGGTGGCAGTGGTGGTGGCGGTGATGGGCATAGCGGGCGCGCTGATGTCGATCGTGATCGACAGGCGCCGTGAGTTTGGGCTGCTGAGTATCCTGGGCGGGACAAAGGCGCAGGTGCGCAAGCTGATTCTTGTGGAGGCGGGGCTGATCGGGATCCTCGCCAACATTACAGGATTGGCGCTGGGGATTATGCTGTCGCTGGTGCTGATCTTCGTGATCAACAAACAATCGTTCGGATGGACGATTCAATTTCACTGGCCGGTTTCGGTGCTGCTGGCTGCGCTCAGCTTTGTGTATATTGCGACGGTGCTGGCGGGTATTTATCCAGCGCGGGTGGCACAACGGCTCAACCCGATCGAGGTGGTGCATGAAGACTAAGCTGGCCGTGTTATTCATGCTGCTGATGGGGTTAGCGTGCGGAGCGCAGGATTACAAGTCGGCACTGCCTGGCTATCCATATCATTTTCCGCGCGACCATTTCAGTCATCCCGACTACCAGACGGAGTGGTGGTATTACACCGGCAATTTGAAGACAGCGGATGGCCATCGTTTTGGCTTTGAACTGACGTTCTTTCGCCAGGGCGTTTCACGCGACGCGAACACGTCGGCATGGGCCGTGCATGACCTCTACATGGCGCATCTTGCGCTGAGCGATATCGGCGGACGGCGGTTCTATCATGCGGAGCGGATGAATCGCGCCGGGCCGGGGATTGCAGGCATTGACGAGAACACGGGCTTGATCTGGAACGGCAACTGGCAGGTGCAGCTTAGCGAGAGCCGTCATGTATTGCGAGGGATCGACGAAAGATTCGACATTCAGTTGGAGCTTGCGCCGGCGAAGCCGCCCGTCGTTCACGGACGCGATGGCATCAGCCAGAAGGCAGAAGGCTGGGGACACGCTTCGCACTACATTTCGTTTACGCGGCTGATGACAACGGGATCGATTGAACTGAATGGCGCTACATACAAGGTCGATGGATCATCGTGGATGGATCACGAATTCTTCACGGAATCGCTGAATGCGAGCGAGAGCGGGTGGGACTGGTTGAGCCTGCAACTCAACGACAACAGGGAGTTGATGCTGTATCGGTTGCGGCACAAGGATGGCAGCGTCGATCCTTATTCGTCGGGCACGTATATCGATGCGCAGGGGAAGAGTTTGGCGCTCTCGTCGAAGGATTTCATGATGACTCCCGGGAGCGAAATGTGGACGAGCGAGCAGAGCAAGGGGGCATATCCCGTGCGCTGGCATGTGTCGGTTCCGAGCCTTGGATTTGAAATCGATGTGTCGACGCCGCTGGTGAGCCAGGAACTCGCCGAAAGAATTGGGCCGAGCTACTGGGAGGGAACTATTGATGTGACAGGGGCGCATGCCGGTGCTCCGCTGCGAGGGATTGGCTACCTGGAGATGACCGGGTACGCGACTCCGCTGTTGCCTGGTGGGGCGCGTTAGGGGTCGCAGAATCTCCAGCCGAGGCGGCACGGGCCTGGTGCGGAACGGCGCACGGTGTGGATTGTGGTTTAGCTCACAAATCTGGAAGCCCGAGACGGCGTAGACTCGTTTTGGCCGCAGGGTCGATTTCTTGCCAAACGAGAGCAATCGCGTACTTGTCATCAATCCGGGATCGACGTCGACGAAGTTTGGCGTGTTCAGCCGCGACGGCGCCGAGTGGCTGGGTACGCTGCGGCACGGCGACGAGGAACTGGAGCAGTTTCGGGGGCGGTCGACGCTGGCGCAGGTTGAGTTTCGTGCAGGCCTGATTGGAGAAGCACTCAAGGCGGCGGGATACGAAACGTGCCGATTCGCTGCAGTGGCAGGGCGCGGAGGGCTGCTTCCGCCGATGTCTTGCGGCACATATCTCGTTGACGACACGATGGTGGAGGAGCTTCGGCAGGCCCGGCGCGGGGAACATGCATGCAACCTGGGCGCGGTGCTGGCATTGCGGTTTGCTCGTGCGGCGAAGGTGAAGGCCTACATTGTTGACCCGGTGACCGTGGACGAATGGCAGGATTGCGCGCGGCTTTCGGGGTCGCCGCTGGCTCCCAGGTCGAGCATCGGGCACGCGCTTAACACCAAGGCCGTGGCGCGGCGTTACGCGAAGGAGCAAGGCGTCCGTTACGAATGTTTGCGGATGGTGATCATTCACCTGGGTAGCGGCATCACTGTTTCGGCGCATCGCGATGGAAGAATGATCGACAACAATACTCCCGAAGAAGGCCCGTTCGGTCCCGATCGGACGGGATGGCTGCCGGTGCGGGAGTTGATCAAGGTCGCGTGCAGCGGCACCTATCACCAGATGCAACTCGATCGCATGGTGTTTGGCGAGGGCGGACTGTTTGCCTACCTGGGCACGCGTGACCTGGTGGAGGTGGAGAGGCGAATCGATGCGGGCGATGCGCAGGCCGCAGCGGTGTATGAAGCCATGATCTATCAGATTGCCAAGGAGGCTGGAGGAATGGCAGCCGTGCTCGCGGGCCGTGTGGATGCGGTGCTGCTGACCGGCGGCATGGCGTATTCAACGCGCCTGGTGAACAGGCTGCGGAGCTATATCGAGTGGATCGCGCCCATCACGGTTTATCCGGGTGAGGATGAATTGCGGGCATTGGCTGAGGGCGTCTTTCGCGTGCTCGACGGTGAGGAGCCGGCGAAGCGGCTGTGGGAGGAAAGTCGCGAGTTGACGCAGGGCCGAAAAGGCCGGGAAGCGCTGGTGATTGGGTTGGAATGAAATCCCGCAGACACATCCCTCGCCAGAATTCTAGATCTTCTGCAGGTTGGCGAATTTTTCCATCAGCTTTTTCATGCCGTGACGGGTGAACATGACGGTGAGCTTGGCGTCTTCGCCTTCGCCTTCGCGGATGAGGACGGTGCCTTCGCCGTACTTGCTGTGGCGCACGCGCTGGCCTTTTTTCAGTTCAACCGCACCGGTGGGGGCGGGGACGTCCATCCTGGGACGGGAGAGGGCGCCGGGTTTCAACGCTCCGGCCTTGCCGCCGAAGAAGCGCGCGATGTTGTCGATGGAGTGGCCTTCGGCTGGTTCACTCTTCTGGACGGACTCGGAACTGGAGGAAGCCGCGGTCGTTGCGCGGGTGGAGGTGGTGGCCTTGGCCGTCATCCATGATGCGGTGAAGGGCTTCGATGGCGAGGACTTGCCGTTGGCGGCGGGAGCGCGCGGAATGTCCTGGCTCTCGTCTTCGTAGTTGTAATGGGTGCTGGAGAATTCGTCGCGGGAGCCAGGGCGTCGGCCGTAGGTGTTGGGATAGCCGGGCGTGGCCCATGCGGAGGCCATGGGGCGGCTGCCGAGATTCTCGATGAGGGGGTTGGGGACTTCTTCGAGGAAGCGGGAGGGGATGCTCATCTCCGGCGCATCGTTGCCGTAGCGGCGGCGATAGTGGGCGCGGGTGAGGATGAGGGTGTTCATGGCGCGGGTCATGCCGACGTAGCAGAGGCGGCGCTCCTCTTCGAGCTCTTCAGGATTCTGGAGCGTGCGGGAGTGCGGGAAGAGGCCTTCTTCAAGGCCGGCGAGAAACACCAGCGGGAACTCGAGACCCTTGGCGGCATGCAGGGTCATGAGTGTGACGCGGGCGTCGGGGTCGAACTGATCGGTGTCGGAGGCGAGGGCGGCGTGGTCGAGGAATTCTGCCAGGGTTTCGCCGCGGACTTCGGCGTCATGAGCGGCATTGGCGAGTTCCTTCAGGTTTTCAATACGGCTGAAGGCCTCAGGGGAGCCTTCACTTTCGAGGGCCTTGATGTAGCCGGTGCGATCGATGATGAACTTGATCAGCTCAGGAAGGGTCGCCCGGTCGCCCGGTCGCCGAAACGGGAACTCTGTCTCCGGCATCACTATCGGATCATTGAAACTCGTCACCCCGAAACGGCTCTTTTCGGCTGTTTGCGCAGATTGAAATGCTTTATGGTCGAATGCTGGCAACTGCTCGAGATAGCTGGTCAACTCGCGAGCAGCTTCGGAGTTGAACTGCCGGAACTCTGAGTTCCCAAACCGTCGCACCTCCGGCTTGTCCCCTAGAAACTCGTGAATACAAGAGCTCCCAACCTGCTTATAGGCTCCCTCGGTGTTTCGAAGTATGTATGTCTCGTTTCTGTGTCTTCGGGTGTGGCAATGTTCACAATTCTCCGGATCCTTTAAGAAATGGTCCGGAATCGGGTCTGCGGCCACTGGTTCAATGATGTATTGGCCCTGGATGCGGCTAATTACTCCGACCAGATCCCATCCGCTCGCACGAATCGGATCGAAGAAGATTGCGACTTTGAACGGTTGTGCGTCCTTAACTTCAGTCCTAGGCGCGCTTGCACCGATTCTGAAAGCTCTTTCCTCCAGTGATTCGAGCCGACCTCGGAGCTTCTCGTAATCTGATTCACTGATCTCTCGAATCACGCCCGCAATGGAGACTTCGACTGTTCGTGGTTGTTTCGATTGTTCAGGCTTTGGAATAGCGTTCGCTGCAGAGTTTTCCGTGCTGTTTGGGCGTACGGTCCAATCCGTCGAATTCGAAGCGTTCTTAGTCTCTGAGGTTGCGGGCTCTTGGGATTGCTTCGGCATTTTGAGGAAGGGGCGCTTGGGTGCCGAGGCGAAGGGGTTGAAGCTGGCGGGATCGAGCAGGGTGAGCTGGTTTTCGTTGCCACCGAAGTTGAACTCTGCGGCGGCTTCGAGGACTTTTGCGACCTGCTGATTTTCCTCAGGGGTTGGCTCGGCGGCGCCAAATGCGAAGCCGGTGTCAGCGTCTTCTTCCGTAGCAACATCGGCGGAGAGCTTGCCGGCAAAGTCGGGGTCCATCATGGCCTGCGCGTCGAGAATGAGCTGGCGGAAGGAGTCGAGGGCCATGAGCGCACGGGTGGGGATGAGGCGATTGGCAATGGCCGCTGCGAGGGCGTCCCAGGTGGACTGGCCGGTTTCAAGCGCCAGGCGCTCCAGTGTTTCCAGAGTCGTTTTGCCGATGCCGCGGGCCGGGGTGTTGATGACGCGCTGCAAGGCCATGGAATCGTGCGGGTTGCGGACCAGGCGCAGATAGGCGAGGAGGTCCTTGATCTCGGCGCGCTCGTAGAAGCTGAAGCCGCCGACCATGGTGTAGCGGATGTTGTAGCGGCGCAGGGCTTCTTCAACGAGGCGCGATTGCGAGTTGGTGCGGTAGAGCACGGCGCAGTGGGCTTCGTCGCCGTCGTTGCCGGCTTCGCGAAGAAACTTCTGGATCCGGTCGGCAATGAAGAGTGCTTCGTTTTCGCCGTCGGGTGCTTCGTAGTAGCCGATCAGCGAGCCGCCTTGGCGATCGGTCCAGAGCTTTTTGCCCTTGCGGCGGAGGTTGTTAGCGACGACAGCTCCGGCGGCCTCGAGAATGTTCTGCGTGGAGCGGTAGTTTTGCTCGAGACGGACGATTTTGGCGTTGGGGAAGTCCTTCTCGAATTCAAGAATGTTGCGGATGTCGGCACCGCGCCAGGAATAGATGCTCTGGTCTTCGTCGCCTACGGCGCAGACATTTTTAGCTTCGCCGGCGAGCAGCTTCATAAGCTCGTACTGGGGGCGGTTGGTGTCTTGATATTCGTCGACGAGGAGATAGCGATAGCGCCGCTGGTAGCGCTCACGGGTTTCGCTGGAGACTTTGAGCAGGCGCACGGCCTCGAGGAGCAGGTCGTCGAAGTCGAGGGCGTTGTTCTTGCGCAGTTCGGCTTTGTAGCCCTGGTAGATGTGGGCGATGCGCTCGCTATTGGGGTCTTTGGAGCCCAGGTAATACTCCTGGGGATCGACCATGTGGTTTTTGGCCCAGGAGATTTTGCCCAGAACGGTGCGCGGGGTCAGCTGCTTGGTATCGAGGCCCATGCGGCGCATGATCTGCTTGACGATGCTGGACTGGTCGTTCTCGTCGTAGATGGCAAAGGAGCGGGTGAGCCCCTCGCCATTCACCTTGAGCGCCTCGATATCGCGGCGCAGGATGCGTACGCAAAGGGAGTGAAATGTGGCGATAAGCGGCTTGGCGAGCGACGAGTGGCCAAGCAGCTTGTCGACCCGTTCGCCCATCTCTTTGGCGGCCTTATTGGTAAAGGTGACGGCCAGGATAGAGTCGGGGGCCACCCCTTTTTCGCGAATGAGCCAGGCGATGCGGCTGGTGATGACGCGGGTCTTGCCCGAGCCGGCGCCGGCGAGAATGAGCAGGGGACCTTCCGTGGCTTCGACGGCGGCGCGCTGTTCGGGATTCAATTTGTCGATGAGCTGCTGCACGGCGCGTCCGGAAGGGAAGAGTCCTTGATCTAGTTTACCTTTCTTGCGCGTTGAGCGCAGAGTGACGGGCGATGCGCCGGCGAGCAGTCCCACGGAGGCTGGGCGGGCGGTTCGGCTGCTCGTTCCTGGCGCAGGATGACCCCGGCTTAACACTGGAATGCTTGCGATCGAGCAGCGACAGGTCCAGGTTCATTGCGCGAAGCTCCAGGTTCCGGTCAACTGCTTCTTCGAGCTTTGAGCGGAGGGTGATGCGCTTTCGCCAATCACACCGGATGGGAAATCCAGAGTCCGGGGAGCACCAAGCGCATGAGGAAGGATTTCAATGCGCTCCTGCTTATCCAAATTCCTTTCTATCGTTCTATTTGCGGCCGGCCTTGCGACTTTTGGGTTTGCATCGCCATTGGCGAGCAAACTGCTTTCGCTGGTTCCCGCCAATTCGGAGATCGTAGCGGGGTTTGAAAACCGCCATGACCCACACTCCAGCGGCCGATTAGTTTTGGCAACACAAAACAACCGGCTCGATCTTGAAGATTGGGTTTCCCTGTCCGGGGTGGATACGACGAGGATCTTCGATGAGGTGATCGAGGTTTCCTCATCCTCGGCGAGGGGCGAACTCAAAGAGCACCTGCTTCTGATCGCCGGGCATTTTGACGGGCGGCGCATCTTCAGCTCGGCAAAATTGAACGGTGCGGAGATCAGCGACTATGAAGGCGAAAAGGTTTTGTTGATCAAGCCGTTTGCGCGCGAGCAGGGGCAAATGCTGGACGAGCGCTGGCTCATCATCCTTAACGACCAGACCGGTCTGCTGGGGACGCCGGTGCTGGTTCAGGAAGCGCTGCATCGATATGCACGTCATGCGTCACCCGACACCATTCTCACCGAGCGCCTGGCCAGGATGCGGCCCGATGTGACTTCATGGAACGTGCTTGTTTCGTCAAACACGGTCGCGAACAACGTGGCATTCGTGCGATCGCACGCGAGTTGGACCCAATTGTTCGAAGATGCCGAGTTGTTGACGGTGGGGGCTCGATTTGGATCCAAGATTCGAGTCGATTTTGCCATCCAGCCCAGAAAGGGGAGCGAGGCCGCGGATTTTTCGCAGAAGGCAGAGTACTTCTCCCAGATGTTTGTTGAGCCGGCGGCCGCGGAGGATGATATACCTTCACAAGCCTCGCGACCGCGCCTGGAGAACTTCACGGTAGGGCCGAGCCGGGTGCAAGGTTCGATTGCTTTGTCGGAGAAGCAATTCAATCGATGGATCTCGGCGGCGACTCTGATTCAGATTTCTCACGCACCAGCTCGTACGGCTACAACTCCTCTAAATTGACCGGGATTGACGGTATTGTTCATGGCGGCGGCCGGAGTGTTTACTTCGCTGCTGCGGTGCTGGCGTCTTTGTTGCGATGAACTGCGGCTCGGCTCGAGGATCATCTGGAATCCATCACGAGGCGGTATTCTTTAGATTCTCAGGTTTCGATTCTATGAAGCAATCTATTCATGTTGTAGGCCGTGTGGCTGTCTATTGCGGCTCCGCAGACGGCAACGATCCCGCATTTCGCACCGAGGCGGTGGCGCTGGGCGAGGCAATTGCCGCGGCCGGTCTGGGACTCGTCTACGGGGGAGCGAATGTCGGACTGATGGGCGCGGTGGCAGATGCTGCACTGGGCGGCGGAGCGGAAGTGATTGGCGTGTTGCCGCAACTGCTGGCGGGGCACGAAATTGCCCACCGCGGGTTGACGCGGCTGGAGACAGTTGAAACCATGCACGAACGCAAGGCGCGGATGGTCGCACTCGCAGACGCGTTTCTTATACTGCCGGGCGGCTATGGCACACTGGACGAACTGTTGGAAATTATTACGTGGTCCCAATTGCGTATTCATGCCAAGCCTTGCGTCCTTGTCAACACGCGCGGTTATTGGGATGGGCTGCTGGCGTTTCTCGATTCCATCGTGACTGCCGGGTTTTTGAAGCCGGAGAATCGCGCGCTTCTGCAGGTTGGGCAGGATGCCGAAGAGGCGATCCAGCTGGCGCTTCGTGGTCGGGTTAGTTTTGGACACAAAAGGCAAGAGGGCGAACATCTCGATTGAGAAGTCGCCCCCTGCCATCCGTGTTTTTCGAAGATCCGGTTTGGCTACCGGATCGCAACATCGGTAATTACGGGATTAGGTAATCCGCTCGAGCTCAGCCCGAGTTTCCCTCCCTTTTCCGCAATCACATCTGTTGTTCGAGTTTTCTTGTTGCCATTCCAGAGTTTCGTCGCCGATTCTCTTGAAGGCCATAGTCTACTCTCTCCTTTGTCAGAAGATTTCTCTTCCGTTGAAGAGTTAGAACCGAGGCCTCTCTGAAGGGTTGTCGGGGGTATTGTTTTGGTCTTGTGGAAAAAGGGGCTTCGATGTGGAAATCGAGGTGCCCGGATGAGCCGTGTTACACCATGGGCCGACGACCTTTACTCGGATGTGGGCGAGCAGCCAGTTTAGTTGGGCGCGCCTTTGGTTTCGGTGCTGGCAAATGTGCATTCTCCGCACTGGCAGTTGCGGCGCAGGTATTCCCATGAATAGATACCGCTTGAGTGCCCGTCAAGCCAGTTGAACTGGAGGGCGTAGCGCCCGACCGCATGGGCGCTGGCCGGCTTGGCGGGCGGGGCGTACATGGGGAGCAACTCGGCGGGCTTGGGCTTTGGCTGGCCGATCTTGCGGCCCTGTTGCTTGCGCTCGTCAATGCAGGTGGCGCAAGGGCAGGCGTTGCGAAGCCATGCAAAGTTCCAGGAGCTCTTGTGACCGTCGGCCCAGTCGATCTCAAGTCCTTTGCCTTCAGTAATGAGCAC
>WNGR01004622.1_pt1 | contig 18187 bp, 20 predicted proteins | sample 5407581 | NCBI WGS metagenome assembly WNGR01 (sample SAMN13153383, study PRJNA577476) | soil metagenome | isolation source: 80 cm soil or saprolite under Garry oak tree replicate 2 | place: USA:California | collected 2016-06-15 | reverse complement strand
GGCCCCTGGCTGACCTCCACGCCGCCGATGCGCGCGTCTTCCTCGGCATCGTGCTGCCGCTCGACGGCATCGCGGGCCTGAAACGGCGCCATGCCACCGCATCGCGGTACCTGGCCGACTTCGGCGTGGCGATGTACTGCGGAATGGGCCGGCAGAGGGGCAGGGACGGCAACGAGACCATGCGCAACCACCAGCGGACCGCCCAGGCCGCCCGGTCCGCGCGCGAGTAGCCCCACGCGAGCGCTGACCGCTACGGCGCTGACCACCGCGGCCCGCGGCATCGGCCTCGCCCGCTGCCTCGACCGCCCGGTCTAGCTCACAGGACGCCCTTGGTGCTCGGGATGCCGCTGGCCCGCGGATCCGGGGCCGCGGCCGTCCGCAGCGCCCGCGCGAACGCCTTGAACTGGGCCTCCACGATGTGATGCGGGTTGCGTCCCGTCAGCACGGACAGGTGCACGCAGATGCCCGCCGTCATCGCGAGCGACTCGAAGAAATGCCGGGTCAGCGTGGTGTCGTAGCTGCCGATCATGGGCGCCATCCCGTCCGGCTCCGCGTGCACGGCGTACGGCCGGCCGGCCAGGTCCACCGCGGCCCGGGCCAGCGTCTCGTCCAGCGGCACCAGCGCATCGCCGAACCGGCAGATCCCCGCCTTGTCGCCGAGCGCCTCACGCAGCGCCTGGCCGAGCGCCAGCGCGGTGTCCTCCACGGTGTGATGCGCATCGATCTCGATGTCGCCCCGCGCCCGCACGGTCAGGTCGATGCACCCGTGCTTGCCGAGCTGGGCCAGCATGTGGTCGAAGAACGGCACCCCGGTCTCCGCCTCGGTCACGCCGGTGCCGTCCAGGTCGAGCTCGACCAGGACCTGGGTCTCCTTGGTCACGCGCTCCACCCGCGCGGTGCGGCCGGTCACCGGGCCACCACCTCGTCCAGCGCAGCCCGGAAGCAGTTCATCTCCTTGGGCGTGCCGACGCTCACCCGCAGCCAGCCCGGCGGACCCACCTCGCGGATCAGCACCCCGCGGTCCAGCAGTCCCTGCCAGACCGCGTGCCGGTCACCGAACCGGCCGAACAGCACGAAGTTGGCATCCGAGTCCGCTACGGCCAGATCCCGCTGCCGCAGCCATCCCACCAGGTCATCGCGTTCGGAACGAAGTTCGGCCACCGTGGCCAGGAGCTCTTCCGCGTGGGCCAGTGCCACCCGGGCCACCGCTTGCGTAATCGCCGACAAGTGGTAAGGCAGCCGGACGATCCTCAGCGCGTCCACCGCGGCGGGCGCGGCGGCGAGGTAGCCGACCCGCGCCCCGGCCAGCGCGAACGCCTTGGACATCGTCCTGGTGACCACCAGGCGCTCATGCCGGGCCAGCAGGTCGAGCGCGCTGCGCCGCCGGTCGCGCGCGAACTCCGCGTAGGCCTCGTCGACCACGACCATGCCCGGGGCGGCCTCGCACACCGCCCCGATCACCGCCTGGGGCAGCGCGGTGCCGGTCGGGTTGTTCGGTGAGGTCAGGAACACCAGGTCAGGGCGGTGCTCGGCGACCACGGCCGCGGCGCGGTCCGGGTCAAGCCCGAACCCGTCCTCTCCGCTGTCCCTGACGGCGGGCACCCAGCCGGTACCCGTGGTGCGCGCGATGATCGGGTGCATCGAGTACGAAGGCTCGAAGCCGAGCGCGGTGCGCCCCGGGCCGCCGAAGGCCTGCAGCAGCTGCTGGATGATCTCGTTGGACCCGTTGGCCGCCCAGACCTGCTCCCGGGTCAGCCCGTGCCCGAGATAGCCGGCCAGGTCGTCACGGAGCGCGGCCGCTTCGGCATCGGGGTACCGGTTCAGCGTGCCCGCCACGTCCGCCACCGCGTCGGCGACCGCGCGCACCATCGTGGGAGAGGGCGGGTACGGGTTCTCGTTGGTGTTGAGCCGGACCGGGACGTCCAGCTGCGGCGCCGCGTACGGCTCGCGTCCTGCGAGGTCGTCACGCAGCGGCAGCGCCTGGCCGGTTCTCACTGGCCAAGCCTATCGGCCGGCCAGTTTCCCCCGGCCACAAGTCGCGCCGACCCAGGCCCGGGCAACTCAGGCCCGGGCCGCCATGGACACGTCATGGACAAGCCAGCGCCCGCAGCGCTGGGAACCGAATCGCCCTTTGGCGTCCCACCACCATCGCCCCGGCCACCCGCCCCACAAAGGCCGACCTGCGGCCGACTCTCCTTTCCTGCGATCCGGTCGGCGTCAGCTGCCATGGCACCGCAAGATCCTGCCGGGGCGGATCAACTCAAGCTTGAGGGTGCCCGTCCGCACGGTGAGGTTGTCCCGAGTTCCGTTGAACTTCGATGGCGACCCCCATGATCATCAGGCCGCGTTCACGGTCTCATCATGACATTCGGCGCTGACCATTCTTGTTTGAAGAGTGCGTCGAGGGTGTGAGACACGGATGTAGGTAACCGGCGGGTAAGTTCGCCTGGCCTTTGGGTGTCTGAGTTGGGCGCTTGGTCAGAGTGGGTCAGGCGGCGTGGGTGCGGGCGGGTTGCCAGGTCTGGTCCCAGCGGTTGCTGGCTTCCTGGCATCGGAGGGTGAGGATGCCGGTGGCGCCGTGCTCGGCCCAGCGCATGCCGGACAGCTAGAGCCGCTGGCAGGTACGGATTTGCAGCCGGCTTCGACGACGCCAGAGCCGACGAACAGGCCGAGGGAGCGGTACCAGGCGTAGTGCATGCGGGTGGCGTTGACCTGGACGTAGTGCAGGGCCTTGTCGCGTTCGCCGGTCAGCGATCCGGTGAACTTCAGGTCATGCCCGGCGGCCAGCAGCGCGGGGATGTCGCCGTTGTCGAGTTCGGTGAGCCGTTCGGCGAGCCATTCGTCGCGGCGACCGGCGAGCAGCCGGGCGGCCAGGTTCGCCAGCTCGTGCACGTGCTCGCGGGCGTGGAACAGGTCCACGATCTCGCCGGCTACCGGGGCAAGACAGTGGACACGGTGCTCGGCCCGGCTGACAGCCCCTCGTCGAGGGGCTGTCAGGGGAAGACCCGGGCCAGCCGGGCCGTTTACAGGCCGCCGAGCAGGTCGCGCAGCGCCTGGGTGTAGGCGTCGAGTGCCGCGCGGCCGTGATTGGTCAGGGCCACCGTGGTTCTGGACGCAGACCCGTTGCCGGTCTTCTCGCTAGTGAGGTAGTCGGCTTCTTCGAGCTTGCGCAGGTGGATGATCAGGTTGCCGGGGGTGAGCCCGATCATGTCCTGCAGGCGGGTGAAGGAGAGCGTGTCGCCGTCGGGCAAGGCCGCCAGCGTGGCGACGATTTTCAGCCGTGTGGGGACGTGGATCAGCGGGTCGAGCGCGTCGGTGGTCATGGCCGGACCACGCTGCGGCGCTGCTGCCAGACGATGTGGCCCAGGAGCGTGAGGCACAGGCCGACGCCGGCGACCGCCCACGCCCCGGCCGGTCCCGCGGACAGGGCGACGGCGCCGGTGACGGCGGTGGCGAGCCCGGCGCCGCAATTGCGCCAGTCAGCCCGTGCCGCCGTGATGGCCGCCCAGGCCAGCCCTGCGGCAATCAGCGGCACCGTGACCGGGTAGGTCCCGTAGACGACCGCGTTGCTCACGCCGGCGATAGCCATCGGGACCATGGCCGCGTACACGCCGGCCCATATCACCGCCAGGACGGCGATCTCGGCCGGGCGCAGCCGGGATTTCCCGCTCAGCCCGGCGGTCGCCCGGCGGGCAACCGTGACTGTCGCGACCAGGTTGAGCAGCCCGAAAGCGATCACGACGGGGATGATGGCGGCGGTCGGGTGCTGGTAGGGGTGCTGCCCGCGCACGTTCAGCCAGACCGCGCCGAAGACGGCCAGGACCACGACGGCCCTGATCACCAGGAGCCACGGCTGGGCGGGCTCCAGCTGGCGGCGTGCCTGCCGGGTGGCCTGGTCCAGCAGGGCGGCGGCCTGCCGGGGGTCGAAGCTGCCGCCGTTGCCGGCAGCCGTGGTGTCAGGTGTGGGGTTCATGGTGTCTCCCTTGATTGACTCTATGCCATAAAGTACATCCTGCTTTACGGCGCAAAGTCAAGAGGTTGGGCCCAAGAACTTTATGACGTAAAGCCAAGCGGCGGGCCGGCGATGTGGCGAAGCCAGCAAGGCCTGGTGACGTCCAGGCCGCGCTCGCGCAGCCCGGTGGCCAGGCGCCGCCCGCCCAGGGTGACCGACCCGGCCTCGCTGCCATGCCGGTACCCAGCCCGGTCCCGGCCGGGACCTCGATATCAATACACGCACCTATAACACGCTCCAGCGGTCGCTTCGCTGCCTGGGCGAGCGCGGGTTCGCCCAGCTCACCGGCGGCTGGCGCACCCTCCATCACGTCACCGCCAGCCCGAGCAAGATCGGAGACATCGTCCGCGCTGCCCTGGTCCTCACCCATTTCGAGCACGGCTACATCACATGAAATCGTTGAGATCACTTCACTGTGCGGCTCTGGTGATCACGGGCTGGGCTTGTGTGCAGGGAGCGGCCCTTCGGGCCGCCGCTCAACAGTTGCGGTTAAACCAGTTAGGTCAAAAACCAATGAGCCTTCGGCTCGGCGGGGGGAACCACGGGGCACCGCAGACGCAGCGATGCTCCTCTACCGCAACGGCCTAGGCCCAGCGAGGCTCAGGACAGGCCGAACTCCCCGCGCTTCACGCCTGCGCAGAACGCTTCCCACTCCACAGGCGTGAAGACCAGCGCCGGGCCAGCGGGGTCTTTCGAATCACGGACGGCCACAGCAGTCCCGGCGTCAGCGACCTCAACACACTGCCCGCCGTTGCTGCTGCTGTAGCTGGCCTTGCGCCACTGGGCGCGGCTCAGGTCCATGTCTTGCCTACTTCCTCCATCAGCTCCAGGGAAGCCGAACGCGACAACGCCTCCGATTTGAGCGTATCCCAGGTAGCCACCACCGCCGCCATGCCGCCAGCGTCCTCCACCGGCTGACCCTGCACGGCGTAGCCGCGGCTTCCTTCTTGGTCCAGTCACGGAACCAGTCCGGGCTGGCACGGTATTTCAGGTAGTCCTTCATCTGCTCCCGCAGCTCAGCCAGCGCCCCTCGCGCGCCGAGCTCGGGAACTGCCTCCAGCGCCGCGACTAGTTCCGCCGTGGGCACCCGCTGCCCGGTTTCCACCTTGCTGATCACGTCGTGCGAGACATACGTTCTGGCCGCAAGGTCAGACTGCGACAGCCCGGCCTGGTTGCGGTAGTAGCGCAGCATCGCGCCGAAGACCGCCAGCGGCGTCCCGGTCGTATCGGAATCTCTCGACGACATCAGCGGCTCCTTCGCAGCCCTTCGACAACGCCGTGCGGACAGACGCCCGGTACGACAATCTGTCGCGCCAGGCGGCAGACCCGTTCCGAATCTAATCCGGCCGCGACAGGCTGGGAAGCGCGAATAACCGCCAGCCGCCATTCCCCGCCGTTCCAGCACCACCACACGACAAGGCCACGGAGAAAGCACTCATGAACACCCCACCCGACCGCACCCTGACCGCGCTGCGGCAAGAATTCCCCGGCTACCAGATAGGGCTGGAGCCCGCCCACGGCCGGTACCGGTTCGTGGCCCGCCGCCTGCACCCGGGCACCGGCCCGCACACGGTCATTACCGACGACCCGGCCGAGTTACGCGCCGCCCTCGCGCCGATCGACATCGAGGCCGGTAACCCGGACGATCTGCCCGCCGCCCGGAGCTGGCCGGCATGAACCCGGCCCCGCCGGTCCCGCCCGGCCAGCGCGAGACACTCCGCCAAGCCCTGGCCGACGCGGTGTCCTACCGCGACCCGCCCGCCCAGTGCCGTGCCTGCGAGGCCCTGAACGGCCTATGTGACCAGTGCGCAGCCGGGCTGGCCCGCGCCCGCACCTACCTCGCACTGGCCCGAGCACTGGGCATGGAAGTGCCGCCATGAGCGACGAGGGGCGCCTTCGTCCGTTTTTGTAGGCTTGGGTGGTGCCGGATTCTGCGCTTGCCGTCCCGTCCAGACGTTTCCGGGTCCGGCTGCCGCCCCCCCGCCCGGCACCGTCTACTCCTCCGACACCAAGCGCTCCGCCGGGCATCTGTCCCACCAAGGCCCCGAACTGCCAGGCGGGCGGCGCACCTAGCGCCCCCTCGTTTATGCCTTAGCCAACCAGCTCCCGCAGCTCCTCTATATCCTTCGCACTGCTCGCGATTGTGCTGCTCATTAGATTCGGAGGACGCCGCTCCCACCGGAGGGTAGGCGCCACGCCCACGGTACGAGTCTGTTCGCGGCGGAGGATCTCTCGGTCTATTACGTCGCGAATCCAGGAGCTGACAGTCTTCCCGTCCTCTCCCGCCAGTTCTTTCACCCGCTCGATGACCGTAGCGCTAAACCGGACTGGCACATGCGTGGTCAGCCGTGGCACCTGACCGGACCGCTTGCGAGCCCGCCCTGTCAGCTGACGGTTCTCTGGATTCTCGTAGTACGCGGCAGCCGCGTCATCACGATCACTCATCGACCTCACCCCGCAGATAGCGGTTCCTATCGTTGACGGACGGCTTGTAGATGCCAATGGGCCGACAAAATCTAGCATCCCCGCTGTTCGGGGGCGCGATGGGGACGCATATCACGAGCCCTGGAACCATGCCTATCATCAGCCAGTCGGCCGCGCCAGCCTCGTCGGCCTCGTAGAAGCTGGGATCTCCGTAGACGTAAGCGTCAAGGACGTCATCAGGACCAACGGCCACGGGCCTGCCCTGGTCGTCGTCCGGAAGATGCTTGTTCAAATGCAGCCTGTTGCCGTCATCGATCTCGAAAGGATCTTCGCGGTCGAGCAAGTCAGGGTCAAGCCTCTCGCGTTTGCCGACACCTCCAAACATGTGGTACATTGTACCACATGGAGATTCTCTCGGCGATGCTGGCGGACGCCGCGGACGCCTTCAACGGAAAGCTATACGTTCACGGCGGCGGCTGGGACGCGCTAGTAGTGCGGCAGTTCCCCGCGTCCCACCCGGCCATGGCGCTAGCAGTGCTCCTATGCGCTGACGCAAGCGAGGCGCCAGGTTCGGGCGAACTCCGCGTCCAGCTCGTAGACGAGGACGGCAACGACCTCGGCGTGGGAGCAGCAGCTGCACTCGGCATCGGGCACAGCCCGCTTCACAAGCCCGGGCAGAGGAGCCTGCTCCCCCTCGCGATTCCCTTCAACGGCATCCGGTTCGAGAAGCCCGGCGCGTATGAGTTCCGCTTGTTCTGGAACGGGGAACCACTCACCCCGGCGACGACCTTCTCTGTGATCACGCCTCCACCGATGCCGATTATGGGGCAGGCTTCCCCCACCGCAAGCTAGGTCGACCTGAGCGATGGTCAGCGGTCACCGCCGCAGACCATGGCTGGTTTGCCGCCCGTCTGGGCGGGCCGCAATCTTCCGCTTTTGTAGGCTTGGGGGGTGCCGGATTCCGCGCTTGCCGTCCCTTCCAGACGTTTCCGGGTTCGGCTGCCGCGCCCCCCGTCCGGCCTGTCCGACGCGGCCCCCTTGGTGCCGAAGTGGTCGGTGCCGGCAGCGATGCGGGCGCTGCGCGCGACGATCGTCATACCGGGCCTGTTCGCGCTGACCTTCACGGTCATCGGCGACCTGCAGATGGCGGTGTACGCCGTGTTCGGCAGCTTCGCCACGCTGGTCCTGGCGTCGTTCGGCGGCACCAGGCGGGACAAGGCCATCGCGCACCTGGGGCTGGCCGTCGTGGGCAGCGTCGCGCTGATCATCGGCACGCTGGTTAGCTGGAACACCCTCCTGGCCGCGGCCGTGACGGTGCCCGTAGCCTTCGCCATCTTCTTCGCGGGGGTGGCCGGGCCGAACGGAGCCTCCGGGGTCACCGCCGCCCTGCTGGCCTACGTGCTCCCGGTGGCCTCGGCCGGCTCGGCCGCGACGATCCCGTCCCGCCTCGCGGGCTGGTGGCTGGCGTCGGCGGTGTGCACTCTCGCGGTCCTGCTGCTGTCGCCGCGCTCACCCGGGGACCGGCTCCGCTCGGCCGCGGCCGCCGCGGCGGCCGCGCTGGCCAGTCATCTCGAGGCGGCGGTGCGCGGCGAGGCCACCCAGGCTGACCTGGATAACTCCATCGCCGCCAAACACAAGCTGATGGACCTGTTTGTCGCTACGCCGTACCGGCCGACCGGGCTGGCCACCGCCGACCAGGGGCTGGCTAACGTCGCCCAGCTGCTCGAGTGGTGCACCGCGCTGATCACCGACGCGCTGGACGGTCACCTGGACCTGCGGCAGGCCGCGCCGGCCGACCGCGATCTGCTCGGCGCGGCCGCCCGGATCCTCGGCGACGTGGCCGCACTGCTTGCAGGGCAGCACGTCACGCACGACGACGTCTCGCTCGATATCGACCGGCTGGAACAGGCCAGGACTGCGAGCGCCGCGCATCAGCGGCAGATGTCCGGCGACGCTGATCCCGCCCTGATGTCCGCCCAGTATGCGGTGCACGCGCAGTCGATCTCCGTCGTGGCGCGGGGCGCCGCGGCGGACGCCATGATCGCCACAGGGCAGGCTGACCTGGAGACGATCGCCGCCCAGCGCCGCAGCTGGTACGGGGGGCCGAAGAATCGGCCGTCGGCCGACGGGAGGCTGGCCGGCCTGGCCGGCGCCGTCGGCCTCGCGGCCCGGCACGCCAGCATGCGCTCGGTGTGGTTCCGCAGCAGCGCTCGCGGCGCGGTGGCGCTCGCCATCGCGGTACTGGTCGCTCACCTCAGCGACGTGCAGCACGGCTTCTGGGTGGTGCTCGGCACCCTGTCCGTGCTGCGGACCAACGCGGCAGCCACGGGGTCAACAGTCGCGCGGGCGCTGGCCGGCACCGTCGTGGGCTTCGCGATCGGCGCCGCGCTGATGCTGGCCATCGGCACCACGCCGATGGCGTTGTGGATCGCCCTGCCGATCGCCGTCCTGGTCGCGGCCTACGCGCCGGGGACCGCGCCGTTCGCGGTCGGCCAGGCGGCCTTCACGGTCACGGTCATCGTGCTGTTCAACCTGCTGGTCCCGGCCGGGTGGAAGGTCGGCCTGGTGCGGATCCAGGATGTGGCCATCGGGTGCGCGGTGAGCCTCGTGGTGGGGGCGCTGTTCTGGCCGCGCGGTGCGGGCGCCGTGGTCGGCGACGACCTCGCCGATGCGTTCCGCCGCGGCGCGGAGTACCTGACCCAGGCGGTGGACTGGTGTCTCGGCCTGCGCCAGGAGGTGCCGGACACGTCGGTCGCGGCGATCACCGCGGGGATCCGCCTGGACGACGCGCTCCGCGGGTACCTGGCGGAGCAGGGATCCAAGCGGCTGTCGAAACAGGACATGTGGAGCCTGGTCATGGCCACGATGCGGCTGCGGCTCACCGCGAACTCGCTGGCCGGCCTGCGCGGTCAGGGGGCGGCGGGCACCTCGGGCGGCCAGGGCACGGCGGTCACCGCGGGCGGCCGGGGCACGGCGGGCACCTCGGGCACAGCGGACGCCACGGGCGGCCGGGCCTCTGCTGCCGGGGCGGCCGCGCGGGCGGGCGGGAATGGCCAGGTTGATCCGGGGCTAGCGGCGCTGACGCGCGTCACCGCGGACCTTGCGGACTTCTACCAGCGCGTGGCCGCCGAGGTCGGGCCGCCGCATCATGACAGGCCCGTGCCCGTGTCCGTCCCGGCCCTCCCCGGCCTGGACGGGCCGGACGGCCAGGACAGCAGGGAAACCATGCCCGCGCATCATCGTGCGAAGGCGATCTGGGTTCGCGAGCACCTGTATCACCTCGGCTCGCACGCCCCCGCCATCATCGAACCGGCCGAGCGCCTGGCCCGGCTGCGACGCTATCCATGGTGGCGCCGCTAACCGGGATCTCACCCGACCACCGTTCCCTGATCGCCAAGGCCAGCAGGCCGGGCACCAGGTCCGTGGAACGGCGCAGCACCCACGCCGTTCCCTTGGTGGCCAGCCAGCCGATCTCGGCCAGGCGCGTCGGCGGCGGGCTGGACGGCTCGGTGTCCGGCCGTCGCCCGGCCGGCAGGCCCGCCGCGACGAGCTGGTCATGGAACCGGCACGCGATCAGCCGGTGGCCTCGCTCGCTGGGGTGCAGCCGGTCCACCGCCCACATCCGGGGGTCACGGCAGTCGGGGTCCCCCGCGGCGTCATAGTGCAGCGTGCCAAAACGCGCCGCCAGCCCGTCCATCACCGCGTTCACCTCATGCATCCGCCGGGCCAGCGGACGGGCCAGCGGGCCGGGCAGGCCGAGCATCTGGCCCGGGTCGGGCAGCCGCATGGTCAGCACCTCGGCGCCCGCGGCGCGCAGAGCGCCCACTGTGTGCGCCGCCGCGGCAGCCACCTGGGCCGGGTCGAAGCTGGTCCGCAGCGTGTCGTTGACCCCGACGACGACGCTGGCGATGTCCGGGCGCAGCCGCAGCGCCGCAGGCAGCTGGTGGCGTTCCACATTCGCGGTCCGTGCCCCGCACGAAGCCAGATTGTGCAGGCTCGGCTCAGGCAGGCCGTCGGCGAGCAGCGCGGCCCAGCCGCGCCAGGCCCGGCTTCCGCCGGCCGGCCCGCCCGGCCGGCATACCGGGTCACCGACGCCGAGAGTGATCGAGTCGCCCAGAGCCACGAATGTCGTCACGCTGGCACCTCCACCGCGCCTGCCGTCTCGAGGACCGCTTCGTAGTGACCGATCAGCTCGTCACCGAGCGCCCGCCAGCTCCGGCCGAGCACCTTCTGCCTGGCCGCGCGGCCTTGTGCGGCGCGCAGGCCGGGGTCGGCGGCCAGCCGGGCCACCGCGCCGGCCAGGGCGCCGGGGTTACCGGGCGGCACCAGGAACCCGGTGACGCCGTCGTCGACCAGGTCGACCGGGCCGCCAGCGGCCGGCGCGACCACGGGCAGGCCGCAGGCCGCGGCCTCCTGCAGGGTCTGGCCGAACGTCTCATGCGGCCCGCTGTGCACGAACACGTCGAGGCTCGCGTAGGTGCTGGCGAGCTGCTCGCCGTGCTGCTGGCCCAGGAACACGGCGGCGGGCATGGCCCGGCGCGCCTGGATCTCGGCCGGGCCGGAGCCGACGATCACCAGCCGCACCCCGGGCAGGCCGGCCACTTGGGCCAGCAGCTCGACCCGCTTTTCCGGCGCCAGCCTGCCGACGTACCCGGCAAGCACCTCCCCGCCCGGCGCGAGCTCGGAGCGCAGCCGCTCGCTGCGCTTGGCCGGGTCGAACCTGATGGTGTCCACGCCCCGGCCCCACAGCCAGACCCGCTCGATGCCATGCGCATGCAGGTTGGCCGCTGACGCGGTGGACGGGGCCAGGGTGCGGCTGGCGGCGTTGTGTATCTGGCGCAGGCGGCGCCACGCGGCCGCCTGCCCGGCCGGGCCGAAGCGGTAGGCACGGGCGTAGCTGGGCATGTCGGTCTGGTAGACGGCGATCACCGGCAGGCGCAGCCGCCCGGCGGCCACGGCGCCGCTGGCGCCGAGGACAAACGGGCTGGCCAGGTGCACGACCTCGGTCCGGTGGCCGGCCAGCGCGGCGCGCAGCCGCGGGCCGGGCGCGGCGATCCGGAAGCCGGAATAGCCGGGCATCGGCAGCGAAGGCACCCGCGCCACCGGGTACGGCAGGGCACTGTCCGGCCTGGGCAGCGACCCGGCGGGCCTGGGCGCGATCACCAGCGGGCTGTGGCCGCGCCGGACCAGGTGCTCGGCCACGCGCAGCACGCAGTGGGCAACGCCGTTCACGTCGGGCGGGAACGACTCGGTGATGACTGCGATCTTCACGCTCTCACGGTGAACGAGGTGATGTCCGGAAACGGCCTCTACGCGATGACCATGTGAATAACTGTCGGTGACATCTCGGCTACGTCGCCGCGGCGACGCGGACACGGACCGCGTTCACGTGCGCGGCCAGGTCCTCGGCCCCGCCGAGCGCGTCGATGTGCGGGGCTACCGCGGCCAGCGCCGCGGCATCGTATTCGACCACGTGGATGCCGCGCAGGAACGTCAGCACGGACAGCCCACCGGAATGCCGGGCGGTCCCGCCGGTGGGCAGCACGTGGTTGGAGCCCGCCAGGTAGTCGCCGAGCGATACCGGGGCGTAGGGCCCGACGAAGACCGCGCCCGCGTTGCGGACACGCGCGGCAACCTCGGCGGCGCGGGAGACCTGGATCTCCAGGTGCTCGGGCGCCCAGGCATCCGCGACCGCCAGCGCGGCGTCAACGTTGTCCACCAGCACGCAGGCGGACTGGCCGGCCAGGGCCGCTTCGATCCGCTCCCGGTGCCGCGCCGCGGCGACCTGACGGGCTAGTTCCGCGTCGGTGTCATCGGCCAGCAGCGGGTCGGTGGTGATCAGCAGGCAGGCGGCCAGCGGGTCATGCTCGGCTTGCGCAACCAGGTCCGCCGCGACCAGCACCGGGTCCGCCGTGTCATCGGCGATGACCGCGACCTCGGTGGGGCCTGCTTCCGCGTCGGTCCCGATCCTGCCCAGCAGCAGCCGCTTGGCCGCGGCCACGTAGACGTTGCCTGGCCCGCTGACGATGTCGGCTGGCGCACAGTCCTCGGTGCCGTAGCCGAACATGGCGATCGCCTGCGCACCGCCGACCGCGTGCACCTCGGTGACCCCGAGCAGCGCGCAGGCCGCCAGCACCGCCGGATGCGGCAGGCCACCGCTCTCCGGGCGGGGCGGCGAGGCAACCGCGATCTCGGTGACGCCCGCCACCTGCGCCGGGATCACGTTCATCACCACCGAGGAGGGGTAGACGACCAGGCCGCCTGGCACGTAGACCCCGGCCCTGCCGACCGGCACGTAGCGCTCGGTGACGGCCGCTCCGTCGGCGATCGTGGTGACCGTGTCGCGCGGCAGCTGCGCCTCGTGCACCAGCCGCGCCCGCCGCGCCGCCTCCTGCAGCGCCGCCCGGACGCCGGGATCGAGGCCGGCCAGGGCATCGCGCAGCGCGGACGGCGGAACCCGGGTGGTAGCCAGGTCCACCCCGTCGAACCGTTGCGTCAGCTCGCGGACGGCCGCCGCGCCCCTGAGGCGCACCTCCTCGCAGACCGGCCGCACCGCCTCCAGCGCGGCCTCGACGTCCAGCCGGGCCCGGGGCAGCACCCCGGCCAGCTGCTGCGGGCCAAGGCTGGCCGCGTCCATCCCGCGCAGGTCGATCCTGGTGAGCACCTGCCAAGGGTAGCCGCCGCCCGGGCCCTGCCGCTGAGCCGCCAGCCGGCGCGGGAAGACAGCCGGGAACCGGAAGAAGGTGCGGGAAGATAGCCGGGAACCGGAAAAGGTGCGGGAGGACAGCCCGGCTCCGGAAGAAAATATGCCCCAGCTGGCAACGACTTCCATGGAGGTAAACGTCTCTTTAGTGGGAGGCACTGTGGTCATGCCGCTGGCAGGGCAAGCGCCCGGTCGCTGTTGGACGTCAACAGGGGCATCAACGACCGGCGTGGCGATGCCGCCCGGCGACACGCCGAGGAACTGAGCGCGACAAGGGAGGGACAACTCCGGAAAAGCCGGGAGCCGCTGTTGGCCCGATAACCCCGTACCGCGAGGATGGACGCGTGGGGTGGATCGAGCTCGACGGAGCGGTCAACGTGCGCGACCTGGGGTCGCTGGCCACCGATGACGGCCGTACGACCGTGCCTGGGCGGCTGCTGCGCGGCGACAATCTGCAGGACCTTTCGCCTGCCGACGTGCGGATGCTGGTCGACGAGATAGGGCTGACCACCGTGGTCGACCTGCGCAGCCCGGTGGAGGTGGCGTCCGAGGGTCCTGGCCCGCTGACCCGGGTCGAGTCGGTCCGTCACGTGCATCACTCGGTTCTGGCGGAGCGCGGCGACGCGACCGATGCCGCCGCCGACGCGCTGGCGGTCAGTCGCGACGGGACCCGCTACCCTGACGACCCCGTCTGCGGTCATTACCTCGGCTACCTGGAGGACCGGCCGGACCAGGTGGTGGCGGCGCTGCGCAACGTCGCCCAGGCGCCGGGCGCGGCCCTGGTGCACTGCGCCGCGGGCAAGGACAGGACCGGCGTGGTGGTCGCGCTGGCGCTCAGCGCCGCGGGCGTCCGGCGGAAAACGGTGATCGCCGACTACGCGGCCACCGGCGAGCGCATCGGCGCGGTCCTGGACCGGCTGCGGGCCTCCAGAACCTACGCCGCCGACCTCGACAGCAGGCCCGCCGACGATCACAAGCCGCGGGCGCAGACCATGGCGGCGTTCCTGGAGCAGGTCGACGCGCGTTATGGCGGGGTGCTGGGCTGGCTCTCCGGGCACCGGTTCGGCCCCGGCGACGTCCGGTCGCTGCGGGCCAAGATGCTTGTCGCCTGACCGGCCGCCTGGCGCGTTCTGGCCCTGGTCACAGCGGCGGGCTAGGCGCTTGAGTCAGCGGCGGACGTTGCGTAACGGCCAATGATCCCCTGCCAGGGCTGCAGGGTGATGATCCCGCCGGCCGGCGGGACCGCCCCGGAGCTGGCCAGCAGCACCTCCCCGACCGGGCCGGGCAGGTCGGCGGGCAGATCGGAGAAGTTGGCGGCGACGGTGAGGCCGCCGACGCGGTAGACCCACAGCGTCTCGGCCGCGGCCAGCTCCTCGTAACTGGCGACGCGGCCGCCGACCTCGGCGCGGCGCACGGCGAGCAGGCTGCGGCAGAGCGAGAGCACAGATGCCGGGTCCCGGCGCTGGTCGGCCACGTTGCGCCCGGCGGCGCCTCCGGCCGGGAGCCAGGGGGTCACGCCGTCGGCGGTGAACCCGCCGGTGCGCGACGCATCCCACGGCATCGGGGTCCGGCCGCGGTCCCTGCTGCCCTCCCAGCCGCGGTTGCCTGCTGACATCTTGTCCTGCCGTAGCCCGGGCGGGACCGCCACGTCGGTCATCCCGATCTCGTCGCCGTAGTACAGCACGGTGGTGCCAGGCAAGGTGGCCAGCACCAGCAGGGCGAGTCTGGCCTTGCGCTCGTCTCCCCCGCACCATCGGGTCGGGAAGCGGCCGACATCGTGGTTGGACGCCGTCCACACCGGGCAGGCCCCTGCAGGCAGCTTCGCGTGCGTCTCGGCGACGATCCCGGACAGCTCGCGGGCGGTGAAGCCGGCGAAGACGAACGGGAAGTTGAACGCGAGCTGCAGCTCGTCGCCACGCCCGTAGAACCCGGCGAGGCTGCCGAGATCCCCCACCCACGTCTCGCCGAGCAGCAGCCGCGGCGGCTGGTAGCCCTCGGCGATCTGCCGCCAGTCCCGGAAGACGCCATGGGATTCCGGCCGGTTCGCGCTGTACACCGGCGCCTGGCCGAAGCGGCCCGCGAGCGGGCCAGAGACATCGACCGGAGGGTTGTCCCGCAGCTCCGCGTCCTTGTACAGCCCTTGCGCCACGTCGATGCGCAACCCGGCAGCCCCGCGGTCGAACCAGAACCGGAGGATCTCGCGGAATTCCCGGTGCACCGCGGGCTCGTACCAGTTCAGGTCGGCCTGGCTGTCCAGGTACAGATGCAGGTAGTACTGGCCGGTCGGCTCGTGCCAGGCCCAGGCGCTGTGCCCGGTCGCGTCGAGCCAGTTGTTCGGCGGGCCACCGTCTGGCCGCGGGTCGGCCCACACGTAGTAGCCGCGGTGGGCCGAGTCCCGGCTGCTGGCCGCGTCGGCGAACCAGGGGTGCGCGGTGCTGGTGTGATTCGGCACCAGGTCCAGGAGCACCCGCAACCCCCGTGCGCCCGCCTCGGCGATGAGCCGGTCCATGCCGGCCATCGTGCCGAGCTCGGGGTGCACGCCGAGGTAGCCGGAGACGTCGTAGCCCCAGTCCTGGTCCGGGGAGGGCATCGTCGGCGACAGCCAGATGCCGTCCACGCCCAGCCAGGACAGGTAGTCAAGGCGTTCGATGACGCCGTCAAGATCGCCGTAGCCGTCACCGTCGGTGTCCAGCCACGACCGGACGTAGAGCTGGTAGAGCACGGCCCCGTGCCACCAGCGTCGCCCCTCGGCACCCTCGTCCATCTGCCTCCTTACCCCGGCGTCGATCAGCCTACGTTTCGCGCGGGCCCGCGCTTGATTTCACCGGCCGCCCAGCCGAGACTGGACAACGTGAGTTCGGTGGCCTTGCTTGTTTTCGTGTGCTTCCTGCCGACCGCCGCGGTCTTCGCGGTGATCGGCATCTGGCGCGCGGGCCGCCGGCTGGCCGAGGCCCGGTATAAGGCGCCGCCCGCCCAGCCGATCGAGCGGCTTCGGGCTGACCTGCGCCGGCTGCGCGCGGAGCTCGAGGACACCGAGAACAGGTCCGGCCTGACCGCCAAGCATCACCGCGTGCAGGCGCTGCGCGGCGCCTATGTCGACGCGCTGTCGGCGGCCTGCCAGCGGCTGGAGGTCAGCCCGCCGCCGGGCGGCGACCGCGCCACGCTCGCCGAGATCTACCGGGTGGAGGCGGCTCTGCGGCAGCGCGGCCTGGACGTGCGGGAAACGGCCGCGCACTGAAGGAAAGGCGGCGCCGTGCCCGCCCTGGCCTACGATCGAGGCGTGACTCGCGTCCTTGCGGTGTCTGACGAAGTCGATGACGCGCCGGCGGCGAGCCTGAGCGCCGTGCGCGGGGCCGAGCTGGTCGTGGCCTGCGGCGACCTGCCGTTCGACTACCTGGGCTCGCTCATGAACTCGCTCGACATCCCGCTGGTGTTCGTGCCCGGCAATCATGACCCTGACATTTCCGGGTACCGGTCGTCCCGGGCCGGCCTGACGCTGCGGGCCGGCCTGCCGGCCCGGCCGCCCTGGCCGGACGGCGCCATCAATGCCGACGGCCGGATCGTCGACGCGGCCGGCCTGCGCCTGGCCGGGCTCGGCGGGTGCCGTCGCTACAACGAAGGGCCCAACCAGTACACCGACCGGCAGCAGGCACGGCGCGCCTGGGCGCTGCGGGGCAAGGCGCGGTGGCGCAGGATGCGGGACGGCCGGGGGGTGGACGTGCTGCTCACCCATGCCCCGCCGCGCGGTATCGGCGACGAGGACGATCCGCCGCATCGCGGGTTCACCTCGCTGCATGGATTGGCCGCCGCGCTGCAGCCGACGGCGCTGCTGCACGGTCACGTGCGCCCGCATGGCGTGGCCGTCAGGAACCGCAAACTAGGGCGGACCGTGGTGTGCAACGTAACCGGATGGCACCTGCTCGAGATCGAGGCGGGCGTCGGGCTCATGGAACTGCTCCCCGGTCGTCGCGATGCCCGCTGATACCGGCTTCCCCCGCGCCGACGTCGAGAACGACTTCCAGCGCGCCCGCCGCCGCCAGGTGCTGGCCCGGCTCGCCCAACGGCTGCGGCGCGGGCCGGACGACGTCAACCTCATCCTGCCGTTCGGCGAGGTGGTCGCCGCCCTGGGTATGCGGGGCGAGCGGCGCCTCGGCCTGCAGACCGTCGCGCTGGACACGATCGTCGGCACCGTGGACTCCACCCGTGACTTCGACCGCCGGTTCCGGCCGACCAGCGGGCGGGTCAGGGAGCGGTGGGAGCGGCTCGCCCTGGCCCAGCGGCGCGGCGAGCCGATCCCGCCCATCGACGTGTATCGCATCGGTGACATGCACTTCGTGCAGGACGGTCATCATCGGGTCTCCATCGCGATGGCCACCGGCGCCAAGACGATCGACGCCTACGTGACAGAGGTGCAGACCCAGCTGCCGCCCACCGGCATCCGCGGCCGCCGGGACCTGCTGGTCAAGAGCTACGAGCGGATGTTCCGCGCCCGGGTGCCGCTGCCCCCGGCCACGCTGGCCAAGATCACGGTGACGGACCCCTGGTCCTACGCCAAACTCGGGGAGGCGGTCGAGGCCTGGGGCTTCCGGTGCATGCAGGACAAGGGCCGCTTCCAGGACCGGGCCGAGGTCGCGCGGCACTGGTACACGGAGGAATACGTTCCGGTCGTGCGCATGCTGCGCGCCGCCGACCTGATCGGCTCGCGGACCGAGGCGGAGGCCTACATGAGGGTCGCCGCCGAGCGGTACCGGCTCATAATGACCCACGACTGGAACGACGAGATCATCGAGCGCCTGAAGCGGGAGATCAGGTGACCTCCTCACCCGGGGCCGCATCGCCGGCGGCCGCCCGGTCCTGGACCGCGTCGCCGGCGGCCGCCTGGTCCGGGACCGTCCCGCCAGGGGCGGACAGGACCGCGCTGCTGCCGCCGCCGTCGTCGGCAGCCAGCGACAGGTTGCGGCCGCTGGCCGGGTCGAACACGTGCATCGACCGGCCATCCACCCAGAGTTCGGCCTCCTGGCCCTCGCGGACGCCAGTGGCGGCGTCGA
>WNGR01003098.1_pt1 | contig 18199 bp, 12 predicted proteins | sample 5407581 | NCBI WGS metagenome assembly WNGR01 (sample SAMN13153383, study PRJNA577476) | soil metagenome | isolation source: 80 cm soil or saprolite under Garry oak tree replicate 2 | place: USA:California | collected 2016-06-15 | reverse complement strand
GGACGGGGCGACGTGATTCAGAAGGCGACGCGGCCGCGGAGCATGTCGGCGAACATCCGAAAGTCGCCGGCCAGACTGTAGAGCGGGTACTGGAAGGTCGCGGGCCGATTCCGCTCCACCGCGAAGTGGGCGACCCAGGCGAAGCCGTAGCCGAACACCGGGAGCAGCGCGAGGAAGCGCCACCGCTGCGCCACGAGCACGTAGCCGAGGGTGAGAAGGACGAGCAGCGTGCCCGCGAAGTGCAGGCGCCGGGTGCCGCTCTTGCTGTGTTCGGTGAGATAGAAGGGATAGAACTCGCGGAACGAGCGGTACTCCGCGCCGGCCATGGCCGTATCCTAGCGCAGGCGTCGCCGCTCCGCGGTGGTACTCTCTCGGTCGGGATGCCCGGCCCTTCCATTCCGCTGCGCGCGGTGACCGCGCTCTTTCTCCAGCGTCAGCACCTCGCGCGGCCGCGCGCGCTGACCCTCACCGCACACCGGCTCGCCCGCTTCGTCGAGGACGTGGGCGGTCTCCAGCTCGACTCGATCAACGTGCTCGAGCGCGCCCACTACCTCACCGTGTGGAGCCGCTTCGGCCCCTACGATCGCGCGTGGCTCGACCGGATCGTCTATCGGCGCCGCCTCCTCTTCGAGTACTGGGCCCACGCCGCCTGCCTCGTCCCGACCACCATGCTGCCCTGGTGGCGACGCGCCATGCTCGACTACCGACTCCGCCACACCGGCTGGTCCAGGTGGCTCCGCCGGAACGCGAAGGTGCTGGACCGGGTGAAGGCGGCCGTGCTCGCCAATGGCCCGATGGCCCAGGGAGATTTCGAGGGCCGCCGCCCCGCGGGCGCCGCCGGGTGGTGGAGCTGGCGGCCCGTTCAGCATGCGCTGCACTACCTGTGGATGACCGGCGCGCTGACCGTTCATTCGCGGCAGCACTTCCAGAAGCGCTTCGACCTCCTGGAGCGCGCGATCCCCGACGCGCTCGGCGGCGCGGCGGTCTCGTCCGAGGACTTCCAGCGCTGGCACATCGAGCGCTCGCTGCACGCCATGGGCGCGGCGACGGAGCTGGACCTGACCCACTACCTGACCTTCCCGCGCCTCGGGCCGGGTCCTCGCCGCGCCGCGCTCCGCGCGATGATCGAGGGTGGCGAGGTGACGGCGCTCGAGATCGAAGGCCGGCCGGGCCGCTGGCTCGCCCTCACGCGCGACCTTCCCGCCCTCGCCCGGGCACGGCGAGCGCCCACGCCATCGCGCGGGACGACCCTGCTCTCGCCCTTCGACTCGCTCCTGTGGTATCGCGACCGGGTGGCGCGCCTCTTCGGCTTCGACTACCGCATCGAGGTCTACACGCCCGGGCATAAGCGGGTGCACGGCTACTACACGCTGCCCATCCTCCATCACGGTCATCTCATCGGCCGCGTCGACGCCAAGAGTCACCGCGCCGAGGGGCGGCTGGAGATTCGACACGTCCACTTCGAGCCGTGGTTCGCCTCGGGGCAGAAGCCGCCCACCGGCGGCGCTCGCCTGGATCAGGACGAGGCGCTGGACGGGCTGCGGGATGCCTTCACGTCCCTCGGCACGTTCGTGGGCGCGGGCAAGGTGGTGCTGCGGCGTGTCACCCCCTCGCGCTTGCGAAGGCCGCTGAGCCATGCCGCGACCGCATGAGCGGCGACTGCCCGCACCGGCCGCTTGATTGTCAGGGCCGTCCCCGGCTATATCGTGTCGATCCGGTCCGGCAGGCATCGATGACGGAGGAGGCGAAGATCTCATGGCGAACCTGACCGACGGCAGGGCGTGGATGACCCGGATCATCGTCGCTTCCATCCTCGCCGCCGGCTGCTCGTCGCTCGGCCCGGGGGCCTTGCACGAGAGCCGGCTCCAGTACAACGAGACGGTGAAGGCGACGAGCGAGGAGGAGCTGCTCCTCAACATCGTCCGGCTGCGGTACACGGACACGCCCAGCAGCCTGGCCGTGTCCGCCATCGCCGCCCAGTACGAGCTGACCAAGAACTTCCAGCTGACGCCGTTCTTCGTCGCGTCCGGCGCGGAAGTGGCCAAGAGCTACGCCGCCGTCCTGCCCCAGCTGGGCATCGCGGGGGCCGACCGCCCGACCTTCACCCTGACTCCGCTCGACGATCAGGAGTTCACGCGGAAGCTCTTCACCCCCGTCCCTCTTGACGGGATCCTCTACCTCGCCAAGACCACGTGGCCGATCGCCACCGTGTTTCGCCTCTACCTGGAGAACCTCAACTGGGTGCCCAATGCCCAGACGGCGAGTGGGCCCACCCCGAAGCTCGCGCCCACGTACCAGGAGTTCTTGCGGGGAGTCCGGGCTCTGCAGGCGCTGCAGGACCGCGGTCAGCTCGTGTTCAGCGTCGAGGAGCGAAGCGAGGCGCAGGGAAGCCCTCTGCCGGCCGGAAGCGTCACCGCTCGGGACATGGTCGAGGCTGCCAAGAGCGGCTACGAGTACCGGCTCGACGAGCGGGGCACGGCGTGGACCCTGTTCAAGAAGACCCCGCAGCCCGTCCTGCTCCTGGATCCGCGGGCCATGGAGTCGGCGGAGGTGCGCGAGGTCACGGAGGTGTTCCGACTCAAGCGGGGCCTCACCAAGTTTCCCATCACCCAGGAGAAGCTCAACCCATTTCCGTCCACGTATCCGAGCGAGGGCGTGACCAGCATCGACCTGGAGACTCGCTCGCTCCTGCAGGCACTCTATTACGTGAGCCACGGAATCGAGATCCCCTCCGAGCATGCCGCCGCGGGTCTGGTCACGGTGACGCGCGACCCGTCGGGCCAGCCCTTCGACTGGCAGCGCCTGACCGTGGACCTTTTCCGCGTGTACTCGGTCGCCAGCGACAAGCGGCCACCTCGTGCCCATGTCGCCATCCTCTACAAGGGGTACTGGTTCTACATCGATCAGACGGACCAGGACACCAAGGCCACCTTCTCGCTCCTCGTGGAGCTCGCGCGTCTCGAGCTGACCGGGAAGACCGGGGTCAGCCCCGTGCTCACCCTGCCGCTAGGCGGAGCGCGCTGACCGCGGAGGCGAGGCGCCGAGGCGGGCCCCGGCCTATCGCCCGCTATCCGCGCAGGCGGGCCGCGATGCGCTCGACCGCCTCGGCACTCTGCGCGCGGGAGCCGAAGGCCGTGACGCGGAAGTAGCCCTCGCCGCTCGGGCCGAAGCCGGATCCGGGCACGCCGATCACCTGGGCTTCGGCGAGGAGGCGGTCGAAGAAATCCCACGAGGACACGCCGGCCGGCGTGCGGATCCAGATGTACGGCGCATTGCGCCCGCCGTACACGGTGAGACCAGCCGCCTCCAGGCCCGCGCGGATGATGCGGGCGTTCTCCATGTAGTGGTCGATCAGGGCTCGGACCTGCTGCTGGCCCTCCGGCGTGTAGACGGCCGCGGCGGCCCGCTGGATGACATAGGGCGGACCGTTCGACTTCGTCGATTGTCGGCGAAGCCAGAGCTGGTTCAGGCTCACGGCACGGCCATCCGCCGTCCGCCCCTGCGCCTCGCGGGGCACGACCGTGTAGGCCATCCGCAAGCCGGTGAATCCGGCGCTCTTCGAGAAGCTGCGGGACTCGATGGCCACCTCGCGCGCCCCCTCGATCTCGTAGATCGAATGTGGGATGTCGGAGTCCCGGATGTACGCCTCGTAGGCGGCGTCGTAGACGATCACCGCCTCGTGCGCGCGAGCATAGTCGACCCAGCGCCCGAGCGCCCCGCGCGTCATCACGGCGCCGGTCGGATTGTTCGGGTAGCAGAGGTAGATCAGGTCGACGTGCCGATCGGGCAACGCCGGCTGGAAGTCGTTCTCCGCGGTGCACGGCAGGTACACGAAGTCGGCATAGCGCCCCGTGCTGTCGGCGGGACGCGATCGGCCGGCCATCACGTTGGCGTCCGCGTACACCGGGTAGGCGGGGTCCATCAGGGCCACGACGGAGTCCTGCGCGAACAGCTCCTGGATGTTCGCGGCGTCACTCTTGCCGCCGTCACTCACGAAGATCTCGTCGGCGCCGAGCTTGACGTCACGCGCGCCGAAGTCGTGCGCGGCGATCTCGCCGCGGAGGAACTCGTAGCCTATGTAGGGGCCGTAGCCCTTGAGCGTCTCGGCGCTCGCCTGCTCGCCGACGGCCACCTCCAGGGCCCGGACCACCGCCGGCGGAAGCGGCAGCGTGACGTCGCCGATCCCCAGGTCGATCAGCCGCGCATCGGGGTGCGCCTCGCGATAGGCCTGGCTACGCCGCTTGACCTCGGCGAAGAGATAGCTCGCCTGGAGATTCAGGAAAGCCTCGTTGATCCGGGGCACGCACGGGCTCCTTTCGTCGAGTGTGCCTCAGGAGTATAAGCGATGGCGCCGACCTGAGGTCTCGCAGAACGGGCCGGGCCATTCCTCAGTCGAAGGGTGAGGCGTCGAAGACGCCGCGGATCAGCGGGCCCTCGGTGAGGCCAGCGAGCAGACGCGCATCATGCACCCCGCCCCGGAGCCCCTCGATGGTCCGACGAGCCGCCGCGAGAGATTCGGCCGCCGCGTCACGCCTGCCCCTGGCGGCATGGAGTCGCGCCAGGGCCAGCTCGGTCTTCCAGGTCTGGTTGGGATGCGCGATCGCCCGGGCGACTTCGACCGACTCCCGCAAAGCCTCCTCGGCGTCGTCCCATCGTCGGTCCCGGCGCGCGACATCGCCGAGGAGCCGCAGCGCCCGCGCGACGTACTTCAGCGACCGAGTCGGCCGCGACCCCGCCAGCGAGCGCTCGGCGAACTCGGCGGCCCGCCGATGGTCGCCGCGCGCCAGCCAGTACTCGCCGAGGCTCGCGTGGAGGTGCAGCGTGTAGCGCCACTTCATCCACTCGTGAGTCTTCGGGTCCTCCGCGACGCGTCGCGCCTCGTCGAACTTCTCGCCGGCCAGCACGAGATCACCCTTGGCCAGGAAGGCGTCGCCGAGGTTGACGGTGCAGAAGGTGTACATCTCGACGCCGAAGGCATGGCGGATGTCGCGGGCGAACGCGGCCGCCCGCGCCGTGACATCGATCCCACGCTCGATGTCGTCACATTCGATGTGCAGCCAGCCGAGGGTGTTCATCATCCGGGGCATGAAGCCGCGGTCGCCGATCCGTTCGGCCACCGCGATGCCTTCCTCGAGATCACGCAGGGCGCCGTCCCAGTCGCCGATCGACGTCGACACCAGGCCGCGCGTCCACAGGCTGCGCAGGTAGAGGACGAGCAAGCCATGGTCGCGTGCGAGGCGGACCGCCTCGTTGGCATCGGCGTGCGCGCGCCCATAGTCACCGTGCCAGCCGTCGAAGACGCCACGCATCTGCAGGGTGAGGATCTCGCGCGCCGGATCGCGCGCGATGCGGCTGACGCGGAGCGCCTCGTCGAACTCCGAGCCCGCCTTGTCGTGCCGGCCGCTCAGAGCATTCACGTAGGCCATGGTGAGGTAGCCGCCCCCCACCGCGGCGGGGACGTCGGCAGCGCCGCCGACTTCGATGGCGCGGCGCGCATAGTCGCTGGCCGCGCCGAAGTCCTGCGCCCACATGGTGGCGAAGCTCGTCCACGCCAGGGCCGACGCGGCGGCCGCCCGATCGCCTGCGCGCTCGGCGAGCGCGAGCCACCGCTCTCCCTCGGCCCGGCCCTGGTTGAAGTCGCCGAGGAAGAACGCGTGGGACGATCGCGCCTGGTGGATGGCCATGCGGGAGGCGGCGGGCAGGGCGTCCCCGAGTCGATCGGCGACGGTCAGCGCCTGATCGTACAATGCCAGCGCGTCACGCAAGGCGAACGCCGCCGCCGCTTTCTCGCCGGCTCGCAGCAAGTAGTCGAACGCGCGTCGCCAGTCTTCCGCGAGCGAGAAATGATGGGCGAGGATCTCGTAGTGCTCGGTGAGCCGGTCGGCGTAGAGCTCTTCGATGGCGCCGCCGATCAGACCGTGCAGCTCGCGACGGCGCTGTACGAGCAACGAGCGATAGGCGACGTCCTGGGTGAGGGCGTGCTTGAAGCGGTACGCGACCTCGGGGAACACGCTCGTCTCGTAGATCAGCTCCACGGCCCGTAGCTCGCGCAGCAGCGTGTCGCTCCGGCCGCGGATCTCGCTCAGGCGCTCGACGAGGCGCTGCGTGAAGTCGCGCCCGATGACGGAGGCGGTTTGCAGCGCCCGCTTCGGCGCCTCGTCCAGCCGGTCGATGCGCGCCATGATCACGTCGTGGATCGTGTCGGGGATGACGACATCGTCGAGCCGGGCGGTGAGCACGAAGCGGCCGTTCTCGACGCGGATCGCCCCCGCCTCACGCAGCGAGCGCACGACCTCCTCGACATAGAACGGGTTGCCCTCGGCCTTGGCGGCAATGGCGCTCCGGAGCGTGTCGGGTAACGCGTCACTGGAGAGAATGGCGGCGGCCATGTGCGCGCTTTCGGGCTCCGAAAGTGGGGCCGGGACGATCCGCGTGTGGTACGTGCGCTCCCCGAAGGGTTGCGCGTAGCCGGGTCGGTAGGTGAGGATCAGGAGCACCGGGCTCGCGGGCACGCTGTCGCAGAGCACGGCCAGGAACTCCTCGGTCGCCCGATCGATCCAGTGGAGATCTTCGATCACCACGATCTGCGGCCGCCGCTCGGCCGCACGCAGGATCATTCTACGGAGCGCCTCGAAGATGCCGCCGCGGCGCTCGCGCGGATCGAGCGCGGTGATCGCGGCGTCGGCCGCGCCGGGCGAGAGGAGATAGCGCAGGTAGGGCGCCGCCGCCCCCACGTCGTCGCCGATGGCCGCGGTCGCACGCTCCACCTTGGTCACCGCGAGATCGTCGGCGTCGCGCTCGTCGATGCCCACCCATCGCTTGAGAAGATCGACGAGCGGGTGAAAGGCCGTGGCGCGACCGAAGGAGAGGCAATGCCCTTCGCGCCAGTCGGCGTCGCCCGCGCGCCCGCGGAACTCGTAGAGCAGGCGCGACTTCCCGATGCCCGGCTCGCCGACGACGAACACGACCTGCCCGTGCCCGGCGCGCGTCCGGGCGAGGGCGGCCTCGAGAGCCTCGAGCTCTCGCCCGCGTCCGACGAGAGGCGTGAGCCCGCGCTGGACACCGGCCTCGAGCCTCGTCCGGCCTTCGCGTGCTGCCTCGACGGTCCACGCGCGGATGGGCTCCGCCTTGCCCCGCACGGACAGCTCACCGAGCGGGTGGGTGTCGAAGTAATCGGCGACGAGTCGGTAGGTGGTTTCGCCGATCACGATGTGTCCGCTCTCGGCGCCTTGCTGCAAGCGCGCGGCGACGTTGGTGGTGTCTCCGACCGCGGTGTAGTCCATCCGGAGGTCGCTCCCGATGCTGCCGACGACGACGAGCCCGCTATTGAGGCCCTGGCGCACCTTGAACGTCAGGGCGCGCTCGCGCTCCAGTTCACGGCGATAGTCCTCGAGGGCGCGCTGGATGCCGAGCGCGGCGCGCACCGCCCGCTGCGCATGGTCCTCGTGAGCGATCGGCGCGCCGAAGAGCGCCATGATGCCGTCGCCGAGGAACTGATTCACCGTGCCTTCGTACCGATGGACCTCGGCCAGCATGAGCTCGAACGCGCGCGTCATGAGCGCGTGCACGTCCTCGGGGTCGAGTCGGGCGGAGAGCGCGGTGAAGCCGGAGACATCCACGAACAGAACGGTGACCTGCTTGCGCTCGCCCTCGAGGGCGGCCCTGGAGGTGAGGATGCGCTCGGCGAGATGCTTGGGGGTGTACGTCGCCGGGCTCGCGAACTCCGCGGTGACGGCCGGGCGCGTGAGCGAAGCCTCTCCACACCGAGGACAGAACCGGGCGTCGGCGGGAAGCTCCGCGCCGCACGCCGAGCACGCATGAACGAGGCGCGCCCCACAGCCCGCGCAGAATCGCGCTTCCGGAGGACTTTGCTGCCCGCACCCGGCGCACTTCATGCGCGCATCATGAACGCCGACCCTCCGGGTATGATGCCCCCCATCGTCGGTAGCATTTAGCCAGTTATGGAGGCAACGATCAAGCCACTCGGTGAGGCTGTGGGCACGCGCCGGCGCGCCGTCAACTCCGGGTGCTCCCGGACGTACCGGTCCCTCTGCGCATATACTGGTCTGCCGACCAAGAGATATGCTGAGCAAATCGTCGAGTTCGTCCGGCGTCGCCCTTCCTGGCCGAGAATACCGGCTTGCCGGCTGCGCCGCATGATCATGTCCTAGATGGCCACCCGCGTGTCCTTCCTCCAGTCGCGAACCAGTGTAGCCCGCGAAGGATTCGGCAAGCCCGTCCTGCGCCAGGAGGACGCGCGCCTGCTCGTGGGCGGGGGCTGCTACAGTGACGACGTCAACCTGCCCGGCCAGGCCTACGCGTGCTTCGTGCGCTCCCCGCACGCCCACGCGCGCATCGGGCGCATCGACACCGCGGCGGCCCTCGCCACGCCGGGGGTGATCGCGGTGCTCACCGGCGAGGACGCCGTCGCCGACGGCATGAGGCCGCTCACCCACAGCCCGATGCCGGGGAATCCCCACGAGGAGATGGTCCGGCCCGGCGACGTGTCCTTCATCGCTCCCCACCCGTCGATTCCCGCCGACCGGGTGCGCTTCATGGGCGAGGTGGTGGCCGTGGTCGTCGCCGCGACGCCTGCGGCCGCGCGCGACGGCGCCGAGCGCATCACCGTCGACTGGGTGCCGCTGCCCGCGGTGACGGCGAGCATCACCGCCGCCGCCTCTGATGCCCCCGTGCTCTATGAGGGCATGTCGTCCAACGTCTGCGTGGATTCCGAGGGGGGCGATGCCGCGGCCGTGGACGCCGCGTTCGGACGGGCGGCCCATGTCGTGCGATTCGAGACGTGGGTGCACCGCGTCACCGGTGTGCCGATGGAGCCCCGCGCGGCGGTGGGTGTCTGGGATCCCGCGAGTGGCCGCTACACCGTCCATGCGGGGGCCGGCGGTCTCGGGCGCACCCAGACCGGGGTGGCCGGAGCCCTCGGCGTTCCCGAGAGCGCGGTGCGCGTGATGGCGGGCGACGTGGGCGGGAATTTTGGGACGCGCAACAGCTGCTATCCCGAGTTTGCCCTGGTGGCGTGGGCGGCGTGGCGTGTGGGCCGCCCCGTCAAGTGGACGAGTGAGCGCCGGGAGGCGTTCCTCGCCGATTACCACGGCCGCGACCTCGCCGTCCGGGCCGAGCTGGCGCTGGACGCCCAGGGCCGTTTCCTCGCGCTTCGCGCCGCGAACACCAGCAACGTCGGCGCGCATGCCGTCTCGTTCCACCCGCTCAACAAGGGCATGGCGCTCACGGGCACCGTCTACCGTGTTCCCGCCGTCTCGATCCGCGGTCGGGCCGTGGTCACCAACACATCGCCGACCACGCCGTACCGGAGCGCGGGCCGCCCCGAGATCATGTTCGTCACGGAGCGGCTGATCGACCTCGCCGCGCGTCGGCACGGCTTCGATCGGCTCGAGCTGCGACGGAAGAACCTCGTGCCGGCGAGCGCCATGCCGTACCGCAACGCCGCCGGCACGCTCTACGACAGCGGCGACTACCTGGCCGCCTTCGATCGGGCGGTGGTCCTCGCGGACTGGGCGGGGTTCGAGGCGCGTCGCGCCGAGGCGCGCCGGCGCGGACGCCATCGCGGGATCGGCGTGGCGAGCTACATCGAGCTGAACACGGGCTTCCCACGGGAGCGCGCGCACATCACGGTGCGGCCGGAGGGATCGGTGGACGTGGTGCTGGGCACGCTCTCGTCCGGCCAGGGGCACGCGACCAGCTTCGCGCAGCTCGTCGTGGAGTGGCTCGGCGTGGAGCTGTCCCAGGTGCGCCTGGTCACTGGCGACACCGACGCCACCGTCGTCGGCGGCGGAGCGCATTCCGCTCGCGCCCTGCGACTCGCCGCGGTGGTGATGGCGAAGGCGTCGGATCAGATCGTGGAGAAGGGCCGTCGGATCGCCGCCTGGCTCCTGGAGGCCGCGGAGGCCGACGTGGACTTCTCGGCGCGCCGGTTCACGGTGAAGGGCACCGACCGCTCGGTCGACCTGTTCGAGGTGGCGGCCGCGACGCTCCGGCACGATGCGCCCGAGAACTGCCGGGGGCCGCTCGATGGTCTGAGCGACGAGACGATGCCCGCGCCGTCCTTTCCTTACGGCACGGCGGTGTGCGAGGTGGAGGTGGATCCCGAGACAGGAGTGGTCGAGATCGTGCGCTACACGACCGTGGACGACTGCGGTCGCGCCGTCAATCCGATGATCCTGCACGGCCAGACGCACGGCGGCATCGCCCAGGGCGTGGGGCAGGCCCTCTGGGAAGCGTGCGCGTACGACGAGGAGAGCGGCCAGCTCCTGTCCTCCACGCTGATGGAGTACGCGCTGCCGCGCGCGGACATGCTGCCGTCCTTCACGACGGAGATCAGCGAGGTGCCGTCGACGTCCCATCCCCTCGGGCTGCGCGGCGGGGGCGAGGGCGGGACGACGCCTGCGCTCGGCGCAGTGATGAACGCGATCTGCGACGCGCTGGCCGAGCTGGGCGTCGAGCACATCGAGATGCCGGCGACGCCCGAGCGCGTCTGGCAAGCGATCCAGACCGCGCGGCGCCCGCGCTGAGGCGCCGCGCATCCAACACTGACGGCTCGCTTTACAGTCCGGGCGATCCCGGCGCTGAGCAGGCCCGCAACTATCGAATTTCCTGGAGCCCTCTGGATGGCACGAGCGGTGCAGCCGCGTCATGTCACGCCGTCGCCTGGACAGTGGCGGCGGACATCACGAGCCATCGGAGAGTGTCGTGACCGAGATCCGGACGACCGTGGTCGTGGCGCCGCGCGAGCAGTTCCGCGTGACACGACCGGCGCTCGAGAGCATCTTCGCCCATACCGGGCTGCCGCATAAGCTCGTCTACGTCGATGGCGCCTCGCCGGCGCCCGTCCGTCAGTATCTCAAGCTCCAGGCTCGGCAACGTGGCTTCACGCTCATCCGTGCCGAGCACTACCTCTCTCCCATGGAGGCCCGCGCCCTCGCGCTGTCTCACGTGGACACGGAGTACGTGTGCTTCATCGACAACGACGTGCTCGTCACGCGGGGGTGGCTCGACCGCCTCGTCCAGTGCGCCGATGAGACCGGCGCGTGGGCGGTGGGGCCGCTCTATTGCAACGAGGAGCCCGCGCGCGGGCTCATCCACATGGCGGGCGGGGAGGCGCACATCCTCGAGGCGAACGGGCGCCGGTCGTTCTTCGAGGAGCACAGGTTTCCGCGGCGCCTGATGTCCGAGGTGCAGGGGCAGCTGCGTCGCGCCCCCACGGAGCTGGTCGAGTTCCACTGCAAGCTGCTCCGCACCGAGACCTTCGACAAGTTCGGCCTGCAAGATCCGCGGTACCTGAGCTGCGGAGAGAGCCTGGACCTCTGCCTGCAGCTGCGGGACGCGGGGTACCCGGTCTACCTGGAGCCGTCCGCCATCGTGGCGAACCAGCAGCCCCCGCCGTTCCTCTGGTCAGGTCTGCCCTTCTACCTCCTCCGCTGGAGCGACGCGTGGAACCGGATCAGCCTCCGCTGCCTCCGGGAGCGGTGGGATCTCCCCGCCGACGACTGGTGGATCGGGGACCACTACCGATGGCTCACCCATCATCGTGAGCTCGCCACGGAGTGGGTTGCGGAGAAGATGATGAAGATCCTGGGTTGGCGCGGTGGCAATCGCGCGGCGAACCTCGTCGTCGAGGCTCTCCATCGCCGAGTGGTCCGGGCAGATCTCCGGCGCCGGCCGGAGCTCCGGGAGTACGAGCGGACCGCGCCCGGGCCGAAGTTCCCGACCCCGAAGCCATGAACGCCAGCCCCGCTTCGGAGCGCTCCCTCGCGGTCACCGTGCTCATCGCCACGCACAACCGCGCCTCCCGACTCCGCAAGACGCTCGAGGCCCTGCTCGCGCAGCAGACGCCGGCGGGTCTCGGTTGGGAAATCCTCGTCGCGGACAATGGCTCGACCGACGACACCCTCGAAGTCTTCCGGACCATGGCCATGCGGGCGGAAGGCCGCCTCCGCTACGTGTTCGAGCCGCGGCTCGGCAAGAGCCGGGCCCTCAATGCCGGCATCGCCGTCGCGCGCGGCGCGGTGATCGCGCTGACGGACGACGACGTGTCGCCCGCGGTCGACTGGGTCGCGGCGGCCGCCGGCGTGCTGGACAAATGGGGCGTTGACGGCGCGGGGGGGCGTATCCGGCCCAGGTGGGAGGCCGAGCCTCCATCGTGGCTTCTCGAGAGTCCGAGACTGCTCGACTACCTGGCCATCATGGAACATGACAGGCCGGCCATGATGCCCGTCCCCGCGGGGAAGTATCCTCAGGTCTGGGGAGCGAACATGGTGTACCGACGCGCGGCCCTCCAGGCGCTGGGAGGATTCGACGTCAACCTCGGGCCGGTAGGCGACAGGCGGTTCTGCAACGAGGACGTGGACATGGTGCGCCGCGTGCTTCAATCTGGCCGCGCCGTCGCCTACGATCCCGGGCTGGCCGTCTTCCACCGCATCCCGAGGGCCCGAATGCGGCGCGCGTACTTCCGCCGCGTGATGTGGGACATGGGCGAAGGCGAGGCGCGTGCGGCGGCGGAGCCGCCCGGCGGCCCTCGCATTCTCGGCATCCCGCGCTGGCGGATTCGCTCCATGGCGCGCATGACCGCTCATTCGAGCGCCCGCACGCTTGCCCGGCGGCCCGGCGCCTTTTACGAGATGCTCGACTGCGTCTACGCGGCGGGGGTGGCCTGGGGCCAGTTGAAGCGTGCTGTCCGCGAGCGCCGAGCGCGCGGTCTTCTCGTGCCGCGGCGTCCGGGCGGAGCCGCTCGCGCCGTGCGCGGACCGCGATAGCGGGCGGAGCCGGCCGTCAACGCCGTCGCGGGCGCAGCCGGCCCACGTACCATGCCGTGACCGCCGACGCGTGCTCCACCGTCTGGGCAAGGCCGCTTCGTACATACGCGTCGCGCGCGTGAGCGGCGAAGCGCCCGGGCGCCCGGAGCGGCGTCGGGGTCAGCCCTCGAATGCTCTCGAGGGCGCCGATGAGCCGGGCTTCGACGGCGGCCGCGTCCCACCGGTGGCGCACATGGGATCGCCCAGCCTGGCTCAAGTCTCGATGGAGCTCGCCGTCGGTGCAGAGACGTGCGACGGCCTCGGCGAAGGCCGTCGGCGAATCGGCGATGAGCGCGGCTTTCCCATCCTCCAGGTCCATGCCTTCGGCGCCCACGCGGGTCGTCACCACCGGGAGGCCCGCCGCCAGCGCTTGCCCCACTTTCCCCTTCATGCCCGCACCGAACCGCAACGGTGCGATGGCCACGCAGTGTGAATCGAGGTACGGCGTCATCTCCGGCACCCAGCCTGCGATGACGACGCCGTCGCCGGCGAGATCCCGGATCTCCGGCGGCGGCCGGTCGCCCACGATGGTGACCTCGACCTGCCCGAGCGCCCGCTTCACCATGGGCAGGATGTCGCGGCAGAAGAAGAGCACCGCGTCTCCATTCGGCGGATGGGCGAACCCGCCGACGAACAGCAGCGAATTGCGCCGGCGCTCGTCGAATCCCGGGACGTTCTCGCGGACCTGGTGAATATTCGGCACGATGGAGACGCGGGCCTTCGGCAACGTCTGGAGGATCTGGGCGCGATCGCACTCGGTGACGGTCAGGACGAGATCCGCGCGCCGGTAGACCCCGAGCTCCCGCCTCATCGTCCGCCGCGCCTTGCGGGCCGCGCGGCGCGGCCTCATGGCATACGGGACTCCCCGCATCTCACGGAGGAAGTGCACGTCCACCGAATCGATCACGACGGGAAGATCCGGCCGCAGCAATCTGACTCGCCCGATCACCCGTTCGGCGCTGGTGAAGAACTCGAAGAGCACGCAGAGGCGGACCCGTCCGAGGATGGCACTGACGCCGCCGACCACGCCGGCGTGGGACACGACCTGCACGGCGAGTCCGGCGTCGGCGAGTGCCTTGACATAGCGCGGTGATCGCGGATCTTCCGCATCCACCCATCCCAGGAGCATCACGCGGTATCGCCGGGCCAGCATCTGCAACATCTGATAGAAGCGCAGAGACCCCGAGGCGCGATCGAAATCGGGTATGGGCGCCACCACCAGCACGTCTATCGCGGCGCGCTCGAGTTGAGGCATCAATGTCAGGATCGCAGGGTGGGGCCAGGCCCCTCGCGTCCAGGAGCGCTTACGCGGGGCTGCGCGCGCTCGCGAGATCGAGCGATTCGCGGACGCGCTGGACGAGGGCGGCGGGCGCGAAGGGCTTCTGCAGGAACGCGGTGCCCGCGCCGAGCACGCCGTGGCGGATGACCGCGTCGTCGGTGTAACCCGACATGTAGAGCACGCTGAGGTCGGGCCGGAGCGGGCCCAGGCGCTCGGCCAGCTCGCGGCCGCTCATCCGGGGCATGACCACGTCCGTGAGGAGGAGATCGAGCGGGCCCTGGTGCCGCTCGCAGAGCAGCAGGGCCTCGGGGCCGTTGCGCGCCTCGAGCACGGTGTACCCGCTGGCCCGGAGGATGTCGCGCGCCAGCTCGCGCACGCCCTCCTCGTCCTCCACGAGCAGGATGGTCTCGCTGCCGCCTGCGGCCGCGGTCGGCCGCGGGCTTCGATCAACGGTGATGGCCGCGGCGTCGAGCTGGGGCAGGTAGATCCGGAACGTCGTGCCCTTGTCCGGCTCGCTGTCCACCTCGACATGCCCGCCGCTCTGCTTGACGATGCCGTAGACGGTGGCCAGGCCGAGTCCGGTGCCCTTGCCCTGCTCTTTGGTCGTGAAGAACGGCTCGAAGATATGCGCCTGGATCTCGCGCGGGATCCCGGTGCCGGTATCGGAGACGGCAAGCATGACATGAGGACCGGGCCGCGCCCCCATGTGCCGGCGCACGTACTCGTCGTCGAGCTCCACGTTCGCGGTCTCGAGGATGAGGCGGCCGCCCTGGGGCATGGCGTCGCGCGCGTTGACGGACAGGTTCATGATCACCTGCTCGATCTGCCCGCGGTCGGCCTTCACGCGGCCGAGCCCCGGGGTCGGCGTGGTCAGGAGCGCGATGTCCTCGCCGATCAGCCGCCCCAGCATGTCCTTCATGTCCATGGTCACCGCGCTCAGGTCGAGGACGACTGGCTCGAGCACTTGCTTGCGCCCGAAGGCGAGGAGCTGGCGTGTCAGGTCCGCGGCGCGGCCGGCGGTGCGCTGGATCAGCTCGATGCCGCGGTGCATGGAATCCTCGGGCTTCAGCTGGCGCAGCAGGATGTCGGCGCGCCCGAGGATGACGGTGAGGAGGTTGTTGAAGTCGTGGGCGACGCCGCCCGCGAGCCGGCCGATGGCATCCATCTTCTGAACCTGCTCGAGCTGACCCTGGGTCTCGGCCAGCTCGTCGTAGGCGCGGCGGGACTCGAGCAGCAATCGGCGGTTCTCGACCGCGATCGCCGCGTGGGAGGCGAAGGCGGTGGCGATGGCCATGTCCTCGGCTGAGAATCCCTCCTCGCGCTTGGTCTGGAAGGTGAGGACGCCGACCACCCGGTCTCCGATCTTGGCGGGTACTCCCAGGAACCCACGGGCGCCGAAGCGACGCACCTCCTTCGCGTCCTCGGGGAGCATGCGGGGATCGTCGGCGGGATCCCGCACCAGGAGCGGACGTCCGGAGGCGGCCACGGTGCCGGCCAGGCCACTGCCGATCTTGAGACTCGGCGTCACCATCAAGTCACTGCTCTCCAGTGTTCCGGCCATGGCCAGCTCGTCGCCGTCCACGAGGCGGAAGCCCACCCAGTCGGTGTTGACGAGCCGCCCGCACGCCTCCGCGATGCGCCCGATGAGGGAGTCGAGCTCCTGCATCCGGGACAGGTCGCCGCTGATCGCGACGAGGCTTTCCAGCCGAGCCTCACGGGTGCGGGCCTCGTGGAGCGCCTGCTCGAGGCTGGCCGCCATCGAGTTGAAGGCGCGCACGGTGGGGGCCATCTCGCTGAGCCTGGTCTCCCGCATCCGGGCGGTGAGGTCTCCGCTGCCGAGCCGAGCCGCGCTCTCGGCGAGGGCGCGCACCGGCCGCAGGCCGACGAGCAGGATCACGTGGGTGAGGCCGAGGAGGGTCACCAGGAGCACGCCGGTGACCGCGATCATGGTGCGAATCTCGGCCCAGAGGTCGCTTTCCAGGCTCTGCACGGACGGAGTCACCGCGAGCACGCCGTAGACGACGGGCGGCGCCGCGATCGCGACCCGGTGCTCCTCGAGCGTCACGGGAACCAGGTGCTTGACCCAGCGCGGGGCCCCGGATTGCTTCAGGTTGTCGGGAGAGGCATCGAGGATGAGCCGGCGGCCGTCGCTCTCGTACAGGGCTACCCGGCTCCACACCGATTCTCCGTTCAGGCTTCGCAGCATCTGCTCGGCGCGCGCCAGGTCGCCGACCACGAGCGCGTCGAGGAGCAGAGGAGCCGCCGCCGTTCCGAGGCGCTCCGTTTGCTCGCTGAGCCTCATCCGGGCTGCCGTGCTGCGATCGCTCAGGTTGACGGCGAGGCCGCCCAGCGTGACAGCGACGATCGCCACGCTCGAGACGCCCAGCAGGAGCGCGCGAAGGCTTGATTTCACTGGCCGACGAGACGGTAGATACGCCGGACGCCGTCGTAGTCACGGTCGGTGGCCGGCTCGAACCCCTTGGACTTGGCAAGGGTCAGGACGGAGGCCGCCGCGGCGTCGCTGCTCATTCCGAGCAGGGCGCGGCGCACGCGCTCCACGGTGGCGGCGGGCACGCGCGGGTGCGCAATCACCGCCAGGTCGGGGAAGCCCTCGGACACGTAGATCTCGCGGAACTGCACGTGCTCGCGCTCCGCGTACTGGTTGAGGAACCGGGAGTTGGCCGCGCCCGCCTCGACGCGCCTGGCCTTGAGCTGCGCGAGCGTGCCTTCCTGGTTGCCGCCGAACACCTGCTCCACGCGGACTCCCGCCCGTTTGAGCGCCACGAGGGGGACGGCGTAGGCGACGAAGGCCTCGTTGGAAGGGAAAGACACGCGCTTGCCTGCCAGCTGGTGCAGGTTCTGGATCGGGCTGTCCGCGGGTACCGCGATGACCGCCCGGATCGGCTCTCCCGCCCAGCGGGCGATCACCTTGAAGCCGAGGCTGTCGAATTCCGATTGAAAATTGTGATTGGTGAACACGAAGTCGAATTCGCCGCGGGCCATCATCGCGTCGGTGTCCTGCACCGTGCGGCCCATCTTGAGCTGGAGCGGGACACCGCTCACCGTGCTCGCGTAGTGGAGGATCGGGTTCCAGCGCTCCGCGGTGAGCGCCGGACTCTGCTGGTTCAGCACGCCGAACGCCAGGGGTGGCTGCTGAGCGGCGGCGGTCCATGGCTGCAGTAGCACCACCAGGCTGAGTAGGAGCTTCGTCAGGTGTCTCATGATTCTTGAGGGACCCTCCTCCTTTCCAGTCGCGTGCCAAGTACGCATTCTTGTAAGTCAGCGAAATGGCAGCCCAAAATATTGCCTCTTCGGGAAGGACTCCACAATCAGCCGAGGCGTGTCACATGAAGGACAGAATTCGTCAGGCGGGCGTCCAGAGGGTCGAGAAAGGACCGGTTTCTCGGGCCTTCGATCTTGGCCCGGCTCTTGCGAGTGTTCCTCGACAACCATGGCCAAGACCAGGACACTCGCCGGCCTCCTCGTGCTCGTGACGGTGGGCATCCTCGCGGCGCTGAAGGCTTCTTCGGGCGAAACTCCGGGATCGTGGTCCGAGCCTGTGGACATCTCGGTCACGATGAACCGGGTCGATTCGACCGAGCGCCCCGACCTGATGGTCTGTCTCGTCGACGCGGCCGGACGCGTCCAGTGCCACCACAAGACGGGTGTCCTGGCCTGGGGCGCGAGCGCGGAGGGTCACGCGGTGTGCCCGGGCGCTGATGAGCGCATCCGACCGCGGTGTGATGGGTCGGCCTCGTGTAAGTTCGCGGGCGTGGCGGCGCCCGGCGGGTCCTTTGGGCTCCTCGTTCTACGTCTCGCGCCTCCGCTGTTCGGCGCGCCCCGCCACGACGTGCTGGACGCCGCCGTCTTCACCCGCTCGAACGATGATCCGCAGGCTCTGGAGAACCGGCAGATTCGAGCCTCGCTCCAGGCGCTGGCCCGGTGCATCGCCCCGTCCGGCGGCCGCATCGCCGAGCGTCGGCCGGTGCCCATCCTCGCGCGGCAGGCCTGCGAGCGCGCCACGTGCCGCCTCGGCGAGTCCAGCGTGACGCTGTTGCCCGGTCTGTCGCGAACCGCTCAGCAGCCCTGATCG
>WNGR01003097.1_pt1 | contig 18202 bp, 15 predicted proteins | sample 5407581 | NCBI WGS metagenome assembly WNGR01 (sample SAMN13153383, study PRJNA577476) | soil metagenome | isolation source: 80 cm soil or saprolite under Garry oak tree replicate 2 | place: USA:California | collected 2016-06-15 | reverse complement strand
CAACGCCACTGCGACTACGGAAGCCTCACATGCTACGGCAACGGCAGCCGTTGTGACGGCAACAGCACAGGTCAATGCTACTGCTACCGCGGTGACCACCACATCACAGAACCCGTATCCACCTTTCGGGGGAACTCTGGCTCTGGACGACTCTTTAAATGGTCAGAGCAACAACTACGACTGGCAAACAGGCACTGATAGCTTCGGGGCTTCGTGCACATTTAAAGATGGGGCCTACCACGCCATTATCCCAAAGCAAGGATATTTCCACTTCTGTATCCCTGGAACCCTCACATTCAGCAATTTCGCCTATCAAGTACAGATGACCCTTCTCCAGGGTGATGAAAGCGGAATCATCTTTCGGGCCAATTATACGAACAACGCATACTCCTATTATTACTTCCATATCAGCCAGAAGGGATTCTATACCCTCGAGTTCAAGGATACGGCCAATAACTTCACAAAATTAAGCAGCGGTTTCAGCCCATTCATCAAGGCAGGGCTCAATCAGACGAACCTGATTGCAGTCGTAGCGCAGAGGAATACGATTACCCTGTACGTGAATCGGCAGAAAATCGGGAGTGTAAGCGATAACCGGGCCAGCCAGGGCGAAATTGCCGTTGTGGCTGATGACAGGGAAAACTCAACAGAGGTGGCATTTCGCTATGCAAAGGTGTGGGTACTGTAATACGGGCTCGGCACCTGTACGCCTGGCACCCCAGGTTACCAGGACTCCCTAGAAACGAGGTTGAAAGGATGTCACTTGAAGGCCAGCAACTTGGTCCATACCGTCTTCGGCAGCGCCTGGGAAAAGGCGGGATGGGCGAAGTCTACCTTGCAGAAGATACACGCATCGCTCATCGGCAAGTAGCTATCAAGGTGATCTGGACTGAAATCAATCAATCCTCTGATGCCGAGGCTACGAGGAAAGCAACTGACCTCTTCCAGCGCGAAGTCATGGCGATCACCAGGCTCAACCATCCTTACATCCTACCCTTGTTCGATGTGGGTGAGGCGATTATCAATGGTTTCCCTCTCACCTATATGGTCATGCCGTTCTGCCAGGAGGGTTCGCTGGCCGATTGGCTCAAACGACGCAGCCAATCAGGATTACCCAATCTTTCAGTACAAGATGTTGCACATATTCTTTCGCAGGCGGCTGCCGCACTTCAGAATGCACACGATCAGCAGATCGTCCATCGCGATGTGAAACCCCAAAACTTCTTGATCCGCAGTAATACAGAAAATCCGAACCGCCCCGACCTGATGCTGGCTGACTTTGGGATAGCCAAACTCACTCTCGCAACGGCCAGGACAAGCCATATTCGTGGTACTCCAACCTACATGGCTCCTGAGCAGTGGACTGGCTATGCTGTTCCTGCAACCGACCAGTATGCCCTTGCTGTTATGGCCTATGAACTCCTCACTGGCCGCCCTCCGTTCCAGGGAACCCAGGTACAACTACTGAACCAGCATCTCCATGACAGGCCACGGCCATCCAGCACACTCAATCCGCTCATTCCGCCAGCCATTGATGTTGTACTCCAACGTGCCCTGGCAAAACAACCCGAAGACCGTTTTCCTTCTGTTTCAGCATTCGTCCGCGCTTTTCAGCAGGCTATACTTGAGGCGTCCTCCATCCCTACATCACACCCTCCCATAGCTTATTCAGCAACAGGTACACAAATCACCGGACCGAATGCTCCGACCATGCGCGGAACTGCTTCTACCGGGAATATTCCCAATCCTCAGAGGAGCATGAATGCAACTATCCCTCCTCCACCGCCTCCTCAGTTCAGCAATCCAGGGTTCACCCCTTCCACCACTTCACCACCATCATCCATATCTTCTCTTCTCTCCTCACCCCGCTGGAGAACAATTCTGGTGATCGGACTGGTTTTGCTTATCCTGTTGGCAAGTATTAGTATCTATTTCGGAGTCAACCAGGTAAGCACTAACAATGCTCATGTTGCTGCGACTGCCCAGGCTAATACAGCCACAGCCCAGGTCGTCAATGCCACTGCCACCGTTGTTGCCGCAAATCCCAACCCTTACCTTCCCTCTGGTCAAGGGGGAACCTTAGCCCTCTATGATCCCTTGAGCAAGAATAGTAATATCAACTGGCTGACAAACGGGGCCTGCTCTTTCAAAGGAGATGGTTATCACGCCAGCGAAACCCAGGAGATAAACAAGCAATTTTGCTTCGCTCAAGCTACCAACTTCAGCAACTTCACTTATGAGGTAGATATGAGGATTCTCAATGGCTATGCTGGTGGACTTATCTTCCGGGCGGACGATACAGCCAATACCTTCTATTACTTCCACATGTGTATCAATGGATGTTACGCCCTCTACCTCATACATAACAACGAGATCCAACAAACACTGACCACCAATTCGACTTCGAGCTTCAGGACTGGCAAGAATGCACTCAACCAACTTGCGGTCGTAGCCCAGGGGAGCCAGATCGATTTGTATGTGAACGGACAGCATCTCGCCAAAGTCAATGACAACTCCTCCAATCATGGGCATATTGGTGTTGTCGCTGAGACCTCCCTCTTAGAGGGACCACTGGGTTACGGGCCAACAGACGTGGCATATACAAACGCCAGAGTGTGGACGCTGTGAATCTTTGTGCAAAAATGTGAATTACAGCCTTTTATCCCCCAGGATGACTGCCTGGGAGGCATGGGTGTGTGTTAATGAACTGATTTCTTCCTATTCTTCCCTAAATCCCGCTCAATATGCATCACACCCTTAACCTTCTCGAGGCGTACGAAGAGGCGCTCCATTTGCTCCATGCTCTCGATCTCCAGGGTGGCACTGATGGGAACGATCTTCTGACCCGTGCCGACATTTGAACTCACCGAGGTCATATTTACGCCTGCCTCGGTGACAACCGCAGCGATGTCGCGCACCAGTCCTGGACGGTCATGAGCGATGATCACTATTGGTGCCTGGTAGTGCCGCTGGGGCATGCCCGTCCAACTCACATGGATCAGGCGCTCGCGGTCACGCTCACGGTAGCGCTCGATATTCTGGCAATCGGCACGATGGACAATTGCTCCCTTCCCTCGACTGATGAAGCCAACAATCTCATCCCCCGGCAGGGGACAACAACAGTTTGCCAGGCTCGTCAGTAGTCCACTTACGCCAGCAACTTCTAGATATGCCGAAGAAGTCTGCTTGCTGCTAGAAGCCAGGTCAAGAGCTTCACTGCTGTCCTTCTCGTCTCGTTGCTCGCGGATTTGCCAACGCTCAATCAGCTTCGTAGCGACAGCGTGTTGACGTATTTCATCCCCACCAATAGCGGCCAGCACATCTTCAAATGACTGCACCTGGTACTCGTCTGCCAGCCAGTGCTGCATCTCTTCAGTCAGCACTTCAATGCCCCGCACCCCCAGGTCTTTGAGTTTCCGATCCAGGCGCTCACGTCCAATCTGGATATTAATGTCACGCTCATATGTTTTGAGGTAGCGGCGAATCTTGCTCCGTGCGTTCGCCGTGCGAGCAAATTTCAGCCAGTCGCGGGTTGGGTGAGCAGTGCGGCTGGTCACAATGTCCACAATCTCCCCGCTCTTGAGTTCGTAATCAAGCGGCACCATACGTGTCACAAGACGTTCACTATCCCCACTTCCAGCATTCATAATAATGCGTGCACCGGCACAACGGTCCCCTATCTTCGTGTGGACGCGGTAGGCAAAATCGATCGGTGTTGAACCAGCAGGCAAATCTTTGACCTCACCTTTAGGCGTGAAGACGAAAATCTGCTCCTGGAAGATATCGTCCTTCACCGCCTGGACAAAGTCGCTGTCGCTGGTAGCAGAGCGCAGATCACGCTGCCATTCTGCAAGCTGACGCAACCATGTTAATAGTTCCCTGGCCGAGGCTGAGGCCTGGTCACCGATATCCTTGTAGTGCCAGTGCATTGCCACCCCATATTCAGCCATCTCATGCATCGCAAACGTGCGAATCTGAATCTCCGCAAGTTGGTTGTCCAGGCAGAAGACCGTCGTATGGAGTGCTTGATAGCCATTTGGCTTGGGGTTGGCAATACGGTCTTTAATACGTCCCTCTTTAGGTTTCCACAAACTATGGACATGCCCAAGGACTTTATAACAGTCAGGAGTCGACTCCACCAGGATACGGAAGGCAATCAAGTCATAAATCGGACTGATCTCAGCAGCCGCTTTCAAATCTTCCAGTCGCTCAAGATCGCCAGCATTCCGCAGCAATTTCTTATAGAAACTATAGAGATGCTTGACACGCCCTGAGACTTCCGCCTTCAATCCCAGCTTTGCCATCTCCTCGCGCAGCATCGTACAGACGCGCTCCACGTAGGAACGCCACTGCTGGCTCTCCGCCTCAACCTGCGAGCGAACCCAGGCGTACTTCTCTGGCTCCAGGATCGCAAATGCCAGGTCTTCTAATTCGCTTTCGACACGCGACATACCTAAGCGTCCAGCCAATGGTGCATAAATTTCGCGGGTCTCCAGCGCCATTGTTTGTTTCTCTGCCTGATCAAAGGGAGAATCGGGCAACTGCAAGAAGCGCATAGTATGCAGTCGATAAGCCAGCTTGAGCAGGACAACCCGTGGGTCCTCGGCCATTGCAAGAAACATTTTGCGCACGGTCTCGGCCTGCTGTCGGCGCATGGCCTCGCGGATACGCTGCTTCTTCTGCTCACGGCTATGCTTCTCTATCTCGGCAGCAGCTTGATGACCAGATTTGTCATTCTGTGCACCTGCAAGAGATGCTCCTACACGCTTCTTGCGCTCCAGAAGGTTCAGACGGAGCATACTATCTACAACACGAGCAACTGTCAATCCCAGGGTACTCTTTATTTGCGCCAGCGATAAGCGGTCAGCGTCCACCAGCTCAAAGACTACGCCAGCAGCTACTCCAATTGCATCGGCATGCATGATTTCAGCCAAAATGGTCGCCACTGCTAAAGCGTGCTCTGAGGGAGAAACGGGAACAGCCTCACCCGTACCCTGGCTGATATCCAGGATGAGCTGAAGTGCATGCTCGACCAGTTCGACCTCGGCAGGCGTCATATACTGTTTTACAATGGCCAGTAACTGTCGAGCTTTTTCGGCCTGGGGACCAGCGGGCTGACCCCGGTCTGCCAGTGGTTGCCGTTCTACAAATGTCTCTATCATAATCTATATAGTTCCAGGCGTGCTATTTATAGGGAACACCTCTCCAAACAGCATGCTCATAATAAGGTTACATCATCAGAACTCCCCAGGCACCCGCACAGCAGAAAGCCTGGGACTTTCTTCTCTCCGTGATTAACTGTTGCTACGACCAGGATCGTGACCCCACAATGATGCTAGATGTAGCTACGCTTCACTTCTGTCACATTTTTGATCTGCAACAGGCGCTGGAAGATTGGTTCGATCTGGTCAACTGCTTCAATCTCGAGAGTAGCAGTAATGACCGCCTTTTGCAGTGAGGGATTCGTGGTTGATGTGACTGATGTCATATTGATGCCCGCATCAGCCACCACTGCTGCAACATCCCGTAAAAGCCCCGCACGATCATGTGCGACAATAGTGATTGGAGCTAGATAGTGCTGAGGCTCGATCTGTAGCCAGTTGACCTCAACGAAACGCTCTCCCGCTCGCTCCCGATAGCGACGCAAGTTGCGACAATCGTCGCGATGCACAATCATCCCCTTGTTGGGATTGAGAAAGCCCACAATCGCATCACCAGGGATAGGACAACAACAATGAGCCAGTTTGACCACGGCAGACAGTGTTTCGCTCTTCCCGTCTTTCTGATGCCGGTGTCCATTCTCCCTGGCCTCCGACTCTGATTTGACCTCCCCGCGCTCCCGCAAAATGGGCATGAGATGCTCAACCACCTTCTCCACAGGTAAGTCGTCACGCCCTAAAGCCACGTAGACATCTTCCGCAGTGTTATGTTTCTTGATTGTATTTAATGAGAGCAGGTCTTCATCACTCACTACACTCAGCCCAGGCGTGCCTGCTGCCTTCAGTGCCAGGTCCAGGCGCTCACGCCCCAGTTGCAAGTTGATTTCCCGCTCATATGTTTTCAAGTAGCGGCGAATTTTGCTCCGTGCGTTTGCCGTGCGTGCAAAGGAGAGCCAATCTCGTGTCGGGTGGGCGGCACGACTGGTCACGATATCGACAATCTCCCCACTCTTGAGTTCATAGTCCAGTGGCACGAGCCGTGTCACCAATCGCTCGGTATCAGCCATGTTTGTGATGATTCTTGCCCCGGCACAGTGATCCCCGATATCAGTATGGATGCGATAGGCCATATCAAGCGGAGTCGAGCCACGCGGCAGGTCCTTCACCTCGCCTTTAGGCGTAAACACGAAAATTTGCTCCTCGAAGATGTCACCTTTGACCGCTTCCACAAATTCATCGGCACTTTGCGGCAGTTCACGCTGCCACTCACGAAGTTGCTCAATCCATGCAATCATCTCACGGTAAGAAAGACGCGAGCCTTCCCGCTCTTTCAGATACCAGTGACTGGCAATCCCATAATCTGCGATCCGCTGCATCTCCTGCGTCCGAATTTGAATCTCTGCCAGCGAGGATGGCGAACGATCATCTGAATAGAAGACGGTTGTATGCAGAGACTGATAGCCATTCAATTTAGGAGTGGCAATAAAATCTTTAATCCGCCCATCTTTGGGCCGCCACAGCGCATGAATATGTCCAAGCGCGAGGTAGCAGTCATGGTCAGAATCCACCAGGATGCGAAAGGAGACCAGGTCATGGATCTGACTCAGCTCACTCCCGCTTTGGATGAGCTTGCGATTAATGCTTGCCAGGTGCTTCTGCCAGGCATGAACTTCCGCATGAATCCCTGCTCGGTCCATCTCTTCTTGCAGTGTACGACAGAACTGATCGATCGAGGGCTGGCGTCTACGCAGTTCCGCCTCTACTTCATGAGCCAGCCAGGCATAGCGCTCAGGTTCCAGGTAGCTGAAGGCCAGGTCTTCCAGTTCCGCCTGCACCAGGGCCATTCCCAGTCGTCTCGCCAGGGGTGCATAGATTTCACTGGTCTCTCGGGCTTTGCTCTGCTGCTGAGCCGGATTCATCACGCTCAGTGTTCGCATGTTATGTAACCGATCAGCCAGCTTCAGCACAACTACACGCGGGTCCTCGGCCATTGCAAGCAGCATCTTTCGGACGGTCTCAGATCGCTCACGGCGTTTAAGATCACGCGTTTTGTCTTCGGACAAGGGAACAGAGACGTGATGTATCCCCTCATCAGTCCTGATGGAAGGTCTCCCTGCAAGCGCATCAAACTTGGTGACGCCATCCACAATACTGGCCACTGTTGGACCAAACTGCTCACTGAGATCATCCAATGCGTACTGCGTATCTTCCACCACATCATGGAGCAGAGCGGCGACAATGCCATCCGCATCAATACGCATGTCAGCCAGGAGCAAGGCAACCTCTAGAGGATGCTGGATGTATGGTTCACCCGAACGCCGAAAGACTCCCGTATGGGCCTTATTCGCCAGGTCATAGGCACGTTGAATCTTCTCCATCTCCGATGGAGTCAGGTACTCACGTGTCTCCGCCAGGAGATGTTCAAGAATCTCCTCTGTGGATGTAAAAGCTTCGCCTGGATTTCGGGCCATTGTCGAGATACCTCGTAAGGGTGCTCCTTGTGGATGCTGCCCTTCTGGCTGCCATTGTTTTACCTGGATCGACATAATTGAGACTGCTCTTAATATACTTTGCAAGGAATTAGTTTCCCACTTGTATTATAAAATACAAACGCTGCCTGTCAAGCAACGTCACATTTCAATAGACGGACAGGACATTTAAGAGTGAAAATGAGGCAAGGCGTCGCACTTATAGTTGCCCCATGATGACCGTTGCGACCAGGTCCTCCGGCCCCGACATGATTGGCTTGCTATGGAACAAAATACGTACATAATCCAATTCCAGGAGGTCCGATTGACGACCAAGTTTTGGGGAGTAGTAGATATGGACTCCATCCTGAGCAAAGGATTCGTAGCGACTGGGATACTGTGGCTTATGGGTATCGACCGACACCTCATAGAAAGTACCACTTCAGCAACGCAATGGTTCCAGCGTGACCGTGAGTACACTACTCCCTATCCGTTGGAGATAACTTCGTAGTTTCTCAGAGATAATTGCACGCATAGAGGTTCCTTTCCTCTCTTTCAAAACGTGTTGATCTCCGCACTTGTAGCAGCAGAGGAAACATCACATCAGTAAACAGAAGGGACGCCAGTTTTATTCCTCAAGTACATTCTGAAAAGGCTGGTCCCCTTCTCTCAGATGGCACATAGATGGCACAAACCTCTTCGTTGCATAGCTTACTCTCGCGTCCCAGTCTTGTATGTAGTCCAGGCTACAGAACTTCTCCTGGTCCAGTACTATACTCGAAGCATCATGGATTGGGCATACCACTTGGCCGTGAAAAGCGGAGCAGCGGCGCTCCCCTTTCAGGCAGAGCTTACATAAGTCAGACTGTATCAGCAGAACGTAATGTTACAATAGAGCAGCGAGGACGGACACTGTCGGGGGAACCGACGTGGTGGTGCTCTGGACTCCGGGGACAGCATCACCACTGGATGAAAGGACCGTTGCTGGTGGTCGCGATATTGGCTCCGCCACCGTATATAAGCGGGTCCTCGATGGGCAACACCTGACTTTTAGGTTTGATGGAACTCGTATCGTAGACAAAGAGACCGGGAGCGAGTGGAACGGATTGGGTCGAGCAATCAGTGGAAAGCTGGCCGGGAAGACCTTGACTCCGGTGGTGGCTGTCAACTACTTCTGGTTCTCCTGGGCGGTCTTCAAGCCACAGACGCGGGTCTACCAGGTATAAAGATCAATCAGCAGGAGGTTTATACCTATGGCGAATTCATCTTCTCAACGAGTCTCCCAGAGACGCAAGGTACGCAGATTCTTCCAGAGCAACACCCTGACCGCTCTTTTTGGGCAAAGTGTGGGAACTATGATCACTCGCATCATACTCGTAGTAGCTGCACTGGGCACGCTCGCAATCATCACAGTAGGACTATTTCATCCGGGTGCTTCCCCTGCTACCACGTCCGACACTGCACAGTCTTCGTCAGGCGCTCCCGTTGGCCTGACGGTTGGGGATGCAGCTCCTAACTTTACCCTTACAACACTGGATGGCAAACGAGTCAGCTTGAGCGACTATCGTGGCAAGCCCGTCATGCTCAATTTCTGGTATGCTACTTGCCCGGGGTGTCTTGCGGAAATTCCGGGTATGCAGAGGTTCTATGCCTCCCAGCAGGCAGCAGGCAAGGATTTTGTGATCCTGGGTATCAACACCATCGATGATGCCCAGACCGCCCAACAGTTCGTGCGGGATTATGGCCTGACGTATACCATTGTCCTGGATAACAACCAGCAGGTGACGACGCTCTATCACTTGAACGCGACCCCAACCTCCTATTTCATTGATCGCCACGGCATTATCCGCTCCACTGTGGTTGGTCCCGTTGATGAGGCCACGCTTCAACAAAGAGTGGCACAGATCAGTTAGGGAGTAGCCCTGGATGCTCCCGCGCAAGGTGCCCCTACTACGCACAGATCAGCTATGACGATAGTTACAATACCTTCGCTGGCAAGTTCACCAGTCTGGCGCTCTCCTCCCATAGTTGTTGTTGGAGCGACTCATCATAGGAAATCGGCACTGACCGCTGGGGAATGCTCTGCACGAAGTATTTGCCCGTGACACCCTCAACATCAGGTGACGAGGCCAGGTAGATTGATGTTTTCGCTCCCTCTTCCGGGCTGATGCCAAGACGTGAGACGATGAACTTTGCCACTGCGCGACCAACAAGCCCCAGACCACTCTGCCCGATATTCGTAGCAGCAAAGCCGGGGTGGAGGCAGTTAGCGGTCACGCCTGTTCCCTCAAGTCTACGCGCCAGTTCATAAGTAAAAAGCATCAGGGCAAGCTTCGACTGTCCATAGACACGCATAGGTCTGTAGTGTTTCTTTGTCTGCAAGTCATCCATCTTGATATAGCCTGCTTCATGCGCACTGGAACTGACATTGACAATCCTTGCGGGTGCATTGGCTTTGAGCACATCGAGCAGCAAATTCGTCAGCAGGAAAGGTGCGAGGTGGTTCACGGCAAATGTCATCTCCAGTCCGTCCACGGTTTCTCGCCGGGTCAACCTGATCGTGCCAGCATTATTGATCAGCACATGCAGTTGCGTGTAGCGCTGCTGAAAGTTCTCTGCAAGTTGGCGTATGGACTGTTGCGATGACAGGTCTGCCAGCAGGAGATCAATAGCATTATTCCCACTCTTCGTCTTGATCTCGTTCTGTGCTATCTCACCTCTGGCAGGGTCGCGAGCCACCATGACCACAGTTGCACCTATCTGCGCCAGTCCCAGCGCGGTTGCCTTCCCGATACCGGAAGTGGCCCCGGTCACCATACAGACCTTCCCTTGCATATTGGTATCCACTATTGCCATGATATGATCCTTTCATCTGTTTCCCTGATGAGATCAGCTCCAACACCCTTCTTTGAAATAGATGCTTCTGGCCGCTGTCTCTGGATATCAGGATCAAAGTATACTCCACACAAGCGACACCTGCCTGTCTATGCTCATGCTCCTCCTTCAAAGAAGACCAGATCAGCAAAATAAAGAGTTAGCCGCATTGGCGATGACGGCATCAAGCGTGCGCCAGGCGCTGCCATTACCAGCGGCGTCTCACTCCGGCTTCTCCCTAACTCAGGCTGGAGTATCAGGCGGCTCAGACAGAAGTTATCATTTGCAATTACTCCTTGCGCAGCGGAGCACTGACCTGGTGGAGGAAGTGCAAAATTTCCTTGTAGGATTGAAGCGTATTTGTCTCGCAATAGGGGATGGAGTGCTCCTTGCAGAAAGCCTTGACGATAGGCTGTGCTTTTCTCAATTTGTTCCGGAGCATCGTTGGGAACAGATGATGCTCGATCTGGTAATTCAGCCCACCATACCAGAAGTCGACCAGGGGAGGTCCCGTGACAGTACGGGAGGTAAGCACCTCTTACACGGGTAGGTTCCTCTGAAAATCGCATACTACTCCCGCTCCTGCACGAAATAGGCGATTTTCATTGCCTTCTCTGTCTCGTAGAGACATCGAGCTTTTTTAGGGAAGGCCAGATGGGAAGGGGCACGAGCTAGAAGGGCACAGCGGGCGACTATCAAGGCCCTCCCAGCCGCTCTCCACCACCCTCGCCCCTACGGATATTGATGCGCTTTTCCTTAGGTTGATGCGTATTGAGTGCTATAGATGGGTTCCCACCTTTACTGACTCCTCGAAAGTGGGGGCACCCCATTCTTACGCCGCTGCAGCGCAACCGATAATATGGGTAATCATACCGAGGACATCTGTTTTGTTGTATGCTACTGTTAAAAGATGAGCCATTGATCGTTTTGCTGTATTCGGGAGGTCATTATGGAGCGTTCGATTCCCTGGTGGTTACGTGCCATCTTATGGTTAGCAGCAGCACAGTCAGTCCTTACACTTGCCATTCTCAGCTTGCTGGCAATACGCGAGTTAACCTGGCAAGGAATACGCTGGCTGGTGTTCATGCTCATGCTGCTGGCACTGCTGGTTCTCGTCGTCTCGCTTCTCCACCTTTCCCGCTTCACCAATGGTCTCGCCACCATCATCTGGTTTGGTGTCGAAGCTCTTGTGTTTGGTAGCCTCTTCATACGCCACCTGGTGCGACCGTCCCCGAAAGAAGCCTTCCTATTATTTAGTCTCTCTCCCCGATTAATACGGTCGTAGATTTCACCTTACAGGAGGCCATGATGACTTTGACGCCTATGGAAACGACTGTTCCCCGTTCTGCCAGTGGCGCTGACTATGCAGAGCTTCGCCGGACGATCATCGCCGCAGGACTGCTCAAGCGGTCGTATGTGTTCTATCTCTTCCGCAGCGCTACGTGCTTCGCGCTTCTGGGACTGGCCATTGCGCTTCTATTCTTACTCCCGGCATCCTTTGGCTGGACAGTACTGGCAACGCTGATGCTGGGGTTCTCAGTCGTTCAGGTGGCCTTGATTGGACACGATGCCGGCCACCTGGAGGTGTTCCGGGAAAGTCGGAAGAACTGGGCTCTGGGTCAGCTATGCTGGACGCTCACAGTAGGAGTGGGATTCTGGTACTGGAATGATCGGCACAATCGACACCACGGGCGCACGAACGATGTTGACGAGGACCCTGACATCCAGGGCAGCGGTCTGCTGGCTCCTAACTTCACTGAGCATGAAGGAGACGCCAGCCATGGCTGGCGGCGCATCCTCAGGTACCAGCCTGTGCTTATTCTCTTAGCGCTGCTATCCCTCGATTTTGTTTTCAGGGTGGAAGGGACGCTCTTTGCGCTCCGGCGCTTGCGCGGTGCGCGCCGCTGCTTTGAGACTGCACTGCTGTTGCTCAACGTTCTGTTGTGGACCACGCTGATGACTATCCTTAGTTGGCGAGGACTGGGTATATTCCTCGGTAGCAGTGCCGTAGCAAGCCTCTACCTGACGGCGATCATTGCACCTAATCATAAGGGAATGCCTGTATGGGCAAAGGGAGCCAAGCTCTCTTTTCTGGAGCGTCAGGTGCTCAGTTCGCGGAATGTCACCTCGCACCCGGTTTGGGATTACCTATTCGGTGGACTCAACTACCAGATCGAACACCACCTCTTTCCCACCATGCCGCGTGTGCATTTCAAGCGCGCCCGCAACATCGTTAAACCTTTCTGTGCCGCGCATGGCCTTCACTATGAGGAGGTAGATCCAGTTACCTCCTACCGCATGGTCTATACGGCCTATCGTCGCCTCCGGCAGACTCTGGTTTGACTATACAAGCAAGTGAACCTGTACTTCCGTTATCTCAGGAGGATGCACCATGAAAGAGGTGTTTCAAGCAGGTGATACGATTGATGCGCTCGCACGCCATTACTCTGATCAAGCGAATGCCGGGGCATTTATGACGGCTTTGCGAGAATGGGGAGTAACACTTGATGAATACAAGAGCTTCATCACCAAACTCTATCCGCTCGTGGTGGGCTTTAACGCCGGACTCATTCGGAGTATCGCGAAGATAGACGAACTGCAAGCATCAGTCCAGGCGCGTGAACTCGTAGAGGAAATCCTCGCTATTGATCACATACGTCACTCACCTCAAGTCCAGGCATTAGCCACAAGGTTACGCACGATTGCTCGCGAGGCAAGACTTCCCACGTCACGGGCGCTGGCAGCACAACTGAAAGAAGAACAGGAGCATAATGATTACTACCGCCAGATGCTTGAAATATATGGCATCGATCACGAAACTGTCTATACAGCATTCGAGACGTATCTGAACCAGATACCAGTTGAAGAGCGAGATTGGATGACCCGGGAAGTGCTTACTGCCCTACAAGAAGGGCATGGTGGGAGCGCCTTTCCCCATACTTCCTTCTGTCAATTCACCCTTGCCCTGCATCACTACCTGTTACGCACTGTAAAGGATCCATCAGTAACGTTCATCAACTATAACGCTATACTAAGCGGGATTGAATTCTCGCTGGTGAAGGTTGTCTCTGAGTCGGTCTTTCCTGGAGTCGCTGGCACGCAGGATCATCCTCATCTAAATCGAGCACTCGTACCAGATGCTGACCTTTACGAGACTGGCGCTATCCCACCTTCCATTAAATGGTGGGATGAGCATGCCGATTACGGCCAGGGTGGGAGGGTCGAACTGCAACACGTCAGACATGGACGCGAGCAACTGAATCGCAATTTGAAGGAGGAGGATGAGGTGAGAGAGGCTCTGCAGAGAGTTGATGATGTGCTCAGGCTCCTCGCGGCAGCAGTTGGGGCCTGGGGGCAATAGCAATCAGCAGTCCGGCCTGAGAACGGCGTTGACCGGACAGATAGGTACTTAGCCAAACGAAGGAGGTTCGCATGGCAAACCAGCAAGACATCGAAAACACGTATGATTATATGGATGAATTATTACGCTTCACCATAGGTGAACACAGCGATGTGACCTGCGCTCTGTATAACGGAGATTTTTCGAAGAGTCTGGCACAGGCACAACAAGATAAACACGACTACATCCTCAATGGGATCCATTGCAAGGCAGGAGCAAGAGTGCTTGACATCGGCTGCGGGTGGGGGCCCATGCTCAAAGCCGTGAAAGAGAGAGCAGGCCATGCTATTGGCTTGACCTTATCTCCGAAACAAGTCGAGGCATGTCAACGCAGTGGCCTTGAAGCCTACTTGCAGGACTGGAAAGATATCACCGTTACGACTTTCGGCATGTTTGATGGTATTGTCGTCGTCGGAGCCTTAGAGCACTTTTGCTCGAAAGAGGAGTATCTCGTAGGGAAACAAGACGCCATTTATGAGCGATTCTTTCGCCTGTGCCATGAACTGCTCCCAACGGGCGGAAGGCTCTATTTACAGACCCACATATGGGGGAAAAATGTTCCAGCATGTTCGCATGTCTCTTTGCAGGCAAAAAAGGACTCGAACGAATACCTGCTGGCTGTTACAGAAAAATTTTATCCCGGTTCCTGGCTTCCCTACAGTGAAGAACAAATTCTGCGTGCGGCACACCCCTACTTTGAACTGATTTCTGACGATAACGGTCGACTGGACTACATTGAAACGATAGAACAATGGGATCGCATCTGGAATTGGCAGAATGCCTGGAAATTTTTCTTCTCACAGCGGAGTTTGCCGAGATTGCTTGCCGTTTGCAAATTGGTCCCGCGCTATGTATTCGATCGGGATTTTCGCTACAAATTTGAAATGTTTCGGGAAAGTTACACCAAAGAATGTTTCAAAAGGGAGGTCATGGATCATCAACGGCTGGTCTTTCAGAAGAGATAGCCGATGCCCTCGCTATGCAGGAAGCAAAGGATGGAAAAAAATGCAAGAACACGTTGCTATCCAGATACAGAACGCCCACGCTGCACAACCAGGGAAGCGTTTTCCGTTTGCCATGCCAGGCGCTAACCTAAGCCGTCCAGACGGCGAAGACTCCCTCCTCGGCAGATCACCTAATGACTATGCCCGTTTGAAACACCTCATCAAGCAGCAAGGATTGTTGGATCAGCAACTCCAATATTATACCTACAAGATTCTTTTAACGCTGAGCCTGCTCGCCATAGGCCTGACCTTTCTATTGCTGGTACACAATTTCTGGCTCCAGCTTCTGAATGCCATCTATTTGAGCTTTGTCATCACACAAATCGGTTTCCTCGCCCACGATATCGGGCACCGGCAGGTGTTCCGCACAGCCCGGCAGAACAGAATCAGCGGTTTGCTGGTGGGCAATTTGCTGATCGGCTGGAGTTGGAGCTGGTGGGTCGAGAAGCACAATGGGCATCACGGCCATCCCAACCAGCTCGATGGCGACCCCGATATTGTAAGGCCATTCACCGTTTTCACGGAAGAAGAGGCACGCAAGACGCAGGGAGTGAAGCGGTTCCTGGTGAAATACCAGGCCTATTTTGAGTTCCCAATCTACATGTTCGCTCCGGTAACGTTCCTGATCTTGAGTATCCACTTCTTGTGGCTGAAGAAAGCAAAGCATACCCTCGCCGAGGTGCTCCTTCTGACCCTGCACTACGTCATCTACGTTGGCTTGCTGTTCTGGCAACTGAACGTCTGGCAGGCGGTGCTGTTCATGGTCGTCCACCAGGCGCTTTTTGGCCTGTACCTGGGTTCGGTTGTCGCGCCTAACCATAAAGGGATGCTCGTTGTAGACAGAGACTGCCCGCTGGATTTTCTCCACCAGCAGGTGCTGACGGCCCGCAATGTCAAGGCCCATCCTTTTACCGACTTCTGGTACGGTGGTCTGAACTACCAGATCGAACACCACCTGTTCCCGAACATGCCCAGAAATAAATTGAAAGAAGCGCAGCCTATCGTCAGGGCCTTCTGCAAGGAGCACGCCATCGCTTATGCCGAGACCAGTATGCTACAATCCTACGGGGAAATCCTGCGCTTCCTGCACCAGGTGAGTGCTCCACTACGCGAAGAAAAAAGGGTTTGAGGCGACTTTGAAATGAAAAAGGTCAATCACCCATTTTCTGTGGTCATGCTTTTTTATCCAGGCCGAGTGCAGCATGTGCGAGTCGGCATACGAGAGGAACAACGTCTTCAAGACGACGCGCGGGGCCAGCGAGGGTCTCGAAATACTCAAAGCTGAGCAGAGCGTAGAGGACATCGACCATCTCGTCGAGTGCTTCAGGATCTGGATGTCCACATTGTTTAACAATCCGCTGAACGAGGACACGCAGGCCCTCTCGCCGTCGATCGTCCCGTGCCCGTATCACCTGCTCAAAGTCAGGGTCGAGTGCGGCCAGCCCCCGGAGCCGACGCGTCACGAGCCGATCGGAATCCCAGAAGCGACCGAAGACCCCGATGTAGTCATCCAGTGCCTCGAGTGGGTCCGGTCGGCGGAAGGCAGCGGCTAACTGCTCTATCCCCCCATAGGCAGCCAGGGAATCGCACAGGGCTTCGAGCAGCCCAATCTTTGAGCCGAACTGGTGGTAGACGGTCATGCGAGCGACATCGGCCTGGCGAGCGACAGCATCGAGAGAGAAGCTGGAAAAGCCAGATCTTTCCATGAGCAGTTCGCGGGCTGCCGCAAGAATGCGCGTGCGCGTCTGCTCGGTGATCATTTGGCGCTGACCGAGACGATATGGACGAGGACTCATAGGGACTTGACACCTCTCTTAAATTATTGTATAGTCTGTACATCCAATATTTTATTGGATGTACAGACTATACAATAAACTATGTAGAAACGGATGTAAAGGGAAGAACACTCTAGAGGGAGTGGACTGACATGCTCTTCCACTCTGACGCGGCGTCGTATCTGACAGGGGTAACATTACCCGTTGATGGCGGTTTTGTGGTTGTCTGAGAAGAAACTTTTGCGCAAACCAGTGTCTGACCAGGAGGTTTATCGATGCAAAATGAACGCAGATGGCTGGCTGTGACTGCCATTGGCCTCTCGATTTTTCTCTCAGCTCTGGATGCGACGATCGTCGCGCTCGCGCTGCCGCCGATCGCGCAGCATTTTCAGCTCTCGGATAGCCAGGTAGCAGCGGTAACCCTGAGCTATACGATCCCCCTCACCCTGCTCATTCTCCCCTCCGGAGACCTGGCGAGTCGCTTTCGCGCTCTTCCCCTCTTCCTGATCGCCGTCCTGGGCTTCGGACTGGGAAGTGTCGCTTGCGGCCTGGCACCGAACTTCGCGCTCTTGCTGGTGGGCCGCGTGGTGCAGGGGTGCTTCGGCGCGTTGATTGCCACGCAAGGCATCGCGGTGGCCGCGGCCGTCGTCGCACCGAGCGAGCGCGGGCGGGCCATGGGTTTTATTGGCGCACTCGCCCCGCTGGGCGGAGTCGCGGGGCCAGGGGTTGGCGGCCTGCTCCTGGCGGGCTTTGGCTGGTCATCCATCTTCTTCGTGAACGTGCCGGCCTGTCTCCTGGCAGCGCTGCTGGGGCTCTTCGGTCTGCGCGGCGTGCGCCTGGGACACCGAGGGTCGGGTGCCTACCGCCACATGGGAGGATTGCTGCGCCGCCCACCGTTCCTGTGGGGCGTGCTGGCGTTTTTCTGTAGTGTGACGGTTGGCACCGCGCTCTACTACCTCTTGCCATTTGACATGAACACGGTGCAGCACACTGCCCCATCCCTTGCGGGCCTGATCCTGCTCTGTATGCCACTCGGGATGGGGGTGATGGGATTCGTGGGGGGCTACTTGACGGACCGCTACGGAGCTAAACCGTTCATCCTGGCAGGCTCCGGCCTACTACTTGTCGGCATGCTCATGCTCTCATTAATTGTGCAGTCGCCGACGTCCGCACTCGATCTCGCCTGGCGCCTCTTGCTCATCGGCATGGGCATTGGTCTTTTCACCGGGCCCAATCAGACCCTCGTGATGAGTGCCGGCGTGCGGGAAACGATGGGGGCCGTCAGCGCGCTCTCCAACCTGGCAAGCCGGCTGGGATCGGTCTGCGGTCCTTTGGTGTTGGGGATCACCTGGACCTTCCTTGCCAGCTTTTCGACTCAGATGTTCGTCGGTGTGCTGATCACCGACGGGTTCGCCGTGCTGAATCTGCTTTTCGCGTGGTTGTCCATTCAAAAGAGATCGCAGAGTTTGGCGGCTCCAGAGACGGCTTCTCTGCCCACGCAGTCGCCTTCCGCGTGAGCGCG
>WNGR01009522.1_pt1 | contig 18206 bp, 22 predicted proteins | sample 5407581 | NCBI WGS metagenome assembly WNGR01 (sample SAMN13153383, study PRJNA577476) | soil metagenome | isolation source: 80 cm soil or saprolite under Garry oak tree replicate 2 | place: USA:California | collected 2016-06-15 | reverse complement strand
CCTTGACGACAATGGCGTAGTCGACATACTCGATGTGGCATACGCAGCATTCTTCTACGATAGCCAGGCGTTCACCGCATAACTTCTCGTTATCCGTTGACTGGGACGCGAATCAGCCGTTGGTAGATAACAAACGGACCGAGCCTCAACGATTCCGCTGCGTTTCTTAGGCGGTGTCGGAATAAGACTCAAAGGGAGCCATGGAGGAATCCGCCTAGCTCAGTTTCAGACATTGAGTACCCTAGGAGTGACGGGTCTTGCCACGGCCTCTCACGACGTACATGCGCGCCTTATTTTGTGGCGAATGCTCGGAGGCGATCTTCGAATATCGTCCTTGCTGGAAAGCCCATCGAGCACGCGTAGGTATTGAAGTCAAGCAAGCTCTTGCCGTTCCTGACAGCCTTGTTCTGAATCTCCCGTATGCTCTCGCCTACTATGGCATATGTGGACGCATACCCTGGCCCATTTCCTTGATGTGCCGGGAAGAGCTGGTGATAGACCATGCTCTTTGACAAGCGGGTCTTCTTGCTCGCCCACTCGATAAACTCTACAAGACCCTGTTTCCCAGAGTTGATTCTCGCATCACCGATGATCCTCAAGAACCTTACAATCCGCCACATCCACGTATAGAACTCGTACTCCTCCGCAATATTGTCGAATCCTCCGTGCTTCTCGTAGAAGTTCACCAGACTCTTCTCATCCGTGTTCAGCCCCTTACGCGTTTGCAGCTTCTCCATCACTTCCTGAAACTCAACCTCCCGCTGGAAGGAGATTCCCTCCGAGATTGCGCCTCCAAGAGGCGACCAGAGCATATCAACCAACGTCGGCTTCGCACCATAACCGAAAGATGAGTTCGACGCGTGAACACAATGACCATACTCCTCGTGCACGAGTAGATTGAGAAGTTCCCCGGGAGCCGTGCTCGGATCGCGACGCGAATCCGTGGTACAGATGAACACCTGTTGCGGGTTATCGGTAAAGGTATCAAAGAAGAACGCGCCCCCGCTCGGAAATATCGCCGTCAGATACGACGGTGTCTCCATCACTCTCGCATCGTAATGCGAATTTACTTTGACGATACTCTTGTTGGCGACCTTCACAACCCTCTTCCGAAGATCCGCGAGATACGGAATGATCTCGTTAACCTTGACCGCTCTCGTCGCCTTGATGATCTTCGAGACCTCCTCCGCCCTCGCCGGAACACCGTACTTCTTCGCCAATTTCGCTGTCATCCGCTGGAACTTCGGCAACTCTCGATCAAGATACTTGAGGCCCTTCTCTTCCAACTCGCTAGGCGTCTCCGAATAATCCCAGAGACGTTGCAACGCCTGCGCATAGATCCCTTTCCGACCTAGATCCGCGCCTTGCTTCTTGATTATCTTGTAGACTTCGTCAAAACCCTGGTTCTTGAAACCCTTAACCCGGAAGATCGAGGCAAACTTCCTCGTCATCTCAGAAAGATCATCCAGACTCTCCTTCAACTGCTTATCCTGCGTCTCCTTCTTGATCGTCCTGATAATCTCCTGCAGACCATCGCAACGTATCAGCGTAAGCAGACGAAGACCCGTCGGCCAGTTGCGACCAGCAGCTTCCATAGTTCCAGCTTGTACTGCCCTGATACCGTTTCGAGTCAGAGCCTTCATGTGACTGTCGACGATACCTTCCTTGATCATGTAGCCGAAGTACGCGTTCAACACCGACTCAGGAACCATATGCGGCTCCGCCAGCCCATACCATGCAGCGAGAGAGTCGAGAACCTTCAACTGAGACTTGTTCTCAGCTTTCAACCGCAACTCGTCCACGCGTCTAGAGAACTTTTCAAGATTCCTCTTCGAAGCAATGAAAATCTTCCCAACATACTCTTTCAGCCCGTTGATGTAGGCTCCCGAAGGATCATTTTCCTTGAAGAGATCAAAAATCTCTGATTCAATAGGTGACGCAGGTTTCGGAATAGTCAATTCTTAGCCATCAATCCCCGTATACGGTACTCTCGACTCGAGGCTAGACTACTTAATTTTACTCCATTTCCACTTACACCACCCAGACCACGCGAGAATCCACTCGAAATCGTAAGACCCGGCCCATTCCCACAGCGTCACTCGCACCGACTAACGTCCTAGAAATCGGCCCCGTAGTGCCTTTTCCGCTGAATCTCACGATAAGAGGCAAGTCGGAGGATAACTGGCCTTCGGACAAAGAAAAGAGAGACTAGGGTCCCAATCATGCTGCGGGAAGTCCTAGATTACTCATGGCTCTTTCTAGCCTTGGTCCCGATCTGCTTCTCGATGCTACGAATATTGAGCTCCCTGACAAACGCTTCTGAAATGATATCGAGGGAATCAATCTTCTCCTGCATTAGAACATCGCTGATCTTCAGTGGATGATCAGGAAGAAGCAGGTTGTCGTTCGATGCAACGAAGTGTTCCCAGTTTATCCCCACATCGAGAACTGAATCCGCGAGCTCTTCATCTGTCACAGACGCGGTCTTGGCAATGTTGACGAAGTTCTGAAACTCCTCATCTGGAACCTGTAGATCAGTCACAGTCCGAATCGGCCGAGGAGTCGTTCCCCCAAGCTCATGCCCGAGAACATACGCTAGGAAAGTGAAGTTCTCGACCTCCGTAAAGTGTTTCATCCGAATCTCCAAAGGAGTATCGCCTGTAGGGTTGGAATCTGGAAAGTCTGAGATCTGTGGAGCGCCTGTTTGCGGATCGTTGAAGCGGAAGACCCTTGAAAGTTTCAACGGGTTCGACCGGGCGATGCTTCTGCTCGAAGACTCTTCTTGTTCATTCCACGATTCTCTACTTTTAGTATCGGCGGCCATGTCTCAACACAGCGCACAGTTGTCATGGCGAATACAATTCTGATTTGTAACCCACGACAAGACTCGAATGTAATCGTCCGCTAGTTCTCAGCCACAGTTATCACAGCAACCCTTTCCCTCTTGAACCTCTACAGGATACGTCTCTAGAGCAAACCGAGTCTCACGTCGAGGCGGAAGGACTTGTTCGTCCATCAGAATGGCTTTCATCCAGTCCGCCAGTTTCACTGCTAGAAACAATAGCCTTCTTCGCGACCATACGCTCGGTTTTCTCGATTACCTTCTTGACAATTGCGAGATAGGTCAGGGCTTCATGGATTCAGGTTGCCGCGAATCCGACACCTTGAGCAATTTCCTTGTTAGCGAATTTCTTTGACATACTGCTGAGATCTTTCTCCACACCCTCCAGGTACCGCCTGAACTCCTTGATGGCACCCAGCGTATGCTCAGCCCTCTCATGCGGGGTTTGTTCAGATCTCTTGCCCAATCCGAATGCCTACGAACGCTCTAGAAAACAACGATAATAGTATAGTCCAACCCGGCGCCCGGGAGGATAGGTACTGCAAAAAAGGTGAGCATTCATTCGTTCCGTGTTAGGCGCTTCATTCGACGTTTCGTATTCTCTAGGCTTGACCGAGCACTCATCGTGACAACCGCGAGAGATACGATTAGCCCCAGAAGTCCGCCGGTAGCGAGCAGTCCTATCGGCGAGGACACCAACGGCATTATCGCACACGACAAGCAATACCCGCTCGACCCACCGCCAGAGCCCCCGTTCGTACTTCCCGGCGAAGCAGGGACCACAACTACTGCCATGGGTTTCATGTCCTGTTGAGAGGGATTGTTCTTGTCTGTTGCTGAAAATACGAAGGAGTAGGAACCCGTTTGGCCAGCATTCGGTTTCCAGTAGAAGACCCCAGTGTCCAAGTCAAAAGTTGCGCCCGGAGGCAGTCCTGTGGCAGAGAGAAGTATCACAGCACCAGGGTCGGCATCTGTGGCGTTTACCGTGAATGTGAGAGTACTTCCTACGGTCAGTGTCTGGTCACCAGGAACACTAAGGGCTGGTGCCTTTGAAGCAGTAACAAGTACGACCGCCGACACTGATACTGTCAATCCGTTGGAATCCGAGACTAGAAGAGAGACAGTATAGGCTCCAGAGCCAGAGTAGACATGAGAGACATTCAAGCGGGACCCCGTCGAACCGTCCCCGAAATCCCAAGAATAAGTGTAAGGCGTAGTCCCGCCGCTCGTCAGAGCAGTGAAACTAATCGGCGAGTTGGAAGCCGGATATGATGGAAGAAACGTGAATCCAGTCGATAGGGGAGGCGGCGTCGCCAGAACGTTCACAGTATTCGAACTGGTTGCGCTTTGGGATGGCGAAGACGTGTCAGTCACCGTCTCCGTCACGGTAAATGCTTGAGCGCTAGTAAAAGTATGAACGATGGATGCGCCCATACCTGACGAGCCGTCACCAAAGTCCCAGCTCACAGCGTAGGGTGAGCTTCCTCCGAAGGTCGTTGCCGCAAACGTAACTATCGCGTTCACGGAGGGATTCATCGGAGCAAACGTAAAGCTTGTTGAAAGGGGAGAAGGTTGAATCACGCATGTCCCGTTCAGCATTACATAGCCAACGGGACAGGTTGCGCATGTAGGCGGGTCGATCGCTCCATTGCCACACTTTGCGGGCGGAGGAACGCCGTAGACGGATGCACTGACCGTAGGATGTAACTCATGAATTCCATGATCATCGATATACAGGAACCCTGTAGCATTGACCACAGTTCCAGGAACGACATTCCCGGCACCTTGAGTATTTACCGGGTAGCTGTATCCAGCTGCGAACCAGGTCTGATCTATCTCAAAGAGGCAACCAGCCGAGATTGTGCAGCCAAACTCTAGATGAACATCGCAATAACCTTGGACCGTCGCGTCGCAGTCACCAGTGTAGGGAGCATACTCAATCGTCATACGATCTAGTTCGACATAAGTCGGATACGTTACGCCGTTGGAGGTAACGGTACATGGCGGGGTCAGACTTCTTTTGTCAGGAACTATACTGGCAGTAGTCAGCGATTCAAGTTGAGACAGAGTAATCACGGTAGGAGCACCACAGTTGGTAAGACCCATAGCAGAAGGGCCAGATGCAGCTGACCGTGTTTGCGCTACCAGGATCTGTGAAAACGAGACCGTCGCTGTCAGCATCAACAGGACAAGTAGAGCGGCCCTCTTCCAGTTGAGCCGTAATTTCGCGGAAGGGCGCGGGTGCGGATCTAACGCCACTTGTTTTCTTTCCGTTTCCAATCTTGTTCCCAACCTCGGGCACTCTTTGCTAGCCCGAGCCTATCTTCCTGCTTTACTCGCCGAACGAAAACCGGACTCTTTGTTGTGAGAGAGTTCTTCGGCAGGAAACTAGTATAGTGCTCGGCCTAGGTTTATGCGAGTCAGAACTTTTCGGAAGAATTTCTGGTACAAGTGCCCAATCTCCATTTGACTTTCCATAAACAAGCCCAAGCACCTCTCCCCGAGAAGCTTTGACGAGATTAGTCTTCGAGATTCGAAGACTTTTGGTGCCTTTCCAAGAGTCGAAGAAGCTTGTGGTCGTTGGCTCGCTGCACGGGTGCGTCTGAGTGACCGAAATTGCAGAAGGTTCGCAAGTTCATGCGGACATGTTCACGACTGCACGTCCGAGCCACTTGAGACCGACGCGCTTGATTGTTGGTTCTGTATGCCTTCTTGCCCGTTTGGCCCAATCCGCGGTTGCGGAGGGCTTGCGTGTCTCATGAATCGTGAAATGGTCGCCGTCAGGATCGACGAGGTCGGCTGAAAAGCCCCAACCCTCCTCGCGAGGCTGCGCGTCCAGGAACTTTACTCCCCGCGTCTTCATCTCCGCAAACGTCTTCCCGACGTCATCCACCTCAAGCACCCAGCGAGTCCCAATACCCGGCTGCTTATGACTAGCCGGCAAATCCGAGTCGGATCCCATGCCCGCTTGCCGTAATACCATCTCGATGGGCTGCTTTTGGGCCGACCGTGAGCCATCGCGGCTGGCCAGGATTCGTGTAATCGGCCTTTTTCTCGAAACCCATTTTTTTGGGCGTAGGATTCAACCGCTTTGTTCTGGTCCCTAGTGACAATCGTGACGTGTGTAAGCAGCATTCTAGATCCATCGCCGATTCGAACGCCCCATGATGTAATGACTTCTGTAGAACAGAAACCGGGGGTGGAACGCAACACCACCGCCTCGGCATCTTAAATAAGAATGAAAACCAACGACTCTTGCGACCATCTTGGCCCGGAGAAAGCCTCGCAAGGTCGCGGCAAAGACACGCTCAAGATCAAATAGCGAATCTCAGGACATCCGTGGGATCTCTGCATCCAAGGAATCCATCAAGGCGGGGGAGAACCTCGCCTTGGCGGCTTTCGCTTCGGGGCTGAAACTAGCAGCTGCATTCGGAACTGTCCCGGCCAAAACCACGAGTCTGGCACTGGCATCGATCGCAACAGGTGCAGACAAATTCTCCGAGCTTGTCAAGCAAGAAGCACTAAAGTCACAGAAGGCTAACGCTCACAAAACCACTCTAGTAACTCCTGCGAGAAGCAGAAAAAGAGCCAGACGAGAGCCTAAGAGGGAAATCGAGGCGTCCTGACCATTCGCCTAGGTCAATCTCTACTTTTCCTGCAAACGATATCTCGCGATGAGATCTCGACTCGCGAGCAACAGCGGAGTACAAACAAGCACTGCTCCGAGCACGATAATCGCTCGCTCGAACGGATAAACCAGGAATATCGCCGGCCAAAAGCGAAGCGCACCTGCTCCGACGACACTAGCAAAGAGAATTCCTCCCGTGACGTGTTCAATCATCGTTCCAATGAAAGCAACCACAAGCACAGCCTTGGCCAAATCTTCGCGCGCTCCAAACACGAAGCTATCTCGCACATTTCGAGTCAATGGAGACACCAGCACCGCGAGTGCAACCAGATGAAGCCAGAGATATGGAACGGGCGGACTGGGAAGACGAAGCCACTGGAATGGAGGAGGCAAGTTTGGAAGGTTTGCTCCAACAAAGATCTCCGTATTGGGATTGATAACAAAGAGGCTTAGTATAGCCACGTACATTAGTGTCGCCTCAGTCCTTCGACCACGGATGAGTAGACTAATCAGTGCCACGTTCAATGCTCCCCCGAGAAAGTCGAGCCCGCCGAATTTCAGAGTCCCCGCCGATCCCGGAATGAATGCAGCGATCATTGTCCCCAAGAAAACCGCAAGTATCCCATAGGATGGAGCGAGGAAGACACCCAAGACTGGAGTAATGACTCCGCTGAATGTGATGGCCCCGGATACCCCTATGAGCCTATCGAGTGGTATGGTCCGAGGAATTATGTAGAGTGCAGCTAGAGATGCCGTTAGAGTTATCCGTTTAGTATCGAATCTGGTCTGGCGAATTTGCATTCTTGCAGTCACACGAATTTAGGTGTCGCGCCCAATGGTACGGTTCTTAACGATTTGCTGAAGCTCCCTAATGCTTAATCCTGTGTCGTTTGATATTCTTCGTAGGTCCTCGTACTCCACTTTGCCGCGCTGGGGACGACCGGCTGCTGTAATCGCGCTTTTCACTCTAACTTGGAACCTCTTCCCTCCAACATCGAGCTCGATCGTGCTACTCGCCCTTCTACTAATGTGTCTCGAAACTGGTATCTCTCGGACCCCAAGGGTCCCAGTCTCTTCCATTAACAATTCAGCCAGATGTTCGCTCTTTGTCTTCTCAGCTATTATCGAGATTAATTGGCCGGGCCGGTTTTTTTTCATGAAGACCGGAGTGATGGATACGTCTCGGGCTCCTGCTTCCATCAACTTCTCGACGGCCCTTCCAATTACTTCGCCGGAAACGTCGTCCAAGTTGGTCTCTAAGACAACAACTTCATCATGAGCATGACCATTTCCTGAAAGTTCTCCAACTGTTAGACGGAGAATATTGGTTACTTGGTCCAAGTCCTTAGCTCCCGCACCGTATCCGACCTTGTTGGGCGTTATGACCGGGACTTCACTCGCACGTTCGCTTGCTAGGTTGACTGCTATTGCCGCGCCCGTGGGTGTTGTCAATTCGAATTGGATATTCCTCGTTTTCGTGGGAAACTTGTGGGCTCGCAGGATTTCGGCGACGGCGGGGGCCGGGTTTGGATAGGTTCGGCCAGACGCCGAGTATGTCCACGAGAGTGTCTGCGGACCCTAGCTCGTGCAACTCGATCTCTTTCGCGGATTGGCCGTGGACCCGTGATTCAGCCGAGGATAACGTGTCCAAGACGGATTTGACGAAGGCAGCTCCCCGCTCGGAGAGACCCAGCGCTCTTGCGCACTTCATAGCAGATGACTGAAGATCACTGGCCTTTCTTTTCGAGACTTTTTCTTCAGAACTTACTTCGACCAGTTGCGCGCTAATCTCTCCTCTCTCTACTCTGGTCGTCTTGACCCGGACATGATTCACGCCTGGAAGATTTCTTTCCACAATCTCAGCAACTTTTCCCAGACTCTTTGGGCTGCCGCCTAGATCGACTAGAGCGCCCAAGAATTTGTCTCCCGAAGCTCCAGAAGAGCTGGCATCGATTATCACCGCTCTTCCGGAAGCTCTCATGCTAACCTGTCCAACTGCTCGCATGGGCACAAGTATTAATCAAGCTATTTTCGATATACCACGATCAGTTTTGGAGCCCAAGCCCGACAACTCCTGCGTCTACGGACTCGGCGAATGCCCAGTCCTCACAGTCGTAGGGGAGAAGATGAAAGATATGGAACAGCGATCCAAAGTCTTCCCAACAGACCCTGGGGCAGCGGCTGTAAGCCAAATGATACAACCGTTTCTGCAGCTGAACGCTAACATCTATGCAATGCTACCCTCTTTCTGTCCCAACTGTCCCAAAAGGATAGTCGCAGTTGAGAAGGAGCTAGCTCAGATAAGGCATCAGACAGTCAAGTAAGATGCTGTAGTTAGAGTCGGAGAAATCTCCAATTCCCTCGATTCAGGGACTAGGTCTTGGGCTGCACGTTGAGAGTTTGACTACTTGTTGGTTACGGTTACTGTTGCTGACAGGGAGTGAATTGTCGTTCCACCGGTTCCGGTTATCGTTACAGTGTACGTTCCAGCATTGGTGGAACGATTCGTCGAGACAGTTAACGTAGCGGCGCCGGCGGAGTTGGAGGATGTTAGAGTCACGCTTGTCGTGGAGGAAAGAGTCGGCGGGGGTTTGACTGCGAACTCGTTCCCGTAGCGTGTCACCCAACGGGGGAAGGTCCGGTTGAGCACAACTCTTATTCCCGTCCAGTTTCCTTCCTCCAGGTCCTTGTAGGGGAATGAGGGTAGTGGGGAAAATGACCGGTTTCAAGGAAGCTACCTTCATCGAAGGAAAACTCGTTCGTATCGCGAAAGGGAAGATAGAGGTCGAATCCGAAGATGATGGAACCGGAGAACCGGCGCTTCTGACGCTGAAATTGGGAGATGTGGACATCGATCGTGACACGATCGGTGAGGAAGTCAGGGTTATCATTGCGGACGGTAAGGTAGCTCGAATAATACGTTTGTCCCCGAAATCCCGGGAGAAGCCACGCCAAGAATTGTACGGTGTTTCCGGCTCTCCTCATGAGGCAGGATCAGACTTGGCCGGCTAACATCCCACGATACACTTCTCCAAGGAGCGATAACCTAGCGGCCGAGCTGTTTGTAGCTAAATCAAATTCCTCTGCGCCCCGAATCCTGAGACTCGCCCGGAATACTTGCCTGACAGCGAGTAACCCCTCCGGAACAGGGAGGTATTGTTCGACCACCTTGCATAGGATGAGTGGCTCCCTCGAACATGTGAGAAAGCAAGGCAATTTCTCGATACGAGGTGACGTCGAGAACCGATCAGTTCGGCTTCGCAGTGATGCGCTAGACTATCTATCGGGGAGGTTCCCATGGATTTAGGACGCTGATCATCTATTATCCGACTCAATAGTATCAGCGATAGCATGAGCCAGATCGCGGTTGTAACAGCGAGCTTTCTGGATTCTTTCAGGCCTAGGAATGGGACTTTGTGCTCTTCACTGCTTTCTTGAACAGTTCTACGAAACGAACGGCCCCGTCGACGTCTCGAGGCGGAGGAGCGGTCTTACTGGGGAGCTTTGGATTGGTTTTCAAATCGTTTGGCAAGGCCGAACATTCCAAGGAACAAAGCCACGCCCGCTGCTATGTTGACCGCCGAGCTCAGAATCAGAGCGACCAAACCAACCGAATCTATCAGTGCAGCGAGCTGATCAGCTGGGAGAGATAATGAGAGAAAGAGAGAGACGACATTTCTGATCGTCAGAAGGGTGAACGCGGCGATGATGAGTGTCCAAGCGCGGAACGACCCGGTTAGCTTTGTCACTCGATACGCGTAGAAGACCACTCCTGCCTGGAGGATAAGCTGGAAAACGGAGATGAAATAGAGCGTCGAGATTACAACAGTATCAACCATTCAATCTTCGCCTACTTTCGCTTCTCCGAGGCTCCGCGGAACAGGTCCATGAATTTCTCTGATGCTATCTTTCTCGGCGATCCACTGATGATACCTTCATAGTTTGAGAACGCTGACTCTATCTTGATTCCTGACGGTGTTATCTCGAACTCTCTAAGGCTCTTGTCATGATCACTGCCACGCATCTTCAATATGACCAACGCTTTGCGCATCGCGGACTCGATCTCTACCGGTTTGAGTGCGACGGTACAGTCGACCAGGAAGCTCAGCCCTACATCGGTTACGCTGAAGGATCCGCCACTTATCTGAGGCGACTCCCAGAGCAGCAAGGAGCTGACTCCCCGAGTCTTCAGATACCGTATCACGCGGTAGGCTTCCATTCTCATATCATCTCTCTTCACAAACATCTCTAGATGGCTTAGAGAGTCGATTACAAGCCGTCGAGGCTGAATTTCCCGAAGGACGTCTTCTAGCAAGCTATCGTCGCTGGACTCCAAGACGAGGTTTGGAGAAGTGCAGATTACACGGAACTTATCCTCCTCTTCCATTTTTCGGAGGTCCCAACCGAAGTTCTTCGCATCTCTATAGATCTGGTCTGGGAGTTCCTCGAAGGTCACGTAGATTCCGGGTTCACCTAGGTTTACTCCGTTGACAAGATACTGAAGAGCAAGGGTTGTTTTTCCTGTGCCTGCGCTTCCGGCAAGCATTACGGCGTCACCTGGCATGAACCCTCCCCTCAGCATCTCGTCTAGCTCGACAATTCCAGTCTTGACGCGAAGACCTCCCATGGCCTCGCTGGAGAACAATTTATCGAACTCGGAGGCTCTGGTCTTGGGATGGGCTGCGCTCATCGCTCTTCCCCTACTCTGAGGGTTTTCAGGTGGTTTGCAACAGACTCTAGAAGCTCCCGGTCTTTATCACGATCTAAGTATACAACCTCCGAGGCTCCGATTCTCTTCTGCTTGAGAACCCCTAGTTCCAAAAGTTCTCTGACTTCGGAAATTACCGCGACGGTCGTTCTTCCGATCCGGCGGGCTACTCCATCGACTGTATCGATGAGCCCTGGGTTTCGGTGAAAGAGGACTAGAAGGTCTCCTCTGACCTCTGATCCGAGGAGGGTCGACAGTATCTCTGATCCGCTCACTTCAGTTTGCTCTCCACGAAACAAACTCCCCATGCGGTTTCTAGGGATTTCTCGTAGTCAAAGCTCGCTTCTGAATCGTAGCGTATTCCCAGTTTCCGGTTCAGATCTTTGACGACGATCTTTTCCAAGACAGCGGCCCCGTTGCCGAACAGTGATCGTAATTTTGAATCAAATTCTTTCGAGTTGTTTGTGGCGTCAAGCAATCCTTTCAAGGTGAGAATTTCTAGCACATTCCGACCCAAGGCATCTCCTACAGCCTCGCGAATCGTGCTGGCGAGCACCGAAGAGAACGCGTTCTCTGCCGCAAACCTCTGATCTGGACTCAAGGACCCGGAGACAGGTTCGAAAGTGCCATGTGGACCGTTCCAATCCGACTCATTTACACGCGATGCCATGGCAGTCATGTCCTTGCTTGCTGGCGCGGTTGCTGAGAGATGAACCGGGTGTAACCCGGCTTTCGAGCCATATGTACAGGTCTTTCCGATCTTGCATTGGAGAGCCAGAGATTCGAAAGGAACAACTGGCTGAGCCGTTCGCGCCTAAGGATTTGAGAAGAAGACCTGGTTTTCGTCACGCATACTATTGTGCTATCCGATTGCGTCGATATGACGGGTAACAATAGCCGTATTCAATTGCCTAAGACGAGAGTGATGGGACAAGGAGGATGTTTTGCGGTCTTCCTTAGTTGATATTTTCTACGAAACTCTCGGATACTGTTTTGGAAAGGCCTTGCTAGAAACTCTTGGGCCCACGGTGCAGGCAACTGTCTACGGCCTGCTGGGACGTAGTGGGATCCGGAAGGAAGAGGTTTCCAACAGGTTTGATGACGTAGTAGCGGCGTTGACGAAAAGTCTGGGAGCTTGCGCTCGAGTCATTGTGCATAGAACGGTGGTCGAGATGTTCAAAGAGTATTCTCAGAGACTTGACTTCTCCTACACAGACTCCCTCAGGGATCATCTTGCACTCTTGAAGGAGACTGTAGTCGCAAACCACGTCCTCCCCCATAGGCTTCGCGACGAATCAGCGTTCGACAGCGTGGAGAAACCTGACTGGGTTGATGCCCCGAAAGGCCAAGCATACAGCAGCCTTTACCCCATGAAAAAGGGCGTCAAGACATAGAAACCGGCTTGACCCTTTTCTGAGCGAAACCTACACGAAGCGGGTCCGGACACATCGGACTGCCCAAGCCTGCTGAAATTATGGAAATCGCCCATTATCAGCCCTCATCACGATTCCAGGCGCTCGATTTCCCGCTCCCAATTTTCCACGCTCATCCCTAGGGGAAAAAAGGGGGGATCAAAAGAGGCATGACAGGGCGAAAACACGTCCATTCTCAACTGGTAAGGCGAGAATCCAGCCCAGACGGGAACAGCTATCGAGAAAAAAATGGATCCCTAGGGCCCCTCTCGTGGCGCGATCGGGTCTCTGAGGACCAAGGTGAAAGTAAAACCTGACCCGGCTCTTCGAGACCCCCACCAGAGCTAACAATACAACCTCGTGATCTCGATTCCGAAACCCATCATTTCACAAAAATCCTGAAACAAGACTTTGAAAAGACCCATCCGAAACCCCGTTCTTGAAACCAGTTATCGAAAGAAGTCTGGGAAACGGTTCTCAAGAATCGCACCCTGAAAAGGGTCTTGAAACCACCCATCTGAAACAGCAGCGTTTTTCGAATCCAGTTTATTGAATAATGAACAGGTTTCTGAAACAGGTTCTCGGAACAGGTAACCATTGATTTTCCAGCCCCCCGGGGGCCTACTCAAGTAGCGCGTCGCCAAGAAAACGGCCTAGAACACTTTCGCTCAGGAGGAAGCTAGGCTTTTTCCCAGGCGCAGAAGGCGCTCGGCGCCTCTAGATGCCTGTTGATCGCGACCTCCGCGATCGCCTCAGAATACTTCGCCATCTGCCCCACATCCCAGACGATAGACCGTAACCCAACAGCCAGGTTGACCGCCTTCACGCTACGCATGATATCGGTTGTCAGCGACCTCTCCAGTGCCTCGCAGCTCGCAACCCTCTCAATACAATCATTCGACTTTTTCAGATCACCCTTCATCAACGCGTTAAACGAGTCCTCGATCAACAACCGGACCTTATCGCTATACTCCAAGATCCCTTTCGTGAGCTTCGGGTCAACACTCTTCGTGTCCCCCTTCAACCGCAACGCCTCCTGAGCGATGTGCGAGGCCAAGTCACCCATCTGTTCCAGACTCTTCGCGATAACCCTGTTACCCACAACGTGCATCGGCCCATCGATACCAACCTCCTTCGCCACCCGCCGATCCAAAACAGCGAGCAATAATTGTCGTATAATCATCCAATAGATGCGGTCAGCCTCCTCCTCCATATGCAAAACCTCATCCGCCAGATTCGGCCGACCCTCAACCACAGCTTTCACCGCCGTCTCCAGCATCGAACTCAGTATGATCTGTAAACGCCGCATCAACCCATAGATCGGGAACTTGGTCGGATCAACAAAACTCTGTAAAGTAACAGATTTCAGACTCTGCTCGACGATCCCAAGACCGGTCAAACGCCTGCTCACCGCCCTTACCTCCTCCAGGTGGCGTTGAGACAGCTCTTTCTTCGCAACTATCTGGATCGTATCATGACCCGTCAGATAGTTCGCGGTGATTATCCTAGTAAGAAGGTTCGGAGCATCACAAATATCCGCATCAATAACATAACGAAAGCTCTCCCGTTCACGAGTTAAACCCGGATAAACGGTTATTCCGCCGTCAGGTTCTCGTCTGAAAGTAACAATGTCCCCTTGTTTGAGACTGACCTGTTCAACCCAGTCTTTCGGCAGCGACACGATGAGGGTTGAGTAGCCGACTTTCTGGACCTTACGAGCTTCCATCATCTGAGACAAGCCGAGGATCCTCTACACAAGATAGATTCTCCGGCTAGAATATAGAGTTAAGCTTGGAAGTAACGTCTGTCTATACTTGTCCAGCCAGCTACAGAAGATGACCGGGAAAAACCGGTTACATGTACTTTTTCAGAACAGCTTCTATCTTCGCCTTCGGAACAGCGCCCACGATCTGGTCGACAAGCTTCCCCTGCTTGACAACAAGCATCGTCGGAATCGTCATTATCCCGAAACGGCCCGACACGGCAGGATTCTCGTCAGTGTTCAATTTTCCAAACACGACCTTTCCCGAATACTCCTTCGCCAGCGCATCAACGATCGGACCGACTATTCGACATGGGCCACACCAGGGCGCCCAACAATCAATGACAGTTAGAGAGTACTTCTGGACAAACTGATCGAAACTTGAATCCTCGACCTTAACTGGCTCAGCTGGAAAATCCGCCATCTCTGTCAACTTCAACCTTATCGGATTCACGCTGGATATATAGTTCTCACTAGAATTTCCCGGCCAACTCCACCTGACGCTTACCCTTCATCAACCTAGAGACCCTCAACACGCCACCCAGCTCTAGCTTCATCAGGTTCTTGTTCAGCTCTCGGAAGCTAACTTCTCCAAAGCTAGCTTTCAATTCTTTGTGCAACTCGATATCCGTCAAAGGTCCCTTCTTCTCGACAAGTTCGACGATTGCGAGCGACATCGGCCTCGGGCTCCAGATATTGTTCAACTATACATTTCGCCAGGCCGTCCCGGTTCTGTGACCGATCTACGTAATCGGGACCGGAGCTCTCTCTTTCTTGAACCGCTTGCCAAATCCCTGATACCAGTTCTCCATGTCCGGAGTAACCGACGGCTTGATCCGTTCAAGTGCATCCCTAAAATCCTCAATCGTAACATTCTTAGTCTCTATATCACGACGCAGAGACACCAGGCCCGCTTCTCGAACAACGGCTTCGAGATCCGCGCCGGAGTAGCCACCGGTTTGCGAACCGACATGTTCAAGATCAACATCTGGAGCCAAAGGCATGTTTGTACAGTGAATCTTGAGAATCTGCAATCTTGTCGCGTAGTCGGGAGCCGGGACGAAAATCATCCGGTCGAACCTTCCGGGGCGGAGAATCGCTGGGTCGATGATATCCGGCCTATTAGTTGCACCGATCACGACCACGTTCTCCAACGATTCGATCCCATCTAGCTCGGTGAGCAATTGGCTTATGACTCGCTCTGATACTCCGCTGTCCCCGAAACCGGTCCCCCGTCTCGGAACAACCGAGTCAAGCTCGTCGAAGAAAATGATGCTCGGTGCAGCTGTTCTTCCTTTCCGAAAGACCTCGCGTATCGCCTTTTCGGATTCCCCAACCCACTTGCTGAAGAGCTCCGGACCCTTGATCGAGATGAAGTTCGCCTCGCTCTCAGTAGCCACCGACCGGGCCAGCATAGTCTTCCCGCAACCCGGAGGCCCGAATAGTAGGATTCCTTTGTGAGCGCGGATTCCGAGCCTCTTGAATACCTCAGGCTTCTTTAATGGCCACTCGACAGCTTCTTGCAGCTGCTGCTTCACGTCGGTCAGCCCGCCGACATCGCTCCAGTGGACTGTAGGGACCTCTATGTAGACCTCCCGCATGGCAGTTGGGGTAATCTCTCGGTAAGCATTCATGAAATCTTCTAGGTTGACTTCCATCTTCTCCAAGATGCCGCTTGGTACTCTCTCCTCTTCGAGGTTCATCTCGGGAAGGTAGCGTCGAAGGGCCTTCATCGCCGCCTCACGGCAGAGAGCGGAAATGTCAGCTCCCGTGTAGCCATGACAGATGTCCGAAAGCCTAGGGAGGCCGACGTCAGGTGCTAACGGCATCGTCCGCGTGTGGATCTGGAGAACTTCATATCGTCCCATCTTGTCCGGCACTCCGATCTCGATCTCCCGGTCAAATCTGCCTGGACGCCTTAGAGCCGGATCAATCGCATTTGGCCTGTTAGTGGCCCCGATGACGATGATGTTCCCGCGAGCGCCCATTCCGTCCATCAACGAGAGAAGCTGAGCCACGACCCGTCGTTCCACCTCTCCAGTAACTTCTTCTCTCTTGGGCGCGATGGCGTCCATCTCGTCGATGAATATGATGCTCGGAGCCGTTTCCTGAGCCTTCTGGAATATTTCCCGCAACCGGGCTTCCGACTCGCCGTAGAACTTGGACATTATCTCAGGGCCGGATATGACGTAGAAGTTCGCGTCGGATTCATTCGCCACCGCCTTCGCCAGCAAGGTTTTCCCGCAGCCCGGAGGCCCGTACAGAAAGACTCCTTTTGGCGGTTCGATTCCGAGTCGCTGGAAGAGCTCTGGATGCCGCAATGGAAGCTCGACCATCTCCCGAATTCTCTGGATCTCGCTGTGGAGTCCACCGATATCCTCGTAGGTGACAATCGGTATGCCCTTCTTCTCTGGTGTGGGCTCGCTCATCACCTGGACAACAGTAGATTCTGTGATTTTTACTGGACCATGAGGCCGCGTTCTGGTCGCGATTAGAGGAACAGCGCTACCGAAGATGCTGAGGAGAGTCATGTCACCTTCGACAAAGGGCATGTCCATGAACCGTCGTTTCACAAAGCCAACGAACTCCTCGTCAACACTCAGTCGAACATCAGTAGGCGCGAAGACGATGGTCTGTGAGTCCTTTACCTCAGCCTTCTTGATCGTCACATACTCGTTAAGTGCAACCCCGGCATTTCTCCGGAGCAGTCCGTCCATCCGGACGATCTCTTGGCCTTGGTCTTCCGCATACGCCGGCCATGCGATCGCGACGGTCGTTCGTTTACCGTGAACGTCGATGAAGTCGCCTGCGGTTATCGCGAGCTTCTGCATCGTCTCATTATCAATTCTTACCTTTCCATGCCCGACGTCTCTCTGCTTAGCGTCAGCTACCCTTAGCTGTGCCTCTTTAGGTACCATTGTCATTTGGACTCTTCGACCTCGATAGGGGCGGTGGGTTGAGGAGAAGACGAGCGTTCAGTAGCGCACTGGCCGCTCCTAACCTTGAGCTTCAAATCCTACTCCTCCTCAAAAGACTTATCATCACTATTAATGGAATCCCCGTTCCGCAGCAATTTCCTGATTGCGATCGATAGCAATAGGAAGCTACCGACGCCTATCGGCGAGACACTGTAGCCGTTCTTGTCCTTGACAACTAGCTCTCGTTTTGGAGACCTGTTCACTAGGTCGGACACGTACTTCGGGTTCACCGCCACCTTTAGGAGGTCTGTGAAGCTAGCAGAGTTCTCGCAGTCCCGAATCATGTGATTGACCATCTGGAGTCGTTTCTTGTTTGAGAAGAAATCGCAGATCTCGCTTAGGGAGTCAAGGTCAGCCTCAGAATCTTTGAGTTCCTTCAAGACCATCTCGCGGACTTCAGGCTGCCATTCCCTCCCTGAGAGGGGCAGGTCCAAGAGGACCTTGGTTCCCTCTTGAAGTGTGAATCTGATGCTCATTGCAGACGGAAAAATTGATCCGTAGATATTTAAAATTAATGTTACTTAATTACCACTTGTTAAGTTCAAGCAATTCTGCGAGAGACGAGAACCTCGACCTCGCTTATGCCAGCGATCGACTTTAGACGTCGCTCCACCTCGTCCATTACCCCCGAGGTCTCTTCTGGCATCAATATGTGCGCGACAAGAGCGACTAGTCCGAAGGCGACAGGCTCTTCATCGAACTTGTAGATGGTTGCTTGGCCTTCGAGTGATTTCTTGATCGCGTCTTTGAGCCCGTTCATGTCTCCAATTATGTCCGAGGGAAATATCTTGAGAGAGACCATGACCTTCGCCAATTCCGGTTACCTCCTAGGGTCCTGAGAAGCCGCATTTCTGGCACTTGTATGGACGACCGAAG